>FWPV01007276.1_pt1 | contig 20283 bp, 21 predicted proteins | sample 2228371 | NCBI WGS metagenome assembly FWPV01 (sample SAMEA103939776, study PRJEB20133) | metagenome | reverse complement strand
GTTTGAGAGAGCACTCAAGACTGACCTGGAATGGGCTTACTGGGATTGTCTCTCAACCATAATCATTGATAAGCAGGGGCGCATGTTTGTAGAAGCAGTAAAAAGCCATACAAAACCATATAAGGATATTGCCCTGCAAATTATGGAGAGGCAAATATTCCGATTGGACAGTGAGGGGAAGCATCCGGTGAAAATTTACAGATATTATGATGTTTTTTCAGGTGATAAAGGGGGGAAAGGGAATATTATGATTCCATTTGGCAATTATCTATACTGGAATTTATGCTGCAATCGGGTTGTGGTTCGGGAAAATCATAAAGAAAGCATAGAGATATATTCAGTTGAAGGAGAGCTGGAGAAAAGAATTCCTGTTCCGTTTAAGAGAGAACCGGTAGCAGATAAAGATATAGACGACTGGGTGCAATGAATGAAAGGTTTTGCTGATTCCTGGTTTTTTGATATGAATTTCTGGAAAAGAAGGCTGCTCTTTCCAAAATTTAAGCCTGTTTCAGGCGGTAAGATTTTTTGTGACCGGGATGGCAATATTTTTTCCAGGAAGTTTTACGGTGATTATAGCAGGAATCGGTCAGAAAGATTATGGTTCAAGGTTAATCTGTTGAATAATCAGCAAACGGTTATTAAGGTTGAACCGGATGAAGCATGGCTATTGTCGATTAATGACAGGTTTGTTTATTTATCTGGTGCAGCAAAGAAGGGTGAGGAGGATAATTTAATATTAATCAGAGCAGATCGCTTAAAATGGTTTGAAACAAGGGGCATTAAATGACTTCGGATGGCAAAAAGGATAAACACTGATTGATTCAGGTCTGCAAAAGCTATTTCTGCCTAATTGTCAGGCAATTTAAGTTCAGCAAAGAAGAATAACAGATAAACTCTTTTTATCCAGCAGATGAAAAGACTATTCAAAGCGGTAATGTTTTTGCTGCAGCCGGAATGAGAATGGTGCTTGCGGAATGTAATTTTAATTCTTTAATTTGCTGCAGGCTATAAGTATTTCATTGGTTAAAAATCTGATTCCAGTCAGGAGTCTGTTCCGGATGCAGTTTTCTGCTGCTTAAGATCTGGTTGCGGTAAGCATCAAATTTTGTTCTGTTTTTTAAAAGTTTATTAAGATAAAGCAGCCGCTTTTTTATTGCGGAAAATTTTTGCAGATTAAACCCGAGTCCCTGTGGCTTGTAATATCTCTTCCAGTGGCTGCGGTAAAGTCTGGAAAAGCTGTTCAAAACGGACAATACCTCAGCTATTTTTTGAAGCAAAAGCAGATGGTTAATGTTCTTGCCTGTTGAGAATCTTTTACTGAGATCAACTTTTTTGATCAGCAGAGTAAGCAGCAAAATGAGCAACTTCTGTTCTGGAAATGGTGCTGAACCCGTAACTTTTTTTAATGCTCGGCTGTAATTTAAGATCACTTTTTGAAAACCGCTGAAATAGGAGTAAGGAGCAGAGAGTGGGTCTTCATAGAGGTAATACCTGTGAGTAAAGGGAAGCGCCCTGTCCAGTTGGCTTATTTTAGCTGCCGGAAATTCCTTCTGAATCAATCTGATCTTTTTTTTAAAACCGGCAGCATGCCAGCTTAGCAATGCATTATAAATTATTGCCGGCTGCGCCAGACTAATAATTGTTTCGTTGCCGCCATCTCCCCAGAGTGTCAGCAATGTTCCGGCAAGTCGTTTCTTTTTTGCTGTCAGAACAGCCGCGGCAATATTTAAAAAACTTTTTTCGTAATCGGGAAAAAATTTTAACCAGCAACGCACAGCCGGACAGAGAACCTGGTCAAAAGAAGCAAGCTGGGCAGCACTCTTTTCAAAATCACCAGGTTTCAGCGCGAAATAATTCCAGTTAAAGAGCAGGGTCTGAGGTGGCAGAATCAGGAGCAGATCCGGGTTTTTTAAAAACTGATCCGCCCAGAGAGCAGGACGGCAGCCATGCAAAAGGTGCAGAACTTCTTTTAATCTTTTCGTTTTCTTTTCCGGAGATATCTTCTCAACTTCGTCAAAACCAATGTTGACAATAGTGGAACTGAATGCTTGAATATTCTTTTTACCGATGGCATCAATCAGCCGGCAGGCGTGAGCATTGGCGGCATCAATCGAAGCCGGATCGTCAGAATCAGCATACCTGCGTAGCTGAAAATGAGCCAGAATCTTTTCCAGGTGCCCCAGAAACTGCAGCTCCGGATAAAGTGTGATTGCGTAGCGCCGGCAGAGTTTTTTTATTTCGGCAAGCTCAGCTAATTTCAGAATTTCATTTTCAGGAAAATATTTTTTTAAGATGCTGTTTTCCAGAGTATCTTCGATATATAGTGCCAGATGGTTATAGCGGAGAAGAAAGAGTAAAAAAATAAGCTGTCTGAATGTTTGCAGAGTGGGAATAGCTCCCCGGGAGATATCCAGGGAAAAACCGCGAAAGCTTAAAGAGGGATAATCAGATAATTTGAAAGCGGAGAGAACATCTTGAGCAGAAATTTTTGCCAGAAATGTAGTTAAGCCATAGAGCATGCCCCGGCGGTTACTGAAAAGGATTGTCGCTTTCTTGCTGTTTAATGAGATTTTAAAACCATCTGCGGGAAGTTCGCTCTTTTTTTTGAAAACTACCGGAATAGCTTGCGGCTGAGAGCGGACTTTGAAAAAGCGGAAAATTTCCGGGAATTGATTGACTATTTTTTCAGGAAAAGTGAAACTGACCTGCACACTCTCGCTTAATTTCTGCTCATTGCCGGAAAAAAAGAGCTTCTTAATCATTGTTTATTTTAGCAGAAAGAGAAAATGAAACCAGCTGAAAGAGAGATTGAAACCGGCAATAAGAGCCGGGTTTTCTGAAATGTACCGGAATCAGGAGTTTGCGCTAAAGATTTTTTCTTTATTTTTCTGCTCTTGACTGCCGGCAGAGTTTGTGCTAATTGCAAAAGATGAATAAGAGAGAACTGGTTGATGAGATGAATTCCCGGCTGCTCTGCCGCCGCTATCTGGTTGCCAATTTTATCGATTTTTTACTGGAATTGATGAGTGAAAAACTGGTTGCCGGTGATAAGATAGTTCTGGCTGGTTTTGGCCGGTTTGAAGTGCGTCAGCGCCAGCCCAAGCGGGTAATGCATCCGGCCCGGGCAAATATTTTATATATCCCGGCCGGGAAATTTGTTAAGTTTCTTCCTTCGGAGAAGATTCTGCTTTATCTGAACAAGGAAGATGAGTGAGCAACTGCTTTCAACTCTGGCTTTGCATCTTTTAAGCTGGAATCGCAATAGTCTGCGCCGGCTGATCTGGAAGAAGAATTTAGGCTGGCAGGAATTACTGGAAATTCTTCCTCAGGTCAGCCACAAAATTGGTTTTGATTGCAATTTTAAAGCTGATGAGTATTTACGCCTGGCGGAAAAAGAATTAACTCTGGCTCAAAAAAACGGGATTCAGATTGTTGATCAGCAATCTCCTTTTTATCCGCCGCAATACAGAGAAATAGCTTTTCCGCCTCTGCTCTTTTATTATGCGGGAGATTTACAGGCTTTAAAAAGAGATTTTCTGGCAGTAGTTGGTTCCAGGCGCGCAACAGCTTACAGTCAGCGGCTATTGAAAAAGCTGTTGCCCGATATAATCGCTGCAGATATTGCCGTTGTTTCCGGACTGGCTTACGGGGTCGATATTCTTGCTCACCGGCTTACTCTTGAACTGAAGGGAGTAACTGTGGGAGTAAATGCCGGCGGATTGTTGCAGCTCTATCCTGCTGCTCATCGGGAAATTGCCCGGCAGATGAGCGAACAGGGAGGGTTGCTCACAGAGTTTCCACTTCATGAAAAACCCCGTCCTTACTTTTTCCCGTTACGTAACCGGCTGATTTCCGGACTGGCAAAAGCGGTCCTGATTACCGAAGCTGCTTCAGCCGGCGGCTCTCTTCTGACGGCGCGGCTGGCTCTGGAACAGAACCGCGAAGTACTGGCAGTTCCCGGAAATATTGACTCTCCGCTGAGCAGAGGAACGAATGAGCTTATTCAAAACGGAGCAAAAGTAGTTCTTGAATCAGCCGATATTCTTGAAGAGTTCGGCGTAGTTCGCTTGAGCAAAAAAAGAGTTTCTGGCGATATTGCCTTAAATGAGAATTTGTCCCGGCTATTAGCAATTATCAAAAAAAATGGTATGATTACATTTGATGAACTACTGGCAGTAAGCGGCTGCTCTCCTGAAGAACTGCTTTCTGCTCTGACTGAGCTTGAAATTCAGGAACTGATTTTTGAGGATCAAGGAATAATTTATGAAGGAAAAAACTAAAGCCCGAAAAGATCTGGTTATTGTTGAGTCGCCGGCAAAGAGTGTTACCCTGGAAAAATATCTTGGCAGCAATTATCTTCTGGCGTCTTCGATGGGGCATTTCCGCGATTTGCCGCGTTCAGTTCTGGGAATTGATTTGAAAAATGATTTCAGGCCTCATTATGAAATTCTGCCCGAAAAACGCCAGATTGTTAAAGAGTTGAAAAAGCTGGCGCGCAGTGCCGGAAAAATTCTTATTGCTTCCGACCCTGACCGTGAAGGAGAGGCAATCGCCTATCATTTGCGGGAAGTTTTGTCTGAGGATAATAAAAATATATTTCGCGTGTTGTTTTCAGAATTTACCAGAGATGCCGTGTTAAAAGCACTGCAGGAGGTTGGCAATATTGACCTGAACAAGTTTAATTCCCAGCAGATGCGTCGCATTCTTGACCGGTTAGCCGGTTACAAGATAAGTCCGATTCTGCAAAAAATCAGCGGGGCACCACTTTCGGCAGGACGGGTGCAGTCAGTGGCGTTAAAGCTGATTGTTGAGCGGGAGAAGGAGATTGAGCAGTTTAAACCGCAGGAATACTGGACGGTTAATGTCTTGCTGGAAGGAAGTCAGCCCCCGCAATTTGAAGCAAGACTGGAAAAATATCATAATAAAGAATTGAAGATTAATAACCAGCAGGAGTGTGAAAAGATTCTTGCCGAGTTGAAAGAAAACGATTATATTCTGCAGCAGATTGTCTGTAAGGAAAAAAAGCTCAAAGCCCTGCCGCCGTTGATAACTTCTACTCTGCAGCAGGAGGCTTTTCGGCGCTTTAAGCTGCCGGTGAAGAGAACGATGCGCATTGCTCAGGAGCTCTATGAAGGAGTAACTTTGAAGAACGGAGAGCGTGTTGGCTTGATTACTTATATGCGCACAGACTCCTTCCGTCTTGCCGAATCAGCAATACAGGCGGCTCAGGAATTTATCCGGAATAATTTTGGCAGCAATTATCTTCCTGAAAAGGCTCACCATTTTAAATCCAAAGCAAAAGTCCAGGATGCCCATGAGGCAATCCGTCCGACGCTTCCCCTGCATAAGCCTCAGGACCTGAAGCAGTTCCTCAGTGCTGAGCAGCTGAAGATTTATACATTGATCTGGGAGCGCTTTCTTGCGTCGCAGATGAAAGAGCCACTGATCGAAGAGACAACTTTCAGGATTGGAAACGGTAAATATCTTTTACTGAGTAAAGGAGAAAGAGTTATTTTTGAAGGCTACTATTGTCTGTTCAGGCCTGAAAAAGATGACCAGCAGAAGCAGTTACCGCTTTTAAAGGAAAAAGAGGTTCTTAAAGCAGTTAAAGTGCGCAGCAAACAGAATTTTACAACTCCTCCGGCGCGTTATACAGAAGCGGCACTGGTCAAGGAGCTTGAAGAGAAGGGCATCGGCCGGCCATCTACTTATGCACGCATTATTGATATTCTCAATCAGCGGGAATATGTGCAGAGCATTGAACGCCGTTTTCATCCAACGGATTTAGGGAAAAAAGTGGTGGAGTTTCTTGATCAGAATTTTGAAAAGATAATGGATTACGGATTTACCGCAGAGATGGAAGAGGAGCTGGATCTGGTTGCCGCCGGCAAACTGAAATGGCAGGATGGAGTTAAAAAATTTTATCAGGAACTGGATAAATATTTACAGCAGGTTGATGCGCAGGAAAAGTTAGATTTGAAAACCGAAGGAGAGTGTCCGCAATGCGGTGCGCCGCTTGTTAGAAGATATTCGCGCAAAGCAAAAAAGTGGTTTGTTGGTTGCAGCCGCTATCCGGAATGTAACTATATTGAAAAAAATCAGCAGCAGAGCGAGGAACTGGACCGGGCATGCCCGCAGTGCGGAGCCAGATTGGTTAAAAGGTATTCTTCCCGTACCAGCTCTTATTTTATCGGCTGCTCTGCCTATCCGCAATGTAAGTTTGCTGAAGCAATTGCCACTGATCTGGGAAGCTGTCCGCAATGCGGACGGCCGCTGGTTCGCCGTCGGGCACGAGGTCGGCGGCAGTTTTTTGTCGGTTGTTCCGGTTATCCGAATTGTAATTACATTCAATCACACCGGGAACAGAAAAAGGAAAAGAGTGATGATGAGCAGGAAGGTTAAAATAATCGGAGCCGGATTGGCCGGTTCTGAGGCGGCATGGCAGCTTGCCAGGCGGGGAGTTGAGGTCGAGCTTTATGAAATGCGCCCGTTGAAAATGACTCCTGCGCATGAAACCGGATATTGTGCAGAAATGGTCTGTTCAAATTCACTCGGTTCCGAAGAATTGAGTTCCTCTTCCGGTTTACTTAAGGCAGAATTAAGGTTACTTAACTCTTTTATTCTGAAAAAAGCCGAGCAGTTCAGAGTTCCGGCCGGGCGAAGCCTTGCCGTTGACCGTCTGGAAATGGCAAGAGCAGTCAGCGCCGAGCTGGAGAAATTACCGGGGCTGAAAATCATCCGTGAGGAATACTCTTCGCTGCTGAAAGAAGAAGCTATAATTATTCTGGCAACCGGTCCGCTGACTTCTGAAAAAATGGCGGAAGAGATTGCCCGGCTTACCTGGCGCAAAAATCTGTTTTTTTATGATGCCACCAGTCCGCTGATTGCTGCTTCCTCGATTGATTTTTCAAAGTTGTATCAGGCTTCGCGCTATAATAAAGGTGAAAAGGATTTCTGGAATATTCCCCTTGATCGTGAGCAATATCAAAATTTTGTTCATGAGCTGATCAACGGTCAGGTAGTTGAACTTAAGGAATTTGAAAAAGATCTTTTTTTTGAAGCCTGTCTGCCCATTGAAGAAATTGCCCGGCGCGGTGAACAGACTCTGGCTTTCGGCCCTTTAAAACCAATCGGGCTGGAGGATCCCCGCAGCAAGACTCTTCCCTACGCCGTAGTGCAGCTGCGCGCTGACAATCTCAAACAGGATCTGATGCAGCTGGTCGGTTTTCAGACGCGCCTGAAATGGACTGAACAAAAGAGAATTTTTTCGATGTTGCCCGGTCTAAAGAATGCGGAATTTGTCCGTTACGGAAGAATGCATCGGAATACCTATATCAATGCTCCCCTGATTTTAAACAGTTTCAGTCAGATGAAGAAACAGAACAACATCTTTTTTTCCGGTCAGATTTCCGGAGTAGAAGGGTATGTTGAATCAATTGCTTCCGGGCTGCTTACCGCCCTGTTTAGCTTTCTGTTGCTGGAAAACCGGCCACTGAATCCCCTGCCTGCAGAGTGTGCCTGCGGTGCTCTGTTAAATTATCTGGCTTATGCCGACTGGCAGAATTTCCGGCCTACTAAATTTAATTTTGGCTTACTTACCTCACAGAACAGAAAAATTCATAATAAAAAAGCAAAAAAAGAGTGGCAGGCAGAGCAAGCTTTACAGAAATTAAAAGAATGGGCGAGTATCAATTCTATTTAAAAAAATATCTTGAACATTTAGAGGTAATGAAGAATTATTCTGTCCAGACCCTGAAGGCTTACCGTCAGGATATTGAACAGTTTTTCAGCCGTACTGCCCGGACTGAATTGCCGGCGGTTAGCCGTACAGATATCCGCCTGTTTATTGCCGGACTGGTGGAAAAGAGGCTGCGCAAATCTTCAATCAGCCGCAAACTCTATGCCCTCTCCTCATTCTTTGATTATCTGCTTGAGCTGAAAATAGTTACTTCCAATCCTCTTGATGGAATAAAAGTGCCAAAGATTGAGCGTCAGCTGCCAAAAATTCTTACGGTTAACGAAGTAAGCGCTTTTCTGGATAACCTTCCTGAAAATAGTTTTAAAGAGTTACGGAATAAAACGATTTTTGAGCTGCTTTATGCCAGCGGGCTCCGTGTTTCTGAGCTGGTCAGCATACAACTGAGCGATCTCAGCCTTTCTGAAAGACTAATCAGGGTAAAAGGAAAAGGAAAGAAAGAACGGATAGTTCCTTTTCATCAGAAAGCACAGCAGCTCATTCTGCGCTATCTTGCCCAACGGGCAAAGAGCAGGGCCAAAACTGCCTCTCTTTTTGTGAATCTGCGTGGCGGAGCTTTAACGGCCCGTTCGGTTGAACGGATTCTCAAAGAGACTTTTTTTAAAATTGTTCAAACGAATAAAAATGTCTATCCCCATCTTCTGCGTCATTCAATGGCAACTCATCTTTTGCAGCGGGGAGTTAATCTGCGTATGATTCAGGAAATCCTTGGTCACGAAAATCTTGCCACAACCCAGAAATATACAACCCTCAATTATGAAGACCTCCTTGATGTTCATCAGAAATATCATCCGCGGAGCAGAAAAAGTTGAGCAGAAAGATTCTCATCATCATTAAGATTGTTGTCAGTGCCGGGCTGATCTGGCTCTTTTTTTCCTTAAATGATGTGTTCTCCCAAATAAAACAAACTTTAAAGCAGGCAAACTGGTTTTTGCTCTTTTGTGCGTTTCTGCTTCATTTATTCGGGCTCTGGCTCTCCGGCTGGCGCTGGAAGGTAATTCTGGATAAGTATAGGAGTAACTATACACTTGGCCAGCTGGTAAAATTTTATCTGATCGGAAATTTTTTCAGTCATTTTCTGCCGTCAAAATATGGCGGCGATCTTGTCCGGACGACATTGACCAGCAGCGGAACAAGTGGCATAAAGGCTTCTTTTGCGGTAATTGTTTATGAGCGGGGAAGCGGAATTCTGATCCTGTTTATCTTTGCTCTTGCCGCCGCCCTGCTGAAAATAACCTTTGTACTGAAATATCCGGCTTTGATAATCTTTTTGCTTTTGTCGCTGGTTGTTTTTCTTCTGCTCGGGCTTGCCTATTTTTTGAAAATTTCCGACCGCTTAATCCCTTTTTCTGAGAGGATCGGCAGATTCGGCTCATTTTTAAAAAAAACAATTGCCTTTATAAAAACAGTGGAAGAGCTGATTGCCGAACGGACAATATTTAGAAAAATTATCTTTGCCGGATTTCTGCTTCAGCTGAATGTTGTGCTGCACTATTTTTTAATCAGCCGCGGGCTGAATCTGACCGAACTGCCGCTAATTGACCTCTTTTTGATTGTGCCGTTGCTGATTTTTGTAATGTCTTTGCCGGTTTCTATTAACGGCATTGGTGTGCGCGACTGGACACTTTTATTGCTCTTCCAGCCTTATGGCTATTCAGCGGCTCAGGCGCTAACTTTTTCCTTTCTTGACCTTTTTTTTAATTTGGTGCTGGGAATTTGCGGCGGTTTTTTGTTTCTGGCAATTCGTAAATCAGAGAGATGAAAAAAATTATTGTTTTTTTCCTGCTCTCGCTTTTCCTAATTGCCGACGAGCAGCTCGAACTGCAGAAAATCAAACAGCAGATTGAGGATTTACGCAGCCAGATTAACAATCTGAATGTTGAGAAAAAAAATATTCTTGATGAGATATACGGAATTGAATTAAAGATGGAAATGCAGCGGCTGGAAATTAATCGCCTGCAGCTTGAAATGCGTGATCTGGAAAAAGAGAATCAGAAACTGCTTACAGAAATTGAAAAACTGTCGGCGAGAATTGAAAAGAATCGTCAGGACTTGAAAATTTTTGTTCGTTTATTATACAAAAAAGGTAAATCAGCTGAATGGAGCTGGATATTTTTATTTGAGGATTTTCAGGATTTTTTTCAGAACTATTTTCCTTTGCTGAGATTGATCAATTATAAAAGCGGTCAGATTAATGCAATTCGTCAGGATATGGCGGCACTGAACGGGTTGCAGCAAAAATATGCTGAGCAGAAGGCAAAGCTTGAGAGTCTGGTTGCGGAAAGAGATAATGTTTATAAGAGCTACTCTGCAGTAAAAAAGCAGAAACTGAACCTTCTCTCTGAAGTAAATCGCAGGAAAACCCAATATTTGAAAATGATTGAGGCGCTCAAAGAACAGGCTGATTATCTGGAAAGATTTTTAAAAAACAGTCAGCAGGAAATAAAGCCGGGACAGCGCGCCTTAAATCTTGCTGAGATAAAAGGAAAGATGAACTGGCCGCTTGCCGGCAGGCTGATCGTTCAGTTTGGCAGGCAGAAACATCCGAAATTTGATGCCTATATCTTAAATAATGGTATTGTTATTAAATGCGAGCACAGTCGGGAAGTCAGGGCGGTTCTCAACGGGGAAATAGTTTTCAGCGACTATTTTCGCGGTTATGGAAAACTGTTAATTCTTCAGCACAACTCTGATTTTTATACTCTTTACGGCTATCTCGGTGATTTTTTAAAGAGAAAAGGAGATTTTGTACAGGAGGGAGAAGTTATTGCCCTTGCCGGCAATTCCGGGCCGCTTCAGGAAGAGGCGCTCTATTTTGAGGTGCGGCTCGATTTAAAATCTGAGGATCCTTTAAAATGGCTAAAGAAAAGAAAATAGTGCGTTCAAGAAAAAACTATTCCGGCAAGAGTCAGAACCGGAATTTCAGCTTATTTGTTTTTCTGGGGCTTTTATTTTCCGCATTAGTGATTGCCTTGCTTCTTGAATATCTTGACTTTCGTTCCGGAAGGCAATCTTTTATTTTCCGCATTAGTGATTGCCTTGCTTCTTGAATATCTTGACTTTCGTTCCGGAAGGCAATCTTTTATTTTTGAAAAAATTTTTCGGCTCGATCAGACTGCTGTTGCTGATATTAACCAGAAGCTGATTCTTCTTCTGGAAAAGAATCAGTACACATATTCTTTTTTTAAGGATGAGAGTGATCTTTTCCATTACCGGCTGGAGATAAAGAAAGAGAACTTTGCTGATTTTTTCAGGCAGCTGAACCGGTTTTTCAGCGATTATAAATACCGCCTGCAGATAAAAGAGAAAGAGCAGTTAAAAGACGAAGAACTTTTGCTGCTTGAAGTTTATGCCGGTAGTCAGAAGCGTTTTATTCTGCTTTTGCATCTTAAAATCATGCGGTTTAAAGAGTCTAAACCGGAATCCGGGCCGGAAAGGAAGGAGAAGAAAGAGAGTCCTGTGGTAAAACCTTTGCCGAAAAGTCTGCCTCAGCCGGGCGGTGTTCCCCGTGTGGCAATTCTGATCGATGACCTTGGCTATAGTCCGCTGGTAACTGCGACATTAAAAGAACTGCAGATTCCGCTGAGTGTGGCAATCATTCCCACAACAACCTATAGCCGGCAGGAAGCTGAAAATGCCAATAAATACGGGTTTGAAATTTTAATTCACCTGCCGATGCAGGCTAAAAACGGTAACGGCTATGACAGCAGACTGCAATTTATTAAAAGCGGTTTATCTCAGAATGAGATTGAGAATATAATCAGCGCTACGCTCCGGGAAATTCCCTATGCGCGGGGAGTCAATAATCATACGGGTTCTTTGGCAACTGCGAGTAAAGAATTGATGCAGAAAACGCTGGCAGCGATAAAAAGACACAAACTCTTTTTTATTGACTCACGAACCAGCGCCGAAAGCGTAGCATTTTCAGTTGCCCGCGAAATGGGCGTTCGTTCCTACAGAAGGGATATTTTTCTTGATGGAAATCCGACATATACCAATGTCGTGCAGGCGATGACCAGGCTGGTTAATGTAGCTCTGCAAAACGGCAAGGCGCTGGCAATCGGCCATCCTTTCCAGACGACGATTGATGCGCTTAAAGATGTAATCCCGCTTTATAAGGATCGGGTTCGTTTTGTCTTTGTCTCAAACCTTCTTGAGTAGGGCAGGCTTAATAAAGCTGGCAATTTCTGTCCGGAACTGAAAAATTCGACAACAGACAGAAAAGCACTCTTTATCGGGCACAGGTTTGGGCACGGCCACCGTCAATACTGAAATTGCCGCCGGTAATCCAGCCGGCACGATGGGAAGCGAGAAAGAGAATCAGCTCGGCAACCTCTTCCGGTGTACCGACTCTGCCGAGGGGATGTGTTTCTGTGCTTCTTTTGAGAAATTGCTGATAATCTTCTTCAGACAGACCGCTGTTGCGATGCAGATTGGTAAGAACAACACCGGGATTGACTGAATTTACGCGAACACCTTGGGGAGCTAAATCAAGTGCAGCACAACGCGTCAGCTGATCAACCGCTGCTTTGCTGACACAGTAAGCCAGAAGATTGGGGAAAGCGCGGATTCCGGCAACACTGGAAACATTTATGATATTCCCTTTTCTCTCTATCAGGTGAGGCAGGGCAAGCTGGGTTAATCTGAAAAGAGAGAAGAGATTGATCTCGAGCATGGAATTGAAAAATTCCGGAGATGTTGCTGCAATTGAGCCGCTGCCGATGATGCCGGCTGCGTTAACCAGAACATCAATTGCTCCAAAGCGCCTGACTGTTTGCCGGATTGTCTTCTGACGATCCTGCTCGCTGGTCAGGTCGGCTTTGATTATTTCAACTCTGTCTTCCGGCATGCCGGAACAGATCTTTTCCAGTTCCTGCTCTCTTCTGGCAACAAAAGAGACTGCTGCTCCCCGTTCAACAGCAGTTAACGCCGTTGCTTTACCGATACCGCTTGAAGCTCCGGTAACGATGAAAATTTTCTCTTTAAAATCATTAATCATTTCTGAGCTCCTGAGAAGATTTTTTATCTGATTTTAACTCAGAGTGAGCAATCATTCAAACTGAAAGTAAATCAGGCTGAAACCTGCCTGTTCCTGCGGTACGGTAAATAGCTGACAAATCCCGCTTGCAAAATCTCAGCAGGATATCAGACCGAAAACAGCCTTATATGCAATGGTATTGAAGATTTACTTGACATGGATATCGTTTCGGTTTAAATTATTCTTTTAAAAGGAAGGTTATATGGGTATTAAAAGTTTTTCTGGTGGAGTTCATCCTCACGATTTCAAAGAGCTTGCCCGTTTCAGGGCAACGGAAACAATCAGTGCCGGAAAGATTGTTGTAATTCCCCTGTTACAGCATATCGGTGCGCCGGCGGAAGCTCTGGTGAAGAAAGGTGACCGTGTTTTGCGCGGGCAGAAAATTGCAGAAGCGAAGGGCATGATTTCGGCTCCGGTTTATTCTTCGGTTTCAGGAAATGTTAAGAGTGTCGAGCCCTATCCCTCACCTGCCGGTAACGATATTTTATCTGTAATTATTGAAAATGATCAGCAGAACGAAACAGTTGCCTTTAATCCCTTAAAGAGTGACCTTTCCGCCTATTCTCCCGACGAAATACGCAATGCGGTTAAAGAAGCGGGAATTGTTGGTCTGGGCGGAGCTGCTTTTCCAACGGTAGTAAAAATTACTCCGCCGCGCGATGCTTCAATTGATACGCTTATTTTAAACGGCGCGGAGTGCGAGCCCTATTTGACTACTGATTACCGGCTGATGCTGGAAAAGAGCAGCGAGCTGATTGAAGCAGCAGATGTTTTAAAGAATTGTCTGGGGGCAAAAAAAGTTTATCTCGGAGTTGAAACCAATAAAGAAGATGTGATTGCCCTCTATTCAGAAAAACTTGCCGGACGCAGCGACTTTGAGGTGGTTGCCTTAAAGACGAAATATCCGCAGGGCGGTGAAAAGATGCTGATTAAGGCAATCCTGAAGCGCGATGTCCCCGCCGGTGGTCTGCCTTTTCATGTTGGAGTCGTTGTGCAGAATGTGGGAACCGTTTATGCGATTTATGAAGCACTGAAATTCGGGAAGCCGCTGATTGAGAGGGGAGTTACAGTCACCGGCGATGGCATTGCTGAACCGAAGAACCTCTGGGTGCCGATAGGAACGCTTTTTACTGATGTAATTGCTGCCTGTGGCGGAAAAAAAGGCGATCCCCAGAAGCTGATCATGGGCGGTCCGATGATGGGCATTGCTCAGTGGCGTGAAGATGTGCCGGTGGTTAAGGCAACTTCGGGAATTCTTCTTCTGTCTGAAACCGATGATAAAAAAGAATATCCCTGTATTCGCTGCGGACGCTGCGTTGAGCATTGTCCGATGTTTATTGTGCCGACAAGAGTTGTCTCTTTTTTAAAAATAAAGGACTTTCAGGCTGCTGAAAACTGGCGTGTTCTTGACTGTATGGAATGCGGAACCTGTCAGTATCTCTGTCCGGCAGGAATTCCTCTTGTGCAATGGATTCGCTGGGGGAAATTCGAACTGCTTTCAAAAAAACGCGCGGAGGCTAAAAAATGAGCTATAAGATTTCCAGTTCTCCTCATCTCAGACATGGCGATGATGTGCCGACAATTATGTACTGGGTAATCGGAACACTTCTTCTGCCTGCAGCCGCCGGAATTTATTATTTCGGCTGGAATGCGGTGCGGGTGATCGTTGTTGCGGTTATTACTGCTTTACTGACTGAATTCCTCTTTTTGAAATCCCGCCACAAGGATATTGCGGCAATGTGGGATGGTTCGGCGATTATTACCGGACTTTTGCTTGCTTTGACCCTGCCGCCGGAACTGAAAACTTCTTATGTCATAATCGGCTCTTTTTTCGCTATTGCGGTTGGTAAACAGATTTTCGGAGGGCTTGGTTACAATATTTTTAATCCTGCTCTTGTCGGGCGCGCTTTTTTGCAGGCAGCTTTTCCGGTGGCAATGACTACCTGGACGGCTCCGCTGACGAAACCAGCGGTTGATGCCGCAACATTTGCTACCCCGCTTGGAGGATTTAAGTTTTCAAAAATTGTTACACCTTTCACCGAGCTTTTTAGCGGAAATATCGGCGGCAGTATCGGTGAGACTTCGGCTGTCCTGATTATTATTGCCGGATTAATACTGCTTTATAAAAGATTTATTGACTGGCGTATTCCTTTTACAATTCTGGTTACTGTTTTTGCCGGAAGTCTGCTTTTTTATCTTGCTGATCCGGCAAACTATGCTCATCCGGTATTTCATCTGCTCTCCGGCGGTTTGATGCTGGGAGCGGTTTTTATGGCAACAGATATGGTTACTTCACCGGTCACTCCGCGGGGAACATATATTTATGGGGCGGGAATCGGTATTCTTGTGCTGACCATTCGTATTTTCGGCGGACTGCCGGAAGGAGTGATGTATTCTATACTGATTATGAATAGCTTTGTGCCGTTGCTGAATCGTTATACCCGGCCACGGGTGCTTGGCGAAAAGCGAGGTGAGTAATGAATAAGACATTGCAGATAATTGTTGTGTTGACAGGAGTAGCCATTCTTGCCGGCGGAATCCTGACAGTTTATGCAGTTTATACCCAGCCGATGATTGAAAAAAATGCCCAGCTGGCAATTCAGAACGCTATCAAAGAAGTTCTTCCGCAGACTGCAGCTTATAATATTTTGAAGAAACTGCCGGAAACTGTAATCTATGAAACAAAGGATGAGCAGGGAAATCTTGGCGGTTATGCAGTTTACCAGATCGGCACAGGTTTTGCCGACCGGATCGTTCTTATTTTCGGGCTTGAGCCGGATCTGAAGAGAATCAGTGGCTTAAAAATTCTTGAGCAGAAAGAGACACCGGGGCTTGGAGCATTAATCGAAGATGAAGAGGTTTTTCTGAAGTTCTGGAAGAATAAAGAATATCTTGCTGAGGGTTTTAAATATGCCAAACCGCCTAAGTCAGCTGAACAGCTTGCCGTAAATGAAATCAATGCTATTTCCGGGGCAACAATATCTTCAAGGTCAGTAACCGAAATAGTAAATAAAGCAATAAAAATAGTCCGTCAGGAGCTTGGGAGATAAAAATGAGCCAGCAAAAATCACTCTTTTTTGATTTTATAAAAGGTGTTTGGAAGGAAAATCCGGTTTTAGTCCAGTTATTGGGAATGTGTCCGACACTGGCGATTACCAATCAGGTAGTCAATGCCATCGGTATGTCGGCGGCAGTGCTTTTTGTTCTTGTCTGCTCGGCAATTCTTATTTCACTGATTCGTAAAATTGTTCCCAATCAGGTACGAATTGCAACTTTTATTGTAATTATTGCTACCTTTGTTACGCTTGCCGATCGGACACTGGCGGCTTTTTTCCCTGATCTGAGCAAGGCACTCGGTCCCTTTGTGCCGCTGATTGTTGTTAACTGTATCATTCTCGGGAGGATGGAGGCATTTGCCTATAAAAACAATGTTGGCAGATCAATTCTTGATGCCCTGGGAATGAGCGCTGGTTATGCGCTGGTTGTTCTGCTGGTCAGCTCGTTAAGGGAGATTCTGGGAAGCGGAACCTGGCTGGGGATGCAGGTTTTATCTCCTGACTGGTATGATTCAATCATGGTGATGATACTTCCTGCGGGAGCTTTTTTGACTCTGGGAACTCTCATCGGGCTCTCTAATTTTATTCAGAAAAAATTGCAGAAAGGTTAGGTGAACAATGGATTTATTAATAATTTTATTATCTTCAATTCTGGTAAACAACTTTGTTCTGGCGCAATTTCTGGGAATCTGTCCTTTTCTGGGCGTATCCGGCAGAATCAGTTCTGCTGTTTCCATGGGTGTGGCAGTTACCTTTGTTATGACCATTACAGCAATTGTTACCTGGCCGATATATAACCTGGTTCTTGCTCCGGCCAAGCTTGACTTTTTACAGATAGTGATTTTTATTCTGGTAATTGCCAGTCTGGTGCAGTTTGTAGAAATGTTCATTAAAAAGACTTCGCGCGCGCTCTATGATGCCCTGGGAATTTATCTTCCTTTAATCACCACCAACTGCGCCATTCTTGGATTCGCTCTGCTTGCAGTAATGAGAAAATATACCTATTTGCAAACCATAACTTTTGGTGTCGGTGCCGGACTGGGATTTACCCTGGCGCTGATCATTATGGCAGGAATAAGAGAAGAATTGCAGTTTGCTGATGTTCCCCAGTCTTTGAAAGGAGCTGGCATCACACTGCTCATCGCCGGCATTCTTGCTCTCTCGTTTATGGGCTTTGCCGGTCTGATTAAGTGAGGAAAATATGGTAGCGGTTGCAATTATTACAATGGGGTGTATTGCGTTATTCTTTTCGATTGTCCTGGTAATTGCCGATAAGAAATTAAAGGTAGTGATCAATCCGAAGATCGAAGCAATCAATGAGATTTTGCCTCAGGCAAATTGCGGCGCCTGCGGTTATCCGGGGTGCATGGGTTACGCCACGGCTGTAGTGGAAAAAGATGTAGAAGTCAATCGCTGTGCGCCGGGAGGCAGTGCCGTAACGGAAGAAATTGCCCTGATTCTGGGGAAAGAGTCTCAGGCTGCTGAAAAAAAGGTTGCCATGGTGCATTGTCGCGGAGATGAGCAGGCCTGTCAGCGTAAAGGTTTTTATCAGGGGATTAAAACCTGTCGGGCAGCTCAGCTGGTAACAGCCGGAGACAAAGTCTGCAACTGGGGTTGTCTGGGTTATGGTGATTGCCAGAGGGTATGCCCTTTTGATGCGATCAGGATTGCCGCTAACGGGCTTCCGCAGGTTGACGAGAATAAATGCACCGGCTGCGGACTTTGCGTGAAAGAGTGTCCGCGCCAGATACTGGAATTGCATCCGGTTGCTCAGAAAGCGCTTGTTTATTGCCGCTCGCATGACAACCCAATCAAATCGCGTCAGGTTTGCAGGAATGCCTGTATCGGTTGTTCAATCTGTGTGCGCGGCTGCAGTAGCGGCGCAATAGTAATGGATAATAATCTTGCGGTAATCGTTGCCCCGGAAAAACTCAGTGAAGATTGTCTGCAGGCAATGGCGAAATGTCCGACCAAAGCGATTGCTCCCCGCTGAGCTTTACTGATGAAAGAGGAAAAAGAGGGACTGGTAAGAAGAGTGGAGGGGAAATTCGCCTATATAGCAGTTAGCAGACCGGAAATGTGTCAGGAATGCACACTGTGTGGCAAAAACAGTGCTCATGAATTAAAAGCGGAAAATAGCCTGAATGCCGGTGTGAACGATCGGGTTATTTTCTCAATTGATATCGATACATTAAACTGGCGTTTCATTAAAATTTTGCTGGCAGCAACGGTTGCTCTTCTTTGCGGAGCGATCGGAGGCTATCTGCTGACGGCAAACTATCTTGTTTCTTTTATCGCAGCAGCGGTGGCTCTTCTGAGTCTCTTTTTTCTGGTGCGGGACAAAGAGAGTCCCGACTATGTGGCAAAAATTATTAAAATTATTAACAATAAGGAGGAGGCGTAATGATTGATTTATCAACAACATATATGGGGCTGAAACTGAAAAATCCGCTCCTTGCGGCAAGCTGCAGTCTGAGTAAAAACCTTGAGGGAGTAAAAAAACTTGCTGCTGCGGGACTGGGCGGTATTGTTTTAAAATCACTTTTTGAAGAACAGCTGGAAGAAAATGTCAATCAGCTTAAACCTTATCTCTGGCTTTCCGGTCATGCTGAAGCTTTTGAATATGTAAAAAATATTCAGCAGGAGGTTGTTCCGGAGAGCTATTTAAAGTTAATTGAATCTGCCAAAAAGAGTGTTGATGTTCCGATTATTGCCAGCCTGAACTGTGTTACCCCAGGCTGGTGGATTAATTATGCCAGGAAATTAGCTGACGCCGGTGCCGATGGTCTTGAATTAAACATTTCTCCGCTGGCATTTGATCCGGAAAGAAGTGCTGCCGATGTTGAAAAAATCTATTATCAGATTGTCGAAGATACGCGCCGGGCGCTTAAAATTCCGATTGCCGTTAAACTTCCTGCCAGTTTCACCTCTTTTGCTCATCTTGCCCGACAGTTACAGTTCAGGGGAGCGAATGCGCTGGTAATATTCAACCGCTTTTTCCAGTTTGACTTTGATCTGGATAAAATAGAAGTTAAACCGGCACCTTTTTTCAGCACGAGCAATGAGACCTATCTGCCTCTGCGCTGGATTTCGCTGCTTTCAGGAGTGGTGGAGTGTGACCTTGCTGCAACAACCGGCATTCATACTGCTGAAGATGTCATTAAACATATACTGGCCGGAGCCAGAGCTGTTCAGATCTGTTCGGTGCTGTATCAGAAAAAACTAACTGTTGTCAGAGAAATTCTTGAGGGGATTCAGAACTGGATGGAAAAACATAATTTCAGTCGCCTTGATGATTTCTGCGGCCGCTTGAGCCGACAAAAGAGTTCCCAGCCTGAGGTTTATCAACGCCTGCAATATATAAAGAATCTTGTTGGTATTGAATAATATTTTTCTTCAGATAAATTAATGGCTGATTATTTATTCGGTCCGGCGGGCTGGAGCTATGCTGACTGGAAAGATACGGTTTATGCTGATTTAGCAGAAGATAACGGAATTAACAGGTTGAAATTTATTGCCAGCCGTTTTGACTTTGTTGAACTGAATACGAGCTTCTATCATGTGCCAGCTCCGAATCTGGTCTCAATCTGGGCAAAGACTAAAAGTGAATTTCCGGAATTTTTCTTCTGGGTAAAAGGCTGGCAAAAATTTTCTCATCTGCATAAAGATCAAAAAAGAGATCATCTTCTATTTCAGGATTTTCTGAACAAAATGAGCCGGCAAAATTTAATAAAGGGGATTATCTGGCAGTTCCCTTACTCATTTGGCTTTTCTGAAGAAAACTTCTCTTATTTGCAGAATCTGACTTCTGATTATCAGGATTTTTTACAGGCGGTGGAATTCAGAAAAAGAGACTGGTTGAAAGAACAGACGCTGGATTATTTTAAAAAGAAGGGACTGGTCTGGGTAAATATCGACCAGCCGCAGATCAGCCAGAACCTTGCTTTGACGGCAATTGTTACCAGCAATGATTTTTCCTATTTTCGCTTTCACGGCAGGAACAGATCCAGCTGGTTTAGCGGTGAAGGGCGTGACCAGCGCTATAACTATGAATATAATCAGAATGAACTTATCGGGCTTGCTGCTGCAATAAAGAGCATTACAGCAGGCAAAGTGTTTATTGTTTTTAACAATCATTATCGTGGCAGTGCGGTGCGTAATCTTGAAGCGCTACAAAAAATCCTGCAATCAGAGAATTAATCAGCAGTTTGCAGATAGAAACAGCCTTTTTAAAGCTTAGTCACCTGTTTTTTTGAACAAGTCAAATTCCGCTGACCATAAAGCACCCTGCCGGAAAAGAGCTTTCTTCAGGATACTTAGGCAGCTCTGACTCCGGAGAAGAGAATTGGTAAAAATGAGCAGGTAATACTTATAATAAAATAAATTGTAAAAAAAATGCAGAAAATTTTAAAAAAATTTTTTTGCTCTTGACA
>FWPV01007275.1_pt1 | contig 20289 bp, 21 predicted proteins | sample 2228371 | NCBI WGS metagenome assembly FWPV01 (sample SAMEA103939776, study PRJEB20133) | metagenome | reverse complement strand
TCGTCTTCGTCTATCCCGACCCGGAGTACGTGGATGTGTGGGAGACGTACCTTTTCGGTCCGGACCTCCTCGTGCGCCCGGTGTGGCGAACGGGAGAGCGGTCCGTGGAGGTCCACGTCCCCCCGGGCACGTGGGTCGAGCTGTGGACAGGGGAGGAGATCGTCGGTCCACAGGTCCTTAGGGTCGCGGTCCCCGTGCCCAAGATCCCGGTCTACGCCCGTCTGGGAAGCGGCCTTGAGTCCCTCGACCTCTCCTCCCGCTGGGAGGAAGCCCGGAAGCGCGCCCAAGCAAAACCTGACCTTGCTTCCCTCGTGCGGGCCGCGCGGTGGTGAGGAAGATGCCTGACCGGTCCGCGCTCGAAGGGCTTTCCTTTGAGGAGCTGATCGCCCTTCTTGAAGACGGGGCCAAGAACTGGCTCGCCATGGACGGGCTGTGGTTCCTGGCGGTGGAAGAGCGGTTCGGCCTAGAGACGGCGATCGAGCTCGACCGCACGGTGTGGGAGAAGTTCTCCCCGATCGAGGCCCGTCGCATCCTGCGGTGGGGAGGGATCGCCCCCGGCGGGGGGCTGCCGGCGTTGGCAAAGGCCCTCCTGTTCCGCCTCTATGCGCGGCTGAACGAGCAGGACCTGGAGTGGACCGATCGGGGAACGCTCATCCTACGGATGAGGACGTGCCGGGTCCACGAGGCGCGGAACCGCGACCGGCGGCCGCCTTTCCCGTGCCGCTCGGTCGGTCTGGTGGAGTACGCTACGTTCGCTGCGTCCGTGGACGGGCGCATCCGCACCCGGTGCCTGGGGTGCCCGCCGGACAGGCCCGAGGACGCATGGTGCGCCTGGGAGTTTTCCATAGCCCCGTGATACGTTGTCCCGAGTCCGTGATCCGCGGACCATGGTTCCGTAGGGGCGGAGCTTGTGTCCGCCCATCGTCGCCGGGACCGAACGGCCGTCGGGGACAAGCCCCGCCGCTACAGCGGCTACAACCGTGGTCCGTGAACCCTCTTCCGGGGTCCGGGGGCAGCCTCCAGCCTACCGGCGGGGCTGGATGATCTCGTCCACGATCCCGTACGCCTTGGCCTCCTCGGCGCTCATCCAGAAATCGCGGTCCGTGTCCTTCTCGATCTTCTCCTTCGGCTGGCCGGTGTGCTTGGCCAGGATCTCGTTCACCCGGTCGCGGGTCTTCATGATCTCGTCGGCGTAGATCTTGACGTCGATCGCCTGGCCCCCGACCCCGGACACCCACGGCTGGTGGATGAGGATCTTCGAGTTGGGGAGCGAGAACCGCTTCCCCTTCGCTCCCCCGGCGAGGATGATCGCCGCCGCGCTCGCGGCCACCCCCACGCAGATCGTGCGCACTGGGCACTTCGTGGTCTGCATCGTGTCGTAGATCGCAAGCGCCGCCGACACATCGCCCCCCGGACTGTTGATGTATAGCTGGATGTCCTTCTCCGGGTCCTCAGCCTCGAGGCTCAAGATTTGGGACACGATCCACTCCGCTCCCACGTACTGCATGACCCGCCCTGGGGCCCCCGTGATGATCGTTCCCGACAGGAAGATGATCCGGTCGGCGAACAGGCGAGCCAGGACCTGGTCATAGTAGGACATCAGGCGTTCCTGCTCGGTGAACCGCTGCATCTTCATCGTTGCCTCCTCGTCTGGGAAATGATCCAATCCGCGGCCCGCTCCACGGTGAGGACAGCCCGCACCGTCTCCTCGTCCCGTCCCTGTTCGTCGGCCCGCTGTCGCACTTCGTCCTCGTCCGGCCGGAGCCCCTTCGATGTGGCCACGGCCTGGGCGACGATCTCCCGGCGCAGCTTCCGGCGGAGGGCCTCCTCGAGCTGGGGCCGCTGGCCGGGGGAGAGGCGCAATTCCTTCATCTCGCTGGCCACCGCTTCGGCGAGCAAGGTCGGGGGGACCTCCACCTGGAGCGACTCGGCAAGGGCATCGAGCGCCGCCAGGCGCCATGCCCGCAGCCGCCGCGCTTCCGCAGCCTTCGCAAATTCCGTCCGCAGCGCTTCAGCCAACGCCTCCCACGACGGATGCCCGTGGTGGCTGGCGGCCTCGTCCGGAGAGGGGAGGAGGAGGCGATATACACCGGTCACGACGAACCCCTCCGATCTCCCTTCCGCGTCGGTGAGAATGATCCTCTCCCCCGCTCTGACCCCCAGGAGCTGCTTGCCGATCGGGCGGGCCGCCGTGGCTTCCCCCTCCCAGTCGTGGTCGCCCCGCTGGAGGCGCACGACATCCCCTTCCTCGGCTGGGCCTTCCTTCGGCTCGAGGGCCGCTGCCTCGCGGCGCAGATCGGCGAGCGCGGCGGTGAGGTCCTCGTCGGTGACCGCAGCCGGCTCCGGCTCGGCGAGATCGAGGGAGATCTCGTCGGGTACCGTCACGTCCGGCAACACCGCGAACTTGACCTGGAACGCGAGGCGCTCTCCTGGCACGAACGCCGTCGTCTCCACGGTCGGGGTGGTGAGCGGATGGAGGTCGAGCTCGCGCAACGCCCGGCCCACCCACTCCCGCACGAGGTCATCCTTCACGTCCTGCACGAACTCGTCCTCGCCGTAGTGGCGGAGGACGAGGTGGTGGGGGGCCCGGCCACGGCGGAACCCCGGCACCCTGAGCTGGGCCTGGGCCCGAGCGAGGAGGTCCTGTTCCTTCTTTCGGATCTCCTCGGCCGGGACGTCGATCGAGAGGGTGACCTCCCCTCCCGTGCGCTCGATCCGGACCTCTCTTTCGTTCACAGTGCGGGGATTATAGCCGCCTAACCCGACAGCCTGGAGAGGAGGGCCCAGCGGATGCCGACCAACTGGAACGCGATCGCCTCCGCTCCCGTGAACACGGCCTGGAGCACCCCAAGGAGGAGGAGGGCCAGCACGATGAAGATCCCGAACTGTTCGAGCCGGAGAAGCTGGATCCGCCACCGCACGGGGAGGAAGTAGGCGAGGACCTTCGACCCGTCGAGGGGGGGCACGGGAAGGAGGTTGAACAGCCCGAGGACGAGGGAGAGAAGGACGACCAGGGCGACGAAGGCCAGCACGTATGAGTTGGTCACCCCGAGGGCGACGAGTCCGCGGCCGAACCCGGCCGCGAGGAGGGCCATCGCGAAATTCGTCCCCGGCCCCGCCACGCTCACGTAGAGCATCCCCTTCCATGTGTCGCGGAAGTAGTACGGGTTGACCGGCACTGGCTTCGCCCATCCGAACACGATCGGGAACCCCGCGAACCGCCGCAGGAGGAGGAGCCCCAGCGGGAGGATGATCGAGCCCACCGGGTCGAGGTGCTTGATCGGGTTCAGGGTGAGCCGCCCCGCAGCCCTGGCCGTGGGATCGCCCAGCTTCCACGCCACGTACCCGTGGGCCACCTCGTGGGGGATGACGCACACAAGCAGCGCCCCCACCGCCATCAATCCATAGATGAGATCGATCACGGGCCCCGATCCCCGCCGACGACGAGGACCTCCTCGCGAAGTAGCGTCACCATCCCGGGTGGCACTCCCTTCGGCTTGCGCACATAGCGGGCCTCAGTGTAGCTGACGGCGACCTTGCGCTCACCCCGGCCCCGGGAGTGCCAGGCGGCCAATTCTGCCGCTCGGACGAGGACCTCCCGTGGCACGGGGCGGCCATCGGTGCGGATGAGGACGTGGGCCCCCGGCACGCCGCGGGCATGTAGCCACACGTCATCGGGCCGGGCAGCGCGCACGAGCCGGTCGTTCTCCTCGCCGGAACGGCCGATGAGGACCGTGAACCCCGTCACCGCCGCCTCCCGCGGCCGTCGCACTGGGGGCGCCTTCCTCCGGGTGGAGGGGGGAGCGGGGGTGTCGCTGGCTCCGAGATACGGGGCGAGTTCCGGCTCCCGGGAGAGGAGCTCCCCAAGCCCGCGGAGGCGCTCGATTTCCGCTTCGAGTTCACGGCGGCGGGCGGGGGTCTCCGCCAGCCGGCGGCGAAGTTTCTTCGCCGTCCGGTACAGGCGTTGGGCGTACGCAACCGGGGGGAGCCCCGGATCGAGGGAGAGCCGCACCCGGCCACCCCCGAACCCCTCCACCTCGGCTTCCGAACTCCCGCGGGGGATCTCGCCAAGCCGCGTCAAGATGAGATCGGCCTGGGCCTGGAGCTCGGGCCAGCGTGCGGCCTCGGACTCCGCCGCGGCGAGGGCAGCGAGCGCACGCTCCCGCCGGCGGATCGCCCGTGCCACCTCCGCCCCTTGCCGGCGGGCAATGCCGGAGCTGAGGCGCCGCTCCAGGACGAGGTCGAGCGCCAGCCAGAACGAGGGAAAAGTCGCCCGCGGCTCCCCGAGCTCAGGGCGGGGGAAGAAGCTCGCCAGGGGGCCGCCTTCCGTGTCGTAGAGGTACCCTGAGGGGGCAGAGGCGAGGACTTCCCCCACGAACTGGGCCAGCTCCTCCTTCGATGGCGCGTGGCCGAACCGCGCCGCCGCCGCGCGCCGGAGCTCGGGCCCGAGGCCTTGGATGGGATCGCCGTTCTCACCGAAGCGCGCCTCCTCCAGCTCTCCCCTCCGGAACGCGGTGACCTTACCGTCGCGAGAGCACACGAACAGCTCCCCCTGACGCGGGCGAAGATCGAGGATGAGGTCTCCTCCTGGGAACCGGAGGCGCAGCACTCGATCCAATCCCCCCTGCTCCAGGGCAAGCAAGGGTTGCCCAGTGAGGGAGCGGAGGAGCATACAGAACGGGGGAGGAGCGGGTGGTGTGGGAGGGCGGAGTGCCGTGCAATGGAACGCCTTCCCCCCCGGATCGAGGACCAACGCCCCGCTGGGGCGGTAGAAGCGGAGGAAGAACACGTCCCCCAGCTGGTGGGCCCTCGACAGGCGCGCTCCCACGAGGAACCGCGCCTCCTCAACCGCCTTCCGGAGCTCGATCCCCTCCACGAGAAGATCTTACCCCCGGGCTCGGTCGCCGCAGGCCGGCCTTCCCACCCGCTTTCGCCCCCGTAGCGGCGGGGTTCATCCCCGACGGCAGGAAATGCCGTCGCAGGTAACCTGCGACGCTACGGGGTCACGGCGAGCCCCTCGGTCACAGGGGGCGGATCGGCTCGCAGATGTCGAGGATGAACTTCTTCTCCGGGTGGGTCTCGTGGTCGTTGAGGTAGACCTCGTAGCACATACGGTCGTCCGGCTGGTAGCCGCTCGTGGACAGCCACTCCATGACCGCGCCCCACGCCGCGCCGAACTGGTCGGCGGCGATCTCCACGTGGGCCACGGCGAACAACCCGCCGGGGATCGTCATCGCCTCGGCCCCGTCCCCGACCGGGGTGCCTGCGGGCACGGTGATGCAGGCGCTCGACGTGAGCTTGGCCTCCTCGACCACGTCTGGGTCGTCGTGGTACACAGCGAGCACCTTCGTCTCCGGGAACCGGAGCAGACCCCGCGGTCCCGCCCACGCCATCAGCTTCCCAAACGCCTTCCCGATCATGAGGTACGGTCCCACGTGGCGAACGCACGCCACGTACAGTTCCGGAAGCTCCTTCACGTCCACCGCCATCTCGATCTCCCGCCTCTTGCCTTGCCTGGTCATGGCGCCAGTGTAGGCGGTCGCGAGCTCGGCGTCTTCACCGATCTTGCGCTCGAGTTGCCATTCCTTGCTCTCCGCGCTCAAGCGGCGGTAGCGGGACGCGCTCATCCCGAAGTGGTGGCAGAACTCGCGGGCGAACGCGGACGAGGAGGAGAACCCGCACTCCCGGGCGATGGCCGTGATCGGCCGCCCCTGGTCCTGTGCGAGCTTGTGGGCCGCGGTGAGGACGCGCAGCCGCCGCACGAACGTGCCCACCGGCTCTCCGACCATGGCGCGGAAGACCCGGTGGAAGTGGTACGGGGAGAAGTTGGCCACGCGAGCGAGGGTGCGCAGGGAGAGGTCTCCATCGAGATGCTCCCGGATGTAGGCGAGCACGCGCCCGATGCGCCGCTCGTACTCCCGCCGCGCGACCTCCCGGGGATCCATCGGACCTCTACCGGTGAAGTGTACCGTACCTGTCTTGTGCAGCGCCATCCCCGGCTGCCCCTTCCCCTTGCCTCCGCGGGTGGCTATACTGCTCGCACGAAGCCACGGGCGCTCCGGTCATCGTGACCACGAGACGGGGTGCCTTGGAACGAAGGGATGTGCAAGGAGGAGAGGATGGGCGGGAAGCGGGTAGCAGCAGCGTTGGGCGTGCTCATCGGGGTGGGATTGCTCACGGGGTGTTGTCTTCTGAGCGGCAACCCCACGGTCACGATCAGTGGGCCTTCTTCGGCGACGACCGGGACCCCGGTGACGTTCACCGCCACCGCCACGGGCGGCAGCGCGCCCTATACCTACGTGTGGAGCATCGGGGGGTCCGGGTCGACGGTGACGCATACGTTCACGTCAGCGGGGAGCCACACGATCGTCGTCACCGTCACGGACAACTGCGGGAAGTCGGCCACCGCGATGTGGCCGGTCACCGTGAGCGAAGGTGCCGGCGGGGGAGGCAACCTCACCGGGATGTGGACAGGGACCCTGTACCTGCAAGGCGCACCGTATCAGTTCCAGTTGCAGCTTGCGCATCAGGGACAGAGTGTGGTCGGTACAGCGTTCATAGCCGGGTTGAGTTCTCCAGGGAGCGGGTCGTACACTGCCGGCCAGTTCATGTTCCAGTTCCAGCTTCCAGGCTCGACCATCCTGCTCACCCTAACCGGCACCTACAACCCTTACGCGAACCAGCTGAGCGGGAGAGTGACTGCAGCCGGAGGAGTGGAGGTCGGCAGCTGGACAGTGATGCGATAGCAGTCGGGGTCGGGCAAGCCTTATCGCGGTGGCAGCCGCAACTCGTCGCGGGCGCTCTTCCTTGCGCCCTCTCCGCCTTTCGGTAAGCTACTCCTGCCGGCCGGCGTAGCTCAGCAGGCAGAGCAGCCGCTTCGTAAGCGGCGGGTCGGGGGTTCGATTCCTCCCGCCGGCTCAAGGAGACAGTCTCAAGTCGGAAAGTCGCAGGTCACGGGTTCTGGACTTGGGACTTTCGACTCAGGACTTGCGACTGCCCTACCGGGGTGAGAGCGATGGACAAGGGCACGTATCGGGTGAAGACGGGGTTCGCGGAGATGTTCAAGGGCGGGGTGATCATGGACGTCACCACCGCCGACCAGGCGAGGATCGCCGAGGAGGCCGGGGCGGTGGCGGTGATGGCCCTCGAACGGGTCCCGGCGGACATCCGCGCCCAGGGCGGCGTGGCCCGAATGGCCGACCCCCAGAAGATCCGGGAGATCCAGGCCGCGGTGTCGATCCCGGTGATGGCCAAGGCGAGGATCGGTCACATCGCCGAGGCGCGGATCCTGGAGGCGCTCGGGGTGGACTTCATCGACGAAAGCGAGGTCCTCACCCCGGCCGATCCGTTCCACCACATCGACAAGTGGGGGTTCAAGGTCCCGTTCGTGTGCGGGTGCCGGGACCTCGGGGAGGCGGCGCGACGGATCGCCGAAGGGGCGGCGATGATCCGCACCAAAGGCGAGGCCGGCACGGGGAACGTGATCGAGGCCGTGCGCCACATGCGCCTCCTCAACGATCAGATTCGACGGATGGCCGGGATGAACCGGGCCGAGCTCATCTCCTACGGGAAGGAACTCGGGGCCCCGGTGGAGATCCTCGAGCTCATCCAGGAGCAAGGGCGGCTGCCGGTGGTCAACTTCGCCGCCGGGGGGATCGCCACCCCGGCCGATGCCGCGCTCATGCGCATGCTCGGCTGCGACGGGGTGTTCGTGGGGTCGGGGATCTTCAAGAGCGCGGACCCGGAGAAGCGGGCGAAGGCGATCGTCGTGGCGTGCACCCACTACGACGATCCGCAGCTCCTCGCCGAGGTGGCGACCGGCCTCGGGGAGGCGATGCCCGGGATCCCGATCGAGGCGATCCCCGAAACGGAGCTCATGCAGCACCGATGACGATCGGGGTCCTCGCGGTCCAAGGGGATGTGCGCGAACACCTGCGCACCCTGGCCCGCCTCGGGGTGACGGGCCGCCCCGTGCTGCGGCCGGACCACCTCGCGGGGCTTGACGGGATCGTTCTCCCCGGTGGGGAGTCGACCGCGATGTGGCGGCTCATGACGGCCACCGGCCTCGCTGACGCCGTCCGGAGGGCGATTTGGGCCGGGCTTCCCGCGTTCGGGACCTGCGCCGGGATGATCCTGTTGGCCCGCGAGATCACGAACTGGCCGGAGACGTTTCTCGGGGTCCTCGATGTCGCCGTGGAGCGCAACGCCACCGGTCGCCAGGTGGACTCGTTCGAGGCCCTGGTGACCGCCAACGGGTTGGGGGAACTCCCCGCCGTGTTCATCCGCGCCCCGGCGGTGCGGGAGATCGGTCCTGGGGTGCGGGCGCTGGGGAGGCTGGGGGATGAGCCGGTGCTGGTGAAGCAAGGGCCCCTCCTCGCGGCCAGCTTCCACCCCGAGCTCACAGGGGACACTCGGGTCCACGAGCTGTTCATCCAGATGTGCCGAAAGGGGGAACCATGGCAGCACGCGTAGCGATCAACGGCTTCGGACGAATCGGACGGATCACCCTCCGCATCATCGCTCAGGGTGGCTGGCCGGTGGACGTGGTGGGGATCAACGATCCCTTCCTCCCCATCGAGACGGCGGCCCACCTCCTCCGCTACGACACCGTGTACGGGCGAGCCCCGTTTCCGGTGGCGGTGAAGGAGGGAGCGCTCGCCGTGGACGGGCGGACAATACCGCTTCTTGCGGAGAAGGAGCCGGGGAACCTCCCCTGGGCGCAGCACAACGTGGATGTGGTCATCGAATCGAGCGGGGCTTTCACGGATCCCGACAAGGCGCAAGCCCACCTCAAGGCGGGTGCGAAGCGGATCGTCCTCTCCGCCCCCCCAAGCGGGCCGCGCAAGAGCGAGGTCCTCCAGATCCTGTGGCGGGTGAACGAGAGGCAATTCGTGGAGAAGGGGAAGCCGGCCATCGTCTCCGCTGCCTCCTGCACCACGAACTCGCTCGGGCCGGTGGTGAAGGTCCTCCACGACGCGTTTGGGATCGAACAGGGGTTCCTGACCACCGTCCACGGCTACACTGCCGACCAGCGCCTTGTAGACGCGCCGCACAGGGACCTCGCCCGGGCGCGGGCCGCGGCGGCGAACATCGTCCCCACCTCCACCGGTGCCGCCCGGTCCATCCCCGCGATCTTCCCTGACCTCGCCGGGAAGATGGACGGGATCGCAATGAGGGTTCCGGTGCCGTGCGGCTCGGTGTCCGACTTCACCGCGCGCCTGAAGCGGCCGGCAGGGGCCACGGACAAGGAAGCGGTGGCAGCCGTGAACGCCGCGTTCACCCAGGCCGCCCGGGGCCCCCTCGGGGAGGTGATGCTCGTCACGCCCGACTCGATCGTGTCATCGGACGTGATCGGCGAGGGCCACTCCTGCGTCGTGGCTACGGCGTACACGATGGCCCTCCCCAAGGAGCCGTCGGTGGTGAAGGTCCTTGCGTTCTACGACAACGAGTGGGGCTACGCGGCGCGGCTCCTCGATGTGGCGAAGTTCGTGGCCTCATAGGGCGACGCGGCTTGCCGGAGGGGCGGTCGGGCTCCTGTTCCGCCCGGTGTGCTTCCTCTGTGGCGGTCCGGTGGAGGGGCTGGCCGCGGTGTGCGGGGCGTGCCTGGACGGGCTCCCCCGGTGGGGAGAGGCCGTGTGCGCCGTATGCGGGGTGGGGCTTCCTCCCGGCCTTGACCTCTGTCGGGAGTGCGCGGTGGAGGGTCGGCCCTACGCCTGGGCGCGGACGGTCGGCCCCTACGAAGGGGCGCTGCGGAGGCTGATCCAGGGTTTGAAGTACGAACGGGAGAAGGCTCTCGCTCGGCCGCTCGGGCGGCTCCTCGCGTCCGCGGTCCCGGCCGGGCTCCTGCCGGAGGAGGTGCGGATGGTCGCCTGCGTCCCGCCGGACCCAACGCGCCTCCGAGAGCGGGGGTACCATCCGGCAGAACTCCTCGCCCGGGAGGTGGCGCGGGCGCTCGGGACCGCGTTTCGCCCGCTGCTCGTGAAGGTGCGGGCCACTCCACCCCAGGTCGGCCGCCCGCGCGCGGAGCGGCGGGAGGCGATGGGGGGGTTGTTCGCCTCCCGCACCAGCGGCCATGGCGAGCCGGTCCTCGTTGTGGACGATGTGATCACGACCGGAGCCACTGCTGCCGAGGCGGCACGGGCCCTCATCGAGGCCGGGTTCGGGGAGATCGGCGTTCTGGCCTGCGCTCAAGCAGTAGGCGGAAGGGAGGAGTGAGTGGAGTTCAGACGGCTCGTGGTGGGTCCGCTGCGGACGAACGCCTACCTCGCGCTGGCCGACGGTGAAGGAGCCGTCATCGATCCGGGCGACGCTGTTCCGCACCTCGCCGATCAGACCCTGCGCTACATCCTCCTCACCCACGGGCACTTCGATCACGTCGATGGTGCGGAGGCGCTTCATGCCCGCACGGGCGCTCCCATCCTCTACCATCCCGACGAGAAGAGCACGTTCTGGACCATGGGCCGGCAACCTCCCCCCCTCGGCCAACCCCTGGCCGAGGGCGATCGCCTCCCCCTCGGGCGGGAGGAGCTCCTCGTGTGGCACCTCCCCGGCCACTCCCCGGGATCGGTCGCCTACCTATGGGAAAAGGGGAAGGTGGCGGTGGTAGGGGACGTGCTGTTCGCCCGATCGGTGGGGCGATCCGATCTCCCCGGCGGATCGTGGGATGCCCTCGTCCGTTCCCTCCTCCGCCTGCTGACCCTGGACGATGAATGGCGGATCCTACCCGGCCACGGTCCGGCCACCCAAATGGGACGCGAGCGGAAGCAGAACCCGTATTTGAGGGAGGTGGGTGATGCCCGGCCCTGACCTCGAGGAGATCAAGTCGCGGGTCGACATCGTCGAGCTCATCGCCCGCTACGTCGCGCTGAAGCCGTCCGGACAGCGGTTCAAGGGCCGGTGCCCGTTCCACCCCGACGATACACCTTCGCTCGTCGTCTCTCCGGACAAGGGGCTCTGGCACTGCTTCGGCTGCCATGCCGGTGGCGATGCGATTGGGTTCCTGATGAAGATCGAGCGGCTCTCGTTCCCGGAGGCGCTCGCCCGGTTGGCCCGGGAGCTGGGGATCGAAGTCCGCGTCGGGGAGGGGAAGGGGAAGCTCCTCCAGGCGAACGAGCAGGCGGTCCAGTACTTCGCTTCCGAGCTGCGCAAGCCCTCCGGGAAGAGGGCGCGCGACTACCTCCTTGAGCGAGGGATCGGCGACGAGCTGTGGGCAAAGTACAACCTCGGCTATGCCCCCCCAGGCTGGGACGGTCTCCTCCGCGCCCTCGGCCGGCTGGGGATGGACACGCTGCGCAGCCTGGGGTTGGTCGTACCCGGGGAGAAGGGGTACTACGACCGGTTTCGGGACCGGGTCATGTTCACGATCTGCGATGACCAGGGACGCCCGATCGCGTTCGCCGGCCGCAGCTTCGCTGGCGACCCCAAATACGTGAACATCCCCAACACCCCGCTCTTCACGAAGGGGACTGCCCTCTACGGTCTCGATCTGGCCCGGGACGCGATCCGCCAGAGCGGGCGCGCCGTGCTCGTGGAGGGGTACACGGACGTGATCAGCTTCCAGACGGCGGGGATCGGGGAGACGGTGGGATCGATGGGCACCGCCCTCACCGAGGCCCAGGCCCGCCTCATCGCCCGGCACACGGATCGGGTCATCATCGCCTACGATCGGGATGCGGCGGGGGAGGCCTCGACCCTGCGCGGGCTCGTCATCCTCCGCGGAGCGGGGCTCAAGGTGGAGGTGGCGGTCCTCCCCCCGGACGAGGACCCGGACTCCCTCGTCCGCGGGCACGGGGCGGCAGCCGCCAATAGCGTTCTCGACGGCGCGCTTCCGTTCCACCGCTTCCTCATCGAATCCCTCGCCCGCCGCCACGACGTGACCACGGTGGAGGGCCAGGAGCAGGCCCTTGAGGAAGCGAAGGCGTTCTGGCCCGAGCTCAAGAGCGTCCCCCTCCAGCACGAGCTCGCCCGCGAGCTCGCCAGCCTCCTCTCCCTCCGCGAGGAGGAGGTGTGGCGCTACCTCCACGGGGAATCCCAGCGGACGTTGCCCAAGGAAGGTCAAGATCGGATCGGGCCAGAGGAGCTTTTCCTCCACTTCTTGATCGAGGGGAAGCTCCCCGACCGTGCGCTGGAGGGCCTTGACGCGGCGGACTTCCGCCCCGAATATCGCCCCATCGTGGCCAAGTGGGTGGAGCTTGGGCACGGGGGGAAGGGGCCCACGACGGACGAGCTCGCCACCGAGCTCCCGCCCGATCAGCTCTCCGCGATGACGCGGCTCGCCCTGCTCGATCCTCACTCCCCGGACGAGGGCCAAGCCATCCAGGATGTCGTGACCAAGTTCCTCGGGCTGAAGCTGAGGCGCACGTTGGCCGAGATCGAGAACCGGGCCCGGGAGGCCGAGGCCCGTGGCGAGGTGGAGGAGGCGCGGCGCCTCTTCGCCCAACACCACGCCCTCAAGAAGCAGGATCCTCTCCTGAAGAGGAGGTGAGCATGCCCGAGGACATCGAGATCGTCCCTCCTGAGGCGCGCGAGCCCGGGACGGCGGCGGAGGAGGACGAGCTCGGCGATCTGATCCCCCTTATCGCTGAACTCGCCGATTCCGAGCCGGAGGAAGAGCCGGCGGAGCGGGGTCGCGATCCCGTGCGCACCTACCTCCGCGAGATCGGCCGTGTCCCCCTCCTCACCCGGGAGGAGGAGGTCGACCTCGCCCAGAAGGTGGAAGCGGGGACCGCCGCGCTCGAGGAGCTGGCCCGCGGGGTGGATGATCCGAAGAGGAAGGAAGAGCTGGAGCGCATCCTTCAGGAGGGGGACGCCGCGCGGGAGCGCCTCGCGGTGTCCAACCTGCGGCTCGTGGTGTCGATCGCCAAGCGTTACATGCACCGCGGGCTATCGTTCCTCGACCTCATCCAGGAAGGCAACATCGGCCTCATGCGCGCGGTGGAAAAGTTCGACTGGCGCAAGGGGTACAAGTTCTCGACCTACGCCACGTGGTGGATCCGCCAGGCGATCACCCGCGCCATCGGGGATCAGGCCCGCACGATCCGTGTTCCTGTCCATACGATGGAGGCCGTCCAGGAGCTGGGTCGCCTGCGGCGGGAGTACATCCGCGAGCACGGGGTCCCGCCCACCTACGAGCAGCTCGCCGAGATCCTCGGGACGAGCGTGGAGCGGGTGAAGAAGATCGAGCAGGCCGCGGCGTTCACGACCTCGCTCGAGCGCCCATTGTCCGACGAGGACGACGATACGTTGGGGGACTTCATCGCTGACGATTCGGCCCAATCGCCGGCCCGGGAGGCCCTGCGGGCGCGGCTGCGGGACGAGCTCCGCGAGGCGTTGGCCGAGCTCGATCCCCGGGAGCGGGAGATCCTCGAGCTGCGGTACGGCCTCCTCGACGGCCACCCCCGGACCTTGAAGGAGGTGGCGAGCCAGTTCGAGATCACCCGGGAGCGGGTGCGCCAGCTTGAGCTGAAGGCTCTCGAGAAGCTTAAGTACCCTGCCCGGCATCGCTCACTCCGCTCCCTGCGCGAGCTGCTCCTCTCCGAGGAGGCCTGAGATCCCAAAGCGGGGAGGTCCTCCCGCGGCGCCATGGTGAGCGTCCTCCTGCTCATCGGGCCCACTGCAGCCGGCAAGTCCGCGATCGCGGTGGAGGTTGCGGAGCGGGTGGGGGCGGAGATCATCTCCGCCGACGCCCGGGCAATCTACCGCGGCCTGGAGATCGGGACGGACCGCCCTCCCCCCTGGATCCTGCGTCGGGTGCCCCACCACCTCATCGGCACCCTCGACCCCACGGAGCGCTACGATGCCGCCACGTTTCGCGCCGACTGCGAACGCCTCGTGGGGGAGATCCACGCCCGAGGGAAGAGGGCGATCATCGTTGGCGGGAGCACACTGTACGTTCGCGCGCTCACCCGCGGGTTGTTCCCCGGACCGGCGGCCGATCCCCACCTCCGCGAGGAGCTCGCCCACCGCCCGCTCGCCGAACTGCAGGAAGAGCTCGCGCAGGTGGATCCCGCCTCCGCAGCGCGCATCCACCCTGCGGACCGGGTGCGGCTCATCCGCGCCATCGAGGTCGCCCGCCTCACCGGCCGCCCCCTCTCCTCCGCGTGGGGAGGGGAGAAGCCGTTCCCGTTTCCCCTCGTCAAGGTCGGGATCGTGCTCGACCGGGGCGAACTCCACCGGCGGATCGAGGCCCGGGTGGCGTGGATGCTCGCCGCGGGGCTGATCGAGGAAGCGCGGCGGCTGTGGGAGAAGGGGATCCCTCCCGACGCGCCGGCCGCACGCGCGATCGGGTACCGGGAGCTGTTCGCCCACTTCCGGGGGGAGCACGACCTAGGCGAGGCCAAGCGGAGGATCGTCCGCAACACGAAGGCCTATGCGCGGCGTCAGCTCGCGTTCTTCCGTGCCGAGGCCGAGGTGCAGTGGCTGGACGGCACGGGCCGGACCGCGGCTGGGGTAGCCGAGGAGGTCATCGCCCGTTGGCGCGCCGCGGAGGCGGGCCTAGAATCCCTCCTGTGCTGAGCGTCCTGTCCATGGAGGCGATGCGGGCGCTGGACGCCCGGGCTGAGGAGGGCGGGTCCCCCCCGCTCCTCCTCATGGAGTCCGCCGGCCGGGGAGCGGCGGAGGCGGTCCGCGCCTGGGACCCAACCGTTGTCGGCAGACGCATCCTCGCCGTGTGCGGCAAGGGAGGAAACGGGGGCGATGCCCTCTGCGCCGCGCGGTGGCTCGGGCGATGGGGCGCCGATCCGCGGGCGGTGCTCCTCGGCGCCCCCGTCGGACCAGCTGCCGACCAGGCCGCCGCGTTCCGGGCCTCGTTCCCGGAGAGCATCCTCACCGTCCAGGATGGGGAGGACCTCGCTGCCCTCGAAGCGTGGCTTGCGGAGGCGGACCTCGTCCTCGATGGGATCCTCGGGGTCGGGCTGTCGGGCGAGGCGCGGGGGCTGGTCGCAGCGGCGATTGAGGCGCTGAACGGGTTCGGGGGCCCGGTGGTGGCGATCGACCTTCCCTCCGGCCTGGGGGCCGACACGGGACGGATCGCGGGTCCGGCGGTGCGGGCCGACCTCACCCTCGCCATGGGGGCCCTCAAGCCGTGCCACCTCCTCCCCCCGGCGGCGGAGCTGTGTGGTGCGGTGCGGGTCGTGGACGTGGCCTATCCCCCTGGGGTCTGGGAGGGCGTGAAGGCCGTGGCCAGAGTCGTGGAGGCCAGCGACGTGAGATCCCTCCTTCCAGCCCGCCCAAGGTTCGGGCACAAAGGGACGTTCGGTCGGGTCCTCGTCGTCGGGGGTGCGGTCGGGATGGCGGGGGCCGCCGCCCTCGCTGCGGAGGGGGCCCTGCGCGCTGGGGCGGGGCTCGTTCACGTGCTCACCCCCGAGCCCGTGTTCCCGATCGTGGCCAGCCTGGTCCCGGCGGCCCTCGTCCACCCTGGGCCGACCGCGGCGGGCGCCCTCTCCCCGGAGGCGGCCGCGGAGGCGGTGCAGCTTGCTGAGGGAATGGATGTCGTCGTGGTTGGACCTGGCCTGGGTCGGAGTCCCGGCCCAGCGGAGGTGGTGCGGGCCCTCGTCCTTGGGCGGATCCCTCTCGTCGTCGACGCGGACGCTCTGTACGCCCTCGCGCACGAGCCGGAGCTCCTTGGGGGGGTCCACGGGGAGATCATCCTCACCCCCCATCCGGGCGAGTTCGGGCGGCTCGCGGGGATTGATCCGGAGGAAATCGTCCCCGACAAGATCCGCTGGGCGCGGGACAAGGCCAGGGAGTGGCGGGCAACGGTGGTCCTCAAGGGCCCGCCCACGGTCATCGCCTCCACGGACGGCGTCTACCTCACGACGACCGGGAACACGGCCCTCGCCCACGGTGGATCCGGCGACGTCCTCGCCGGGATGATCGGAGGCCTGTGGGCAAGCGGTGCCCGTGCCGCCGACGCGGCGTGCGCCGCCGCGTTCGTCCACGGCCGGGCCGCGGACGCCCTCACCGCGGAAAGCTCTCCCCGCACGGTCCTCCCCACGGACCTCCTCACCGCCCTCGGCCCAGCGTTCTCCGCGGTCGAAGGGTAGGTCTGGTTGAGGCTGATCGACACCCACGCCCACCTCGACTTCCCCCCGTTCGACCGCGATCGGGATCAGGTCCTGGCCGCGCTGCGCACCCAGCGGGTGGCTGTCCTCAACGTGGGGACCGACCTCCGCTCGTCCGCTTCGTCCCTTGCCCTGGCGTGGGACCATCCGCACGTGTTCACCTCCTGCGGCATCCACCCCCACGATGCCAAGACGTACACCCCCGCCGCCGAGGCTGAGCTGGAGGCGCTGCTCCGGCGCGGGGCGGTCGCCGTCGGGGAGTGTGGACTTGACTTCTACCGCGACCTCTCCCCCCGGGACGTCCAGATCAGGGTGTTCCGCGCCCAGCTTCAGCTGGCCAAGAGGCTGGACCTCCCGGTGGTCCTCCACGAGCGGGCGGCGTGGGACGCGTTCCTCGCGGTGCTGCGGGAGGAACGTCCCCTGCGGGGCGTGGTGCACGCCTTCTCCGGGGACGGGGACCGTGCTCAGGCCGTCGTAGCGCTGGGGCTCTACCTCGGGATTGGGGGCCTCCTCACCTACGCCAAGAACGAGGCATTTCGCTCCGCGGCGGCGGAGCTGCCACTAGGGCGGATCCTCCTCGAGACCGACTCCCCCTACCTCCCCCCCGAACCCCTGCGCGGGCAGCGGAACGACCCAGCCAAGGTCCGGCTCGTCGCCGAACGACTGGCCGCTCTGCGCGGGATGCCCGTGGCCGAGCTCGCCGAGGCGGCGTGGACCAACGCCTGTCGGCTGTTCGCCGTCGAGCCCCGGTTCTAGGGGAGGTGACCCCGCTCCCGGAGCGAGGTGTAACCCCCCCTCGTCACGATGAGGTGGTCGAGGACATCGATCCCGAGGATCTTCCCCGCCTCGGCGAGCTGCCGGGTGAGGGCGAGGTCGTCCCCGCTCGGCTCGGGGTTCCCGGACGGGTGGTTGTGGGCGAGGATCAGCGCCGCCGCCCGGTCGGCGATCGCATCGGCGAACACCTCGCGGGGGTGGACCGGGCTCGACGTGAGGAGGCCGACCGTGATCACCCGCGACTCGATCACCTCGTGCGCCCCGTTGAGGGTCAGGCTCACGAAGTGTTCCTGGTTCCGATTGCGGATCCAGGCAAGGTAGGGGAGGGCGTCCTCCGGTCGCTCGATCCGCCCCGGGCCGCGCTGGAAGTGGCGGCGGGCGAGCTCCAGCGCGGCGAGGATCTGGCACGCCTTCGCCTCCCCCACCCCGGCGAACCGCGTGAGCTCCGCCAGGCCCCACCGCCCGAGGTTGGGACCGGCCGCCTTCAGCACGGCCGACGCGAGCTCGACCGCGCTCTTCCCCTTCGTCCCGGTGTGGATGAGGACCGCCAGGAGCTCGGCGTCCGACAACGCCTGCGGCCCGCGAGCGCGGAGCTTCTCCCGCGGCCGCTCGAACTCAGGCAGGTCCTTGATCCTCTTCGCCGTCATCCCCGAGAGATCATAGCGTCCCCCCGCTGTCTGTGAAGCCTCGCGATAGAGTGCTTTCAAAGTCCTGGTCCGATCGCGAATGGTTGCAGAAAGCGGTGAGCATTGCTCACCTGGGGTCCGGTCTTCGCCCGTCCCGAGCATGTGGAGGACATCCCGGGCGAGGAGGAAGGCCCCCAAGGACTCCCCGTGGGACTCGGCCAGCTACAAGACTTGCCCGTCCGTTCCAGGGCTCCGCATCACCGTGCGCAAGAACGTACCGGCGTCATGTCCAGAACGGTAGCCCATCGCCCCGCCCTGGCGGTATCGCCGCGATGGCAAGCGACCCGTCCACCCCCAGCTCTTCCCGGCGCTCGGGCGGCTCCGCTCGGGAACGCCCGATCTCCCTCGGTCAGCTGGTCGTGCACTCGGCGCGGCCCCGAACGAGAACCTCGCCTACGCAGCGGAACCGCCACCTATTCCGAGAGGGCCATGCTCGTCTGGCGCAACCGACGGGTGAGCTCGCCGATGAGCTCGAGCGCGATGTCGGGGTACGTCGTGATGAGCGCTCGGATGTCCCAGCTCGCGAGGACAAGGCATTTCGTGGGCGTGACAGCGACGACATCGGCAGAGCGAGGCTGCCCGTCAAGGACGGCCATCTCCCCGAAGAACTGACCAGCACCGAGCCGCGAGAGAACCTTCGCCCCTCTGCGCACCTCAACCTGACCATCGAGGATGAGGAAGAACCCGACCTTGCTCCGGTCGCCCTCCCTCACGATCGGCTTGCCGGGATCGAACTCCATTTCCTTCGCCGTCTTAACAACCGCCTGGAGGTGCTTCTCGCTGAAGGACGAGAACAACGGGACATCCTTGAGCAGCTCAATCGCGTTCTTGGCCATCGGCTCCCCCTTGTTCGCTCTGAATCGCGACGATCATAGCATCCCCCTCCTGCGGTGACAACCGCCACGCCCCTTTCCCCAGACGGACCCGGGCCGCGAAGGCAGTGCGGTTGAGGGAGGAGCCGAACGCGGCTAACATCGAGTCACGCGGGTCTGTAGCTCAGGTGGTTAGAGCGCACGCCTGATAAGCGTGAGGTCCCTGGTTCGACTCCAGGCAGGCCCACCAGGATCGCCTTCTCGCCACTTCCCCACTCTCGGAAGACCGCACGTCTCCTCGGGGTGATGATCGAGTGTGAACTGCGCCGGGACACTTTCCAAGGACGTGTGTCCGGGGTAGCCGCGATAGCCCTCTACATGGAGCGCAACCTGTGGTGTTGGCCATTGAGAAAGTGGATCTCCGGGTAGGCGAGATCCCGTTTGCCTGCGCTACTTCACCACCTCGAAGAGGCGGACCTTCGCGTCATGAGCCATGACTACGTACTTGCCGCTGGGGGAGACAGCGGAGACCGGTTCAGCCGCTTCAGAGCGAACCTCGAACTTCTGGAGCAGATCTCCCGATCCGTCATGGACCCAGATGAACCCGTCCTTGGACCCCCACACGGAACCGCAGATGGTTACAACGTCACCCGATGCAGAGATGCCTGCTTCTGCGAACAGACCCATATAGACCGTCTCTGGAGCATCCGCCGACCAGAGCGTGTTGCCGTGTACGTCCACGGCCACCAGTGCTCGGGAATGCCGTGTAGTCACGACGACGAGAGGGTTCTCGGACATAGCTAAGGCAGAACCCAAACCCTCTATCCTCCACAGTTGATTGCCGCCTCTGTCCAGAAGAACGCAGCCCCAGTCATCAAGAATCGCCGCAATGTAACTCCCATCCGGTGCAATGGCGATGCCGACAACCGCCGAGTCAGCAGCGCGGGTCCACAGAAGCCGTCCATCGCCGGACAACAGGTAGACGGCGTGGTTCCCCTGGGTCGGTCCTTCGAGTGTCCACGGGCCGTACTTCTCTCCTCCGACAGCGACGTATCCGTTCCTGGAATCGCTGTGCACCAGACTGTGCTCTGGACGGGAGTGCTCCACTTCATGTTTCCCGCCATGTCGAAGCCATACACAGTGGAGTTCTTCTCAAGGGGTTGATCGGCTGTCACAACCAGTCGCGCCTCAACACTCATCGCCGTCGCACCTGAATGTGCCCCCTCAATCCTCTGCATCCAGAGCTGATTGCGCCCGTAGTCTCCGAAGAGAGCGAACCGGCCTCCACTGAGTGTGGCTAGCACATACTCGCCATGCATGGCGCATGTGGACCACCTCGCATTCACCAAGCCGGATGGTGGAGCCCAGGTCTTCATGATCTGCCCGGTGGCGTCGTAGATGCGCAAGCGGGAGGTTGTGGTAGCGCCAGAGAAGTCAGCTTCTGTTACGGCTGCAAATCCCTGATCGGTTACGGAGACCGAGTACACATATGGCAGGGTTGTTCGGCTCCATAGTTCCCTGAGGGGCGTCGCCTCTTGTGCCGGTGCGGCTGTCGGTGGTGTGGCGGTCGGTGTCGCGGCAGGCTGGCTCGGTGTGGAGGCTGTCTTGTCCGCAGTGTCGTTTCGCTGACACATCACGATGACTGCGAGGATGAGGAATAGACCGACAAGGACTGAGAATCCGCTTCCCTTTCTGCGCGCCATCTTCCACCTCCTTGCCCCAGGATAGCGGATCGCGCCCGCCAAGGGAAGTAGATGCCCGGAGGCCGCGCCTGCGCGAGATGGCGCCCATCTTCAAGGACCTGCTGCAGGCGTTGAAGCCGATCCTCACCATCGGGACCCAGCTGCGGGACATTCTGAAGGATTCTCAGGAGCGGGTAGGCCGTGGGCAACGCACCCAACGGGCCATCACCGCTCGCTGCATCTCGGCGCTCCGCGATACAGGTATGCCCGAACC
>FWPV01005575.1_pt1 | contig 20289 bp, 12 predicted proteins | sample 2228371 | NCBI WGS metagenome assembly FWPV01 (sample SAMEA103939776, study PRJEB20133) | metagenome | reverse complement strand
AAAAAGTAAACTAAATTTTTTCATACACTGGTTTCTCCGTTAAATTCATAATTATTAAGGATAGAAAATTCTATCCTTATTAATAGACTTATTTTATTACGGCAAATCTCCCGATTTTTTCTCCGACTCCGGGAACATCCACGTGATAAATATAAACACCGTAAGCTATTCTCATTCCCTCAGAGCTTAACAGATCCCAGCTTGCCATACTTGAAAAATCATCTTTCTCTATTGTATCAACAAGCTCTCCTGTAATCGTATAAATTCTAATTGTACATCTCTGCGGAAGATTTCTGAATTGTAACTCTCTGTCTCCTCTTTTGGAAAGAGTTCTACCAGGGTTTTCTGATAAACCATATGCCACATAAGGATTAGGTACAACATAAATTTCATCAAGACTTTCCCTGGCTATTTCATTTTTGATTTGAGCTTTATTAGTTTCAAATACAAATACATCACCTTTATCAAAAGGCTTGGTAGTTTTAACCAGATATACATCACCATTTTTAGGTAATTTTTGTACGGGTTTGGTTTTATCTAAAGAAAAAATAAATTCAAAACTTGTAGCAGCGTTAGTTGCTCCTTGCGGTTGTAAAACTATTCCTTCTCCCCAATCCCATCTTCTGTTATTTCTTTTTCCGGGCACAAGTTCATCAACAACAAAAGTTGCGGGTGCATTTGCAGTTACATTAAATATTTTGAATGGCATTGCAAAACTACCTATCAAAGTGTTAACAGTATCAGCGTATTTCCAGCTGCCATCTTCAAGCGTGTCTGTATCATTCCATCTTACTTCCCAGTCTGCACTGATTTTTCTCCTCAGGCTGGGAATGCCAATTAATGCAGGATAGAATACAGTATCCTTAATGTTAACATCTGCATTGTGCAAAAATCTTGAGCCTTCCTGATCGAAATGAAGAGAATCATTTTTCACAAAAACTCTCAAGCCGTCAAAAGTTGGATTTGCATCTTCATTATTTAATAATCTGCTTTGTGATACCGGATAGTATCTGTAATATATTTTGAATTGTTCTCCCTGTGGAAGATTACCGGAAACTCTGCTCGCAATTTGACCGGAGACGTAGTTGATGATATATCTTGACTGATCAATCGGATTATTATTCATATCAAATAACTGAACACTTCCCGGTTCCAGATTTTTATGCGGTAAACTAACGAGTATTGTGTCTTTTGAGGTGAACGTTGTTTCAATACCTGTTGAATCCAATATACTGTAAATGTTAGCTTCATCGAAAATTATCTTATACTGTTTATCATCAACTTCTAATTGATCAAGAACTTTTATTGTGATTTTTCCAGTAGCATCAGAATTTACCGAAGTTGGCGAACCATCAAGACCAACTTCAGGAGAGACTAATCCCTTTGAAGGTGGTCCCGGTGTTACCTGCAAAGTATTTACATCAAAAATCAGTTCTCCGGTTAAGGGGTCCTGTTGAATAACAGATTGTGTTTCTGTGGGAGGTAAATCTGCAGAGCCACGATCATATGCAACTACAGCGTAGTAATATGTAACTCCGTTTAAAACTGTTGAATCAACGTATTCGTGCTGCAGACCGGTGTTATCACCGAGATAGTATTTTACACCTCTTCCATCATATTCTCTTTGTGCCAAACCGGAATATTCATTTATCAAATCAAACTGTGCTCTTTTGCCTGTGTTTGGATCAAATAAAGCCTGCCCAAGAAAAGGAACACCGTTTGCATCTGTGATTGTATAGACATCTGAAAAATTGAAATCACGACTTCTGTAAATTTTATAACCTTCAAAATCTTTTGTTTGAGTTAGCGGATCAATTGAATCTTCAGATTTAGCATCCCAGTACAGCCTTACTTTTCCATCTTCTGCAACAGCTTTAACAATTGGTTTTGCAGGCGGCTGAGCAAATCTATAATCTGCTTCAAGTATTCTTACCGAAGTAATAGCATTTAGAATCAAATCGTCTCTGTTTTCACCCATAATTATAGCCATAGAAAATCTCTGAGTTTCACCTTTTTTAAGTGACATTGGTCCGGTTGAAAAACAGAATATGTTATCACCTTCCTCTTTAAGCAATGGTTGTTCCGGATCAATTTCAGGTTTGGTAAACCATTGCCAAAGCAATTCATCTTCTTTGGGATAATTCGGAGCTCCAAATCTTGCAGCTGTAAATCCGGTTAATCCGATCATATCAGATTCAGAAATATCGCGATAACCAAAATTTGGTTCTGAGCCAGCCCATTTATACCCAGCTAACTGAATATCGCTTAAAGTTCCGGCTTCTTCGCGATCATAAATTCCATTGCCATTTAAATCCAGGTAGAATGCCTGAGACGGAACTCCATCTCCCTCACCATAATCAGGACCGGGATAATTTGGTGATTCCGGTCCGATACCATCAATACCAATATCATGTTTTTCTACATCCCAGTCGCCATCTTCATCACCAGACCATCTTGGTTTTGGAGCACCGTAAACTCTTGTGTACTTAGTAACATCAAAGATTCCATAAGTCAATGGAGTTGCTACGCCATCAATAAAAAATCCTTTATCATTAAACGGGCTTTCATCCATTATTCCATCATCATCATCATCTATAGAATTATGATCAAAAGATGGGGATTCAAGAAATTTCCAACCAAAATAGCCAGGTTGTTTTCCACCTGTGCCTTTAAAGTCTGCATCCCAAGCGTAAACCATACTCCTTGCTCTCTGATTAAATGATTCTGCTAAAGGACCTTTAGGAGGGATAAAGAAAGCGCGGTCATCATTGTAATCAAACGCACCACCAACATGTGGATCACCGAACATTCCAAAATAAACTTTGTCCAGATCTTTTTCTGATGCATTTGTTACCTGATATACCATAAAGATGATATCCTCTGCCATTGGATTGTTAAACTGAAGTATTCTTACAGTTGCTTCAATACCTAATCCACCTTTTGTGGGATCGCTTGGGAATGGCTGATATCTATCTATGAACTCATAGTTTGTGAAATCATCAATTGCATAAAAAACTTCTTCATCAGGTGCAGTGGCCATATCACCAAGAAATGCTGGCCAGAGATATTTTCCGGCTCCAGGGGAGTACCATTGTTCCGGCCAGGAATCAGGTTTGCCATCTCCGTTTTTATCTTCTGCATTTAGAGAGGCAATTTTATCCTGAGTGTTATCCGAGTAACCGGTTTTAGGAAGCCAACCATATTTTAGTGAAGCATTAGGACTGTAATCTCCTTCGGTTGATCTTACATGTGAATCACTTATGATATGCAAAGTATCACCGTTAACATCTATTACTTCAGCACCAACTACTAATCCAAATTCAAAACCATATCCCAGCCCATTCCATACTAAATCTTCAACATCAGCCAAAACACTTGGCGCACAAACGGAGCCGTAATTATAAAGTATAGTTGTAATCTTGTTTCCTTTAATTGTAATGTCTTTAATTTCTCTGCTATCACCGGCAATTTTGTTTAGCTTTGTTCCCTTTATCGGACCAAAAATTTTAAGTGATTCTTCAGGTGTTAAATTTTTATAGAAGTAAGGATCTAATGTATCCTTAACCTGGCAAACAGCATAGGATGTAAAAAGTAAAAGACTAATGATTAAGAGAATATTTTTATTTATCATCGTTAAAACCTGAAAATAATTAGTTAAATATTATTGAAAATCCCAATCTAACTTCTCTGGGTCTGTTTACATTTTCCGGACGTTTCGAATAATAATTATCGAGATAACCCGGATCTATCATTCCTAAATCACCTCTTGCAATTCTTGAGCGCAAATCATTGAATTGATTTGCATTTAAGACTTGTTCAACATTAGATAATGCTTTTCCTGAACTCGCGTAAACGTATCTGTCATTCTGTGTATCAAATAAATTATTAATGTGAATAAATACTGAATAATCAAGCGATCCGATCTTAAAGAATTTTTCAAACTTCAAATCAACTTCCCACTGAACAGATTTGGAAGATGAATTTTGTTCATATGTAATGGTTGATAAACTTGGTGGAAGTGCAGGCGTGTATGGTGTACCTGCCTGAATATTATAAATTACACCTAAAGTCCAGGAATTAGGATCGGTTAATGCAAATGTTCCATTTATTAAATGAGTCCGGTCAAAACTTAGCGGTACAAGAAATGTTTCTGTTTGCTTGCCGGAAGCCTCACTAAAAAACAAATCTTCCTGTGGTTCTGTTCTGTTACCTTCAGCTACCTGAAATGTATAATCTAATGTTGCAGAGAACATTTCACCAGGTCCTCGCCGCTTCAGGAAAGATAATGTAATACCTCTAACATTCGAGTAAGCTAAATTTGTAAGGATTGCATATTGTCTGGCTTTTTCCGTATAAACTGTTTGTGTAAAGATATAATCCCTTACGTCTTTATAATAACCCGTCAAATCAAATTTGAAATCATCTGTAAGCTGCTGCTGTAAACCTATTTCGTATTGAATTGATTTCTGAGGATTAACATTTGGGTTACCAAAGGTCGGGATACTGGAAACGTTTGGAACCCATCTTAAATCATTCTGGTACAGACTTGCTAATGAGCCTATCTGATAAAAATGACCATAGGAAAATCTTATTACACCTCTATCGGTAATAGGATATGAAACACTGAATCGCGGTGAAACCATATGCTTAACTTCTGCAGGTTTTAAGTAAGCGTTCATGTACCCGGATAATGAGTCAGTTATGTTCCTTGAAAAATCATAATTATAATCTGAGGCAGCATCAAAAAACTCATATCTTACTCCGATGTTAAGTATAAGAGTTTTTGCGAGCTCCATTTTATCTAATAAATAAACTGAGCCTTGAATCGGGTTTTTGTTGTATGTAGAAACACTTTGAATACTGCCTCTGTAAATTGTAAGTGCAGTATCGTATAATAAATCGTTTACACTTAATGATGTTATTGATGGTATTCCGCTAATATCTTTAATCTTGTAAAAATCCAGAGTATAACCGCTTCTTACTACATTATGTTTTCTGAATTCAAATCCTGCTTTTATTTCATGAACACCGAACATTTGCGATACGATATCGCCTTTAATGCTATAAGTTGTGGTGTTTCGATTCACGATATCATTATCAGTTCCACCTGCATAATAAGTTGTGTTGCCAATAGTTTTTCTGTAAAACGAAGGTAAGTATCTTGGATCATTTGGATCTTCATACAAGTAATGTTCTGCTCTGTTATATGAATAGGATCCTTTTAATGTATAGAAAGTTTTATCGCTTAAAGTATGAGTTAAATCAAGTGTATGAATTACACCGCGACTGTAATCCCATCCATCACCATCGGGATTAAACAAGTAGGAGCGATTAAAATCGCGGGATTTAGCCTTATCAAAAACAAACTCATATTTTAATTTTAACAAAGAGCCAAATTTATGGCTTACATTAAACTGCAGATTAAGCGAATTATTTTGATCCATCGCCACATAACTGCCGTCGCCTGTTGGTAAGCCGGTGCTTCCGGTTGCAAATGGATTGAAGAAGTAAGGATCTGTTGCCTGGCCATATCGTGGATCTGTGCTTTTAAAGTTATCCGGAGTTAAATAAGAATCCGTAGGATTATATAATCTTATTCCGTAATAACTGCCTTTAAAGTTTTCCAGAATTCCGGAAAAGAAAAATCTTGTTGATTCTGTAAAAGGAACCGGTCCGCCAAACGTGGCTTCAACTCTGCCTCTGTTTAACGGATCAATGTCATCAATGTTGGTAAACAAATCTTTCCTAGAAGTGAAGTAATCCCCTCCATACGCTCTTACACTAAAAGTATACTTATCGGGGCCTTCTTTGGTAACATAGTTTACAACTCCGCTAAGTGCGTTTCCAAACTCTGCACTAAAAGTACCTGTTGATACTGAAGCTTCCTGAATGGCATTCGAGGCTAATCCAACAGCTCTGGAATTTCCATATGGATCATTCAAAGAAAGGCCGTTTAAAGTGTAAGCAACTTCATTACCATATCCACCGCGAACGTGTATGCTGCCATCGTCTCCCGTAACAACACCTGCTTGCAGTTTTATTACATCAGCAATATTATCAACCGGAAGTATTTCAAGAGATTCGGATGTGATGGCGACTGTAGGATTAGTCAAATCCTGTCTGATAAGAGGATTTCTTTCCCCTTGAACAATAATCGCATCAAGGGTTACTTCACCAGCAGATAATCTGAAATCCAAAGAAGTTGTAAATCCTACATTCACAGATACATCAGTTATGGTTACTTTCTGATATCCAATATAAGATGCAGTTACACTATAGACTCCCGGAGGTATATTCAATATTACGAAATTACCTTCGGCGTCTGATGCTGCTCCGATATTTGTTCCCTCAACAAGAACATTGGCAAATGGAATTCCTTCGTCTGTGGAAGAATCTACTACTTTGCCCATTATTTTTCCTGTTGACTGAGAATGAAGTGTGTATGTAAAGAAAAGAAAGAAAAAGAATGTAAGAATAAGAGTATAAATTTTATGCATAAGCGCGCCTCTCATAAGAAATTAGGACTAGCTTTTGATTCACAAAAAAGTGTTATAAAAATAAAGGCTGTCTCAAAGGATTTAATAAGTGAAATTAATTGTCACCTCACTTAAAAATTTGCCTTTGATACAGCCTCCTAACAAAATCTGTTTTAATAGCTTACTTTAGTAATGTCATCTTAACAGATTTTGAATAATTACCATAAATTAATGTGGCGATATAATTGCCGCTTGCTACCTTAATACCGTTGTTATTGGTTCCATCCCAAAACAGTTCATAACTTCCCTTTTCATATACCTGATTATCAACCAGAGTTGCAATTTCTTTTCCTAACATATCATATATCTTAAGAGATATTTTTTTCTGCAGAGGTAAAGTAAATCTTAGCGCGGTTGAAGGATTGAATGGATTAGGATAGTTGTTTTCTAAAATATAATCTTCCGGAGTTATGATATTATAACCTTGATCAACTAATCCGCTTGCACCTGTATATTCAAGAACACGAACTGTTTTTCTGTATTCGTTAACAATTTTTCTCTCAGATGCATTATCACGTTCCCATGATTTGGTGGAATCAACCCAAACATATTCAATTACGGTAGTAGAATCATATACGCTTTGCTCTGAAAGAACTATTTCCATGTTTCCATCTTTATCGATATCTACTCCATCAGCAAATACATAAGCAGTAAATGGTGTTTCTTCATATACTGTATCTATAATTGCAGGATTAAGCACTAAAGTTGTGTCTTCTCCAACAATTACGGTATCAACTCTTCCGTTGTATATTTTAATTGTTGCAAATACGTCACCACCTTCACCAGTATATACTAAATTAGCCGTATAACTGTTTGGATCAAGCAAACTTCCTGATCCATTGTACTGAACAGCGATTAGGTTTAATCCCCTTCCGCCACCGGTGTAGATTTCATCCTTACCATCTTTGTTTACATCACCACCAACACAGGGCCAAAACTCAGCAGCAGTTTTACCGGCTAAAGCAGCTAATTCTGTTTTTGTTTTAATTATAGCAAATCTGTTTGCTACTGAATCTGGATCACTGTAAAATAAATTTGCACCTAAATCTTTTCTTGAAAATTGGAATAAACACATATCATGATTGTTTTGATACATCGTTCCGGCAATTTCATCTTTACCATCGCCATCAACATCTACAGCTGCCAAACCGAAGTAACTTAAAGCATCCGGACCTGAATATCTGTGGTAAACACCTGGTTTAGAGGTATCCGGATATGTATATGAATTTGGCCCATTTACTTCGATGGCCCACATTCCAAATCTATCCCAGTGATGATTAATAATTTCAATCTTTCCATCGCCATCTACATCAGCGGGGGTGGAACTCCATTGAGAACCGGTGACCCAATTACGGCCGTTAGCGATAGGAGGCAAGCCGCCCTCCATTACCAAAGAAGCAAATCCAGGAAATTGTCCTTCAATTCCTAAAATATAAATATCTCTTCTTGGTCCGCTTCCATAAGGAATGATTTCTGTTTTACCATCACCGTCAAAATCGTAAGCCTGAAAGACTTCTCTGTTAAATCTTAATCCAACTTCTGCTGGATTGAGTGCAAGAAACATATCGTTAGTAATTTGGAATGCCGGCTCAGTGCCCCAGGATGAACCATTCCATTCATATAACACGATTCTTGCTTCGCCATTTTGTTCAAAAATTATTTCAGGATTACCATCCCCGTCACAATCTCCTACCCGAGGAAATCTAGGTGTAGATCCACTGGATGTGTTTGATATTGGTGAAGACCAAATGATTTCAAGATTACCAGCGCCATCGTATTCCATAACGTGTACACGTCCTCCATTTGTATAATCTGTAGTTAGAACTTCCTGATCCCCATCGCCATCAGCGTCAGCAACAATAACTCTGCGAACACCGAGATCATCATAATAAGGTACAGATGAATCTGGTGCTGCACCGGAATATGCATTATAAGTTGCCATATTAACCGCCTGAATAGGCGATTGAGCTTGCATTGTAGCAGTGAGGAAAAGAATTAAAGAAAAAAGTAGAAAAAGGTTTTTCATTTTTCTCCCTTTATTTTGTTGATAATGATTATTAGATGCCTCATTTTTTTTCAAATATAAATAATATGATTTTAAAATGATAGTTTTTTAAAATCTAATTGTAAAATTATTATTTAGTTTCCTCTTAAAATATAGTTTTAAATATTCTAATCATATGACACAAGATACTTTAAACTTTTTTAGTTGAAATAATAGATCTTATCTTCTGAATATCAGCATATACATTGTGTGAGTTAAAAGTAAACTGATGGTAGATGTACTTTAACTTTAGTGTTAACTGAACTAAGAATTAAAATTGAAGGAATGAATTACAGAAAGAGAATTAATTGTGAGAATATTTTTTGCAAATTTTTCGAGATTTAGTTTGCTTCAATAATCAAATGTAGTATTTCTATTTTTTTGCAAATCTTAATATGTAAAGGTAATAACTCATAAAAATAAAAAGCCCTGATTTTTATCAGGGCTTTTTTGCTCCGCGAGCAGGACTCGAACCTGCAACCCTTCGGTTAACAGCCGAATGCTCCACCATTGAGCTATCGCGGAATGTTCAAATATTTTATAAAAACGAGGTCAAAGATAACATTGACCCCGTTGTTTGTCAAGGCTTGAAAAGACCGGTTTATAAACTAATTCCCATTTCTTTTAATAAATAATCGGCACCGCTAACTTTTTGAGCAACCCACAGCACATAACGGATATCAACTCCAATAGAACGGCTGTATTGTTCACTCCAGGTATAATCATTTACTGTTGCCTCAAATGAACGATCAAAGTTGACGCCAACTAATCTTCCGTAAGCATCCATAATAGGGCTGCCTGAGTTTCCACCGCTTGTATCCATGTTATAAATAAAATTTACAGGAACATCATTTAGTTTAGGATGAATAAACTGTCCAAAATCTTTTTTATTGTAAAGTTCTTTTATTTTTTTGTTTAATCTGTAATCACCGGTTTCTTTACCTTTCTCAATTAATCCCGTAAGTGTTGTATTGGGATAATAATAAGTTGCGTCTCTGGGTGAATAGCCTCGGACATATCCAAATGTTAATCTTAGAGTACTGTTAGCATCCGGCACAAATGATTTATTAAGCCACTGCCTCTTTACTTCATTCAGCTTTGCGAGTAATACATTTATTTTGCCTTCGCGTACCTGTGATTTTTTTCTTTCTGCATCACCAAGTTCAACCGCGGGTTTTACAATATTCAGATAAGGATCATTAATATCTTCCAGAGTTTCATCATTATCTTCCAGTAATTCAAAAAAGTCTTTGCTGTCTTTGATAAAAGTGTCTTCGTACAGCTCTGCTATGAATTTCTGTTTATCCTTTACAGATGCAAAAGATTTAAAAGGTTCAAGGTCTTTTAGTTCATCAAAAGTGGATGCATCACCTAAAATTTTATAAAGAATCTGAGGTTCCAGATCAGGCATAAAGTTATTATACAAATTAGTGATCATAGAATAGAACTCAGTCTTTTTATCTTCTTTATAAATAGATTTTCTTTCCGTTTCAGGTTTCATCATTTCTTTTTTATAATCAATGAACAATTCAGCCAGCCGATAGTAATCAACATTTCTGCTGAGCATAGTAAGCACGAGACCTCTTCTTCCTGATTCAAATATTTCTTTGTAAACATCATCTATATCCTTTAATACTGCTCCATATTTTTTCTTTAAAGTCGGATTTGAGTCTATGTACTTCTGCAGCTGCTTTTCTTCATCCTGCTTTTTCTGGATTAGTTTTAATCTTTCTATTCCCTGCATTTTACCACGATAATTTTTTTCAGTATTTGCAAGTCCCTGAATCTCACCAACAATGTCTAAAGCAAATTCAGGATCATTCTCTCCTCTCTTTTCATACAAATCTATCAGCCAGGAAAATGCATCCTGCACGTACGGAAGCTGATACTTTTGCTGCATTAATAAAAATTGAGACGGCATATGCTTAAAAGTTCTGCCCGGATAGCCAAGTATAAAAACAAAATCTTCTTCATTAACTCCGTTTGGATTTACCGTTAAAAACTTTTTCGGCTTATAAGGAACATTATCTTTTGAATATGTTGCCGAAGAACCATTTGGAGAAACATAAGCGCGCACAAAAGAAAAATCACCATTATGCCTTGGCCAGATCCAATTATCAGATTCACCTCCAAATTCACCAATAGTTCTTGGCGGTACATAAACCAATCTAACATCATTAATTGTTTTATAACGGAATAAAACATACTGTTCACCAACAAACATTTCGGAAACTTCTGCTTTTATAGTACTGTCTTTTTTCTCTTCGCGCTCAACAATCTCTTTTATCTTTTTTGATATAGCGGTTGTTCTTTGAGAAATATCTTCAGCAGTATTTGCAGCTTGCAGCACTTCTGCACTTACGTCTTCGTATGAGTCGGTTATCCGGCAGGTTAAACCTTTAGCAGGAATTTCTTCTTCTCTGCTGCCAGCCAAAAATCCGCTCTCAAGATAATTGTTTTGGACAGTGCTAACTCTGGAAACAATCCCAAATACACAATGATGATTTGTAATTATCAAACCCTCATCTGAAACAAACGAGCCTGTACATCCTCCTATTTTTACAAGTGCGTCAACAAGGCTTACACCATCAGGATTATATACTTCATCTACGCTTATCTTTAATCCTTTTTCATTAAGATTAATATTTTTTATATCACTAAGCGGAAACATTCCTTCATCTGGTTGAGTGGGAATGTAGCCGAGCGAGAGTGTGATTAAGAGAAAGAGTGAGAACAAGAAAAAGATGTTTTTGAATTTCATCAGTTACTCCATTTTTACAGAATTTTATTTATGTGATACTTAATATAACCAGATATCAAAAATATTTCTAAACAAAAAAGCCCCGTTGCTGCGGGGCTTTAAGGATGTTGATTGATAAAAATTAAGATAAAGATTCTTTTAATCTTCTTGCAACTGCCACAAAAAATCCAACCACCATTACAATAACTCCTATCCAAACAAGGCTTATATACGGTTTAATGCTTGCGGTTATTGTTAACACTTCCTGTTTTTGTTTTTCAACTACCTGCGGCTGATTTTCATTTAATGATGATACAGAAACTTCTATCATCTGAGCAGTAAGGTTTAATAACTGAATTTTGAGTCCGGCATTTTCAGATTTATAATCAGTAAACAGAACTTCACCTCCGACACTCTTTCTTAAAAGTTCAAACTTTTCTTCTTTACCGTTTGCCTTCAAAGTAAGCATTGCACCCATCTGAAAATCTTTTCCTTCCTGCATAGCAGTCATAGTTTCAGCAGAGATATCAAATTTATCAAAAATCAATTTCGTTCCTTTGAAATCAATTTCTTTTCCTTTTTCAAGTTTAACTGTTTCTCCGTTGGAATGAGAATGCTGTGTAGTACCTTCATCGTATCCTAGCGGGGCTACATACACATCTTTGGAGAGCAGATTAAGTATTGCAGGCTCTCTTACCAAACTGTTATTATACTCGGCGATGTACATAACAGGAGCAACGTTATATACTTTATCTCCCTTTTTCATCGATACATTAAAAGCATATTTTGTATTATTTTCAATTGGAGTATATCCCGTAAAAGTCATCTCATAACCAAAAGCCTGTGCAGGTTTGTTTTTAACTAAATCAAGATTCACTTCATCACTGTAAGCTGCAGAGCCGATGATTCCAAGTATAAAAAGAGCAATTCCTATATGAGAAACATATGCACCAAGATTTGCAAGATTTCTTCTAACAATCTTTATTGCTATTTCTCCATTTACTATTAATGCAAAAGTTGCAGAGAAAGCCAAAATAATCATCATCAAATCAGTCACGCCGCCAACAACCACTAATAATATTGTAACTACAACACTTAATAAAACAGATACGGTTGAATCCTTTATCAAATCTTTAGTGCTTGTACTTTTCCATTTGATTAACAAGCTTAATCCATTTAGCAATCCAATTATTATTGCGATCGGCAGGTGCATTTCATTATAGAATGAGAGCTCAACAGACTGCCCGAAAAGCGGAGCTGAGGTTCCAACAAGCACAATTAGTGCTGATCCAACCAAAACAATAGCAGCAGTAAATAAAGATAACTCTCTTGATAAAAGATTTTCTTCATAAACTGTTTTGTCTTCAAGATATTTCCATCTGTAAATGATTCCACCGATTCCGATAGCTATAAACGTTCCGATAAAAACCAAGAGGAAGAAATAAACAAGATTACCGGGATCAACAAATGAGTGAACAGATGCATCGCCAAGCACACCGCTGCGTGTTAAAAATGTACTATATAAAACCAGAATATAAGTAGAAATACTAAGTATCAAATTAGTTTTTGCATATCGTCCGATTCCCTCAGAGGTCTTCAGACTTCTTTTTTGCACAAGCATTGTGTGAATGGAAGCAACACCTATTAACCACGGAATCAAACTTGAGTTTTCCACTGGGTCCCATGCCCAATAGCCGCCCCAGCCGAGCATTTCATAGGCCCAGTAACCGCCCATCATGATACCCAAGCCAAGTATTCCCATTCCGGCAAGCAGCCACGGCAAGGATTGATTGACCCATTCTCTGTAATCATTTTTCATCAAAGCAGCCATTGCGAATGCAAATGGAACTGTTGTCATTGCAAAACCAATAAATAACATCGGAGGATGGATCTGCATCCAGTAGTTCAGTAATTGTGGATTTAATCCTTTACCATCAGCAATAAACTGATTAACCTGTACGCCAGCCTGAGTAAGCAAAGCATAAAACTCTTTATTCATCTGTATAAAAGTTGCATTACTTTGCTGATCTGTAAAAACAAAATTTTGTAAGAATGGCAGATTGAAGTATTGTGGATTTATGTTTTTTGCATCAATAAAAATCGGTGTCATCCAGATATATTCAAATGGATTTTTAAACCAGGGTGAAACCATCACGAGCAGAAACGTGGTGGCTAAAGCAAACACTGCCATCACCCTTGGTTCCAAATCGCCGCGTTTGGAAGAATATGATTGAAGAATAATTCCAATTATTGCGGTAAGCAGAAGCCATAGCATAAAGCTTCCTTCTTGCCCTCCCCAGAATGATGAAAATAACAATCCTGTTGAAAGTGAGTTGTTGCTATAACTGAAAATATATTTGTATTGATACTGATGAGTTAATATCGCATACCATAAATAAGTAGAGGCGGCAATAACAAAGATTGCCATTCCATGGTAGCTATATCTTGCAAAGTTTAATGTGTTTTTATATCCTCTAAAGGAAAGATAATACATTACCATTGCCATTAAGCTTAGTACCAATGCGATACTTAAAAAAATACTTCCTATCATTTTTCCTCGCTAAGTGCACTAGCAAAGTTTGAACAATTTATTATCAAACCTTGCTGATGCTTTTTGTTTATATGATTCCAAATAGTTTATTACAGATAATCAAACGGGTGATTTAGTTAAGTACCTGTTGATTACATACTGGATGACTGAACGTTTTGATCCTGATATTTACTTGGACATTTTGTTAGAATATCTTTCGCATGAAAGTATCCGTTTCGGTATGATCCGGTAACTACAACGCTTGTTGCAGTTTCAAAATTATTGGGCATCGCACCTTCATAAACAACTTTCATTTCATTACCGTTTGCATCACACATAAAGAATGAAAAGGTGTTTTGTTCACGATTCATTTCATAGCTTTTTTCTTTAACCCAGCTTCCTGTTGCTTTAACAGTTTTATCGGTGCTTTTGACAATCGCTAAATTATCTTCATACTTTACATTGCTTTGAGTAAAAAGATAACCCATAATCCCAAGGAAAAGGACTATTATAAATCCCCCGAAGATATATTTATTTTTCATTTGTATCTCCTGACATTTCTTTTTCTACTTTTTTAATTCTTTTATCAAGGCTAAGCATATAAGAAAAAATTCCAACCCAAACTATCAAAACAATTATCATTACAATGTAAATAGCATTTTTAGTTAAGAACTGTTCCAAGTTAACCTCTGATTAATTGTTTGTTTAATTTATCACGGACTAAAATTGAGCGATAACCAACATTCCACATCCAGAAATATAATATTGTAAAACCAATCATTGAAAGGAAGAAAATCAACAACATGTTACTGTTCATCTTAAAATTAACAACAGGACCGGCATTAGTGTCATCTGCAGATCCGGGGTGAAGCCCGGTCATAATTCTTGGCATAATAAAAATAAAAAACGGCACTGTTACAAAAGCAATCATTGAATAAACAGATGAAAGTGTTGCTCTTTTTTCTTCAGATTCAATAGATGAGCGAAGAGCAAACCACGCACCATAAATCAAAAGTAAAGCAAAAATACTTGTTTGCCTTGGATCCCAACTCCAGAATGAACCCCATGCAAATTTAGCCCAAACAGCTCCGGTAACAGTAGCAAGGATACAGAATATCATTCCTAGTTGTGCTGCTGCATAAGATTTTACATCATCATCAAGATTTTTTTTGCGTAAATATTTGAAGCTGTAAATTGTTGACATCAGAAAGGCTATAACAGTTAGCCATGCAGTTGGAACATGAAAAAATATGATTTTCGCATTTTCCTCAAGTCCTGGTATAAAAGGAAATTCATACCATTGTGTTGGATTCTCAACAATGGGAAAGGCTATTCCAGCCACAGAGACAAAGGCGAGAAGAAGAAATAAAAATATTTTCCAGACCATAAATTTTTTGGATTAGTTTTATTGAAAAAATGCTATTCTTTCCAGATAAAATCAAATAACATATAAGAGGCTGTTAACATAATTACATCGTAGCTGACAACTATTGCTAATTCAAACTTAGCTCTTTCAAAGGATATGCCATCAAGGGCAAACAATGTTAACTGAACTGATGTTAAAATCAAAGGCAATAAAATTGGAAATGATAATACCGGATACAGCGTACCTTTTGCCCCTGCCTTTGCAATTATTGCAGCAATAATTGTAGATGAAACTGCCAATCCAATATTGCCCAAAACAAATGATGCCAGAAACAAAAGAAAATTCTGAATTACGAAAGTATCAAACATTGCTGAGTAAAGAATAGCGATAACCGTGTTCATTGCAAAAACAAGAATAACATTAAAAAGTAATTTGCCTGTAAACACAGTCATTGGAGAGGCAACAAGCTGCAGTGTTAAAGTAGTACCGCGCTCTTCTTCTGAAACGAATACTCGTGAAAGACCAGACATTGCAGTAAAGAAAATAACAACCCAGAATAATCCGCCTGTTAAACTTTGGCTTATCTTTTCATTTCCTACTGAAAAAAGAATAACGCTTAATGCAACTATTATAAACATTGCAAGCGCATTAATTGCATATCGCGTGCGAAGTTCTGATTTAAAGTCCTTTAAAAATAAACTGTAAGATTTTGAGTTCATTTAATTTTTATATTTCTCCAGTAAGATGATATCTGTACAAATTTCCAAATCATTTTTTTCATTGGAAGCAATCAATACTATATTCTTTTGTGACTCTTCTCTGATTATTTCATAAACCGATGCTTTCCCTTCTTCATCAAGATTGGAAGTGGGCTCATCAAGAATAACCAATTGCGGAGAATGCATTAAAGCAAAAATAAATTTAACGCGCTGTTTCATCCCTGATGAATAAGTTTTTAATAAATCATCCTTTCTTTTATAAAGCAATAACTTGTTCAGTAAATAATCAACACGCTCTTTGTTAAAAGCTAATCCACGTATATCTGAAAAAAGTTTTAAATTTTCATAAGTAGAAAACTCTTCATACAGTACGAGGTAAGGAGCAACAAAACCGATGTGATTATGAAGCTGCTCTTCGGATAACGTTTTAATTTTATAAGTATGCTTCAGTTTTCCTTTGGATGCACCAATTATTCCGGCAATAATTTTTACAAGTGTAGATTTACCGGATCCATTTGGACCTGAAATTCCATAAGCACCGGCTTTATCAAACTTAAAATTCAAATCGTTAAAGATTAGTCTTCTTCCAAAAGATTTGTTAAGTCCAAGCGCTTCAACAGTATAATCAGTCATTAAAGATCACCAGTTTTCCGGTTTTAATGTTAGAATCGATTTTAATGACCACAAGATATACGCCCGTGGGAAGTTTTTTTTCATCCGAATCTTTTCCGTTCCAGGTTACCTCAAAATATCTTTTAGAATTTTTTGTATAGGAATTTGTGATGAAGACTGTTTTTGAGTAAACAAGATTTAATGAAGCGGAGTAAACATATAAATCGATTTCATTTCTTGTTAGTTTATCTGAATCGAAAGCTATCGTAATGCCCTTACCATTTTCAGTTGAATATCTGAACGGCGAAGGATAAAAAAACATTTTATCTTCAACATCTGAAATTGATGAAGATGAATCCGTGTAAACAACTACGTTATTAAGTATTCCGGAGTTATTCCAGTTTGGCTGATTTTGCCTGTTAAAGGTAACAGAATATTCATCACTCAAAACCTGATTGCCAGAGACATTATCACCAAACATTGAAAGAGAAAAATCTAAAACCTGATTTGGATTATCAATCGCTTTTTGCACATCTGAGTTTGAGATAATAGAAATGAATGTCCCGTCGCTTCCGGGTAAATTAACTCTCAGAAAATAATTTGCAGTGGGTCCCACATACATCTGATTTGCAGAATACGGAAAAGTTAAATCAGCAGTGGGTGTTATAAGAGGATAATTAGATGCTTCTTCAAAATATTTACCGGTTATACTTCTTGAATCAGTAAAGTAAGTCCAAATTCCAAAAAGATTCATTGCCTGACCAAAAGTTGAACCCGTTTCAATTATACTGTTATTCATCGCTTTCAGTGCATCGATAGTCGGCATCAATTCCCATTGTCTTTTTAATATGTTAAATCCAAAAACTTCTTTTAGAAAAATATTCCATATTGCGAGATTGTATCCATTGTTCTGCGGAAAAGGAGTATCCGGATTTCTGAAATATGAAGACATATAAGCGTAGTAATCATTTATTGTATCATATACAAATTCTTCCATCGCTGTTGAAGTAATCTCATAAAAGAAAATGTCGCTGTTTCTGATAGCTGATCCGCCGGTTTGAGGCGCGTAGTTACCCATTTGTATTGCGTGATGAAACTCGTGTGCCGCCGTAACCCGTGCAGCATTTATTCCCTGAGTGTAAAATCCGGCAAAGTCATTATCAATTTCCATATAACTTGTCCATCGGGATGTACTTACATTATTCTCACTGCTGGTTTGTCCATAAAGATTTCCAAGATTTCTCACATAAACATCATAAGCTCCATCGCCGCCTGCAGAAACATCAGAAGGTGGAGCTGCATACCCGAGAAAGTTAACTTCATATCTGTAGGCTGAATCCAGTGCAACTGCCAGCTGGTTGATATCATACTGAACTGCATCTGTTCCAGAATTTGTATAATGAATTCTGAAAAAACCACGCGGACTTAAAAAACTATTTGATAAAACAGGCCTTTGAAGAATTTTTGAAAGAACTGTTTGCTGTTCAACAGAAAAATAACTTAAGTTACTTTTAATTTGAGAAACCAAGCCGGTGCCACATTTTTTAATTTCGGGTTCGATCTCAATTTGCTTTTGTAATGCAGGTGATGTTGTAATGCCCCTTAAATACGTGTACAAATTATAAATTGAATCCAGATGAGTGGTTGAAAAATCCTGCGCAGATGTTACGACTGTAAAAGCAATAAATATTATTATTAAAAGGTATTTAATCATCAAGGCAGCTGTCTGATATTAATAAATGAATTTTCATTTGATGTATAAATTAAATGCAAATGTCTCTGATCCAGATTTGTAACTGTAAAATTACTTATATCTGTGTCTTCAAAAACTTTATCAAGAATATATTTTTTATTTCGATTTAACCTTTTCATCTCGAAAAATGATTTTGAATGGACATCATTAATAAAAATCGAGTTAGTTTCTTCAAAAAATAATTGATTTTTTGCTGTTATCCTAAGTCCGAATTTATTACCTATTATTGAATATCCGGAGTTCCTTGCATCTCCATCAAGAATATGAATCTCATTTTCCCAACAAACAACAGAAACAAATCTCTTTCCAAAACCAGCACTAAAGATTTCGGGAGATTTTTTATCCAGATTACCTTTGCGCGGTTTTTCGTGTAATCTGTGATAATTATACTTTACATCTTTAAGATTTGCACGATTAAATGAGAATGCTGCATCACTTTCACTGAAATATCCAACAGATAATTCCTCGGGTGATATAAGAACAGGACTTTTCCAGTTATAAGATATCTTATCAAAGATTTTGCTTCCAAAAGTTAATGTTGTTTTAGAAATTATCTGAAGGTTCAGAGCTTTATCTTTTACAAATAAGATAAACAGTTCAGGATTATTTTGTTCGTCCTTTTTTACGAGTATTTTTTCAATTGCTCCAGCACTGTATAAGTAGTTTCGTTTGAAAGTAAATTTTTCGAAATCCACTTCTAAATATTCAATGGTTCTTTTACCCGGCGAAAAACAAAAAAATGTTTTTCTGGTTTTTGAATTATCATAAACAAGAATTTCCGAATGTTTATCATTCAGATTTACTGAAAATAATTTATCGGGCACTCCCGCAGAATTTCTTAATAAAAAATTAAGTGTGTAATCATCGCTGATGAATGCCAAATCTTTTATTCCATTATCATTAAAATCAAAGGTAAAAACTTTAGAAGGATTTGCTGCCAATGCAAGTTTCTGATTATCTGATAGTAATTGAACCGAAGAAAGAATACTGCATTCCCCTAACTCATTAATAAAAGCTGCGCCGTAAACAAACTTGCTAAAAAACGGGATGATATCTTTAATGCCGGTTTTACTTAAATGCGTTAGTTCCGGAGAGAATGAATAATAATCTTTAGCAAATAGTGTTGTAATTTTTCCGTTGCTAACTGATAGAAAGTTGAAATCGAAATAACCATCTCTGTTAAAATCACCAATTACAAAATCATTAACAGCTGAAGATGTTTTTACGGAAACAACTTTTTTGTAAGAAATTGTTTCATCACCGTAAAATATTTTTATTGAGGATTTTGTTCCGATAATTATCTCCTGAACAGAATCAAAATTCAAATCGAATGTATTCATTGATAAAATATCATCATCAACAAAGATTTTTCTTACTTCAGAAAATTCATTTCTCCCGTTGTTGAAATAAAAGATCAACGCATTTTCAACAGAACTGGCAGCGACAATATCTTTAAATCCATCAAGATTTATATCAATTAAATGTGCGTTCTGGAATGATTTATTCTTCAAAATATTTTTCATTTCCAGTTTGTTTTTAAGCAATGAAACCAATGATAAACCATCGAATGAATTACCGGATATCAGAAATTCCGGGTAGCCATCGTCATCAATATCGGATGCACTAATATTTTCCGGATAAGAATCGAACTTTATGGAATTAAGAATTTTGTAACCTCCATCAGAATTAAATTTCAGAATAGAAAAAGATTTATCCCGTCTTGAAGTAAAAGCATATCCATCAACTAAATTGTTGGATAATATTATCGGTTCAAATCTGGCTGGCTGCGATTGAAAAGAATTTTTCTTCTTTAATTTGAAATTCAATCCGGCTTCCCCTTCAAACAAATCAGCTTGATTTAGCATTGGATTGTAAAGCAACAAATCAGCATACTCATCCTGATTAAAATTAAGGCTGAAAATTCTGGTATAACCGGAATCCGTGGGGAACGAATCTATTTTGCAGAAACCTTTAAATGGAATTTGCGGG
>FWPV01007274.1_pt1 | contig 20296 bp, 11 predicted proteins | sample 2228371 | NCBI WGS metagenome assembly FWPV01 (sample SAMEA103939776, study PRJEB20133) | metagenome | reverse complement strand
TCGAGGGCGCCAACAACTTCTCCCAGTGGAACAGCAGTCCGAATTACCGCGTCGTCAACGCCGGCACGCTCATCAAGCGCGGCGCCGGCACGACCACGACGATCGCCAGCCCGGTGGTGCTGGAGAGCACCGGCACGATCGAGGTGGAGGAGGGGACCCTGCGCCTGACCGGATCGAGCGCGCTGTCCGGCACGGTGGTTGGCGCCGGCGCGGTGTTCTTCAACGGCGGCACCCACACCCTGCCGGAGGGCATGACCTTCGCGCCGGCCTCGGTGCTGGTGGCCGGCACGACGGTGAACTTCGGTGCCGGCACCTACGATTCGCTGTCCGCCCTGGACGTCAACGCGTCGGCCGTTTCGTTTGCCGGGGACGGCACCCTGCAGGACCTGGTCATCCGCGGTGACGGCCGGGTGACGGTGCCGGCCGGCTCGGCGCTCACGGTCACCGGCAGCTTCGATTTCCAGGCGGGCACGCTCACCCAGGGCGGGCGGCTCATCATCGCCGCGGGGGCCACGGGGACGCTCACCACCGGCAGCGGCAAGTGGGTTGACGGCGTCCTGGAGAACCGCGGCACGCTCACCTACAGCGGCTCGTCGCTGCTCTTCGGGCGGGACACCAGCGGCCTCGCCGCGCGCATCGAGAACGCCGCGGGAGGACTCTTCATCCTCGAGGGCGCCAACAACTTCTCCCAGTGGAACAGCAGTCCGAATTACCGCGTCGTCAACGCCGGCACGCTCATCAAGCGCGGCGCCGGCACCAGCAGCCTCAACACCCATATCCCCCTGTTCAACACCGGCGTGCTGCTGCTGGAGGCGGGCACGCTACAGCTCGGCGGCGGGTTCACCCAGTCCGGCTTGATCGCCGGCACCGGCACCCTCGCCGCCTCCTTCACCAACGACGGCGTCATCCGTCCCGACCCGGCGCCCGGCGGGCTGACCCTTCAGGGCAACCTCGTGCAGGGGGCCGGCGGCCGTATCGAGCTGTCGCTACAAGCGCGCGACACCGTCCTCGGCCACCGCTCGCTCGCCATCACCGGTTCCGCCACCCTCGGCGGCACCCTCGCCCTCGAGCTGCTTGGGGGCTTCGACGAGCCCGTCGGCGCCGAGTTCGACATCATTTCCTTCGGCTCCCGTACCGGCGTCTTCGCCGCCCTGAGCGGCCTCAGCCAAAACGGCTACCAGCTCGAGCCCGTCTATGGCGCCGCGGCCTTCGCCCTGCGCACCCTGCAAAGCGGCGGCCCGCTTGCCGAGGCCGCTTCGGGCCTGTCGCTGAAGGCGTGGCAGCATCCGCTCGTTCTGGCCGAGCCGCCGCTGATCCTTGACGATTACTTGCGGCCCGTGGTCTCCGTCATCCTTGTTGACGGCGTCCCACACGCCGCCGTGTGGTTCCCGCGCCCGCCGGGCGGCGCGAGCTTCACCATCGACCTGGAATACAGCACCGACCTGACTGGTTGGCTGCCGATCACGGCACCCGACAATGGGCCGGTCCTCGTCCCGCTCGGTGACTTCCGCCAGGTTTACTTCAGGCTGGTCGGGCGGCGGCCTTGAGGATCGCCATGGAGACGGCGATGCCCTTGGGGAGGACGGCGAGGTCGAAGGACTCGTTGGGGGCGTGGAGGCGGTTGTCCGGGGTGCCCATGCCGAGCATGAGGCAATCCATGCCGAGGGTGCGGTGGATGGTGCCGATAATGGGAATCGAGCCGCCCTCGCGGAGGTAGAGCGGGGGCTTGCCGAAGGCCTCGGCGACGGCGGCGTGGGCGGCGGCGAAGGCGCGGGCCAGGCGGGGATTCTGGTCTGCCGGCGTGTTGGGCTTGCCGGGCGGCACGACGGAGTAGGGCAATCCGGCGTGGCCCTCGATGATGCGCAGGGTGACCTCGCGCGGGCAGCGCTCGCGCAGGGTGGCGTGGAGGGCGGCGCGCACCGCCTCCGGGTCCTGGTTGGGAACCAGCCGGCAGGAAATCTTGGCGAAGGCGCGCGCCGGAATGACCGTTTTCTCACCCGCTCCCTGGTAGCCGCCGCCGATGCCGTTGAATTCGAGGGTCGGCTCATAGCGGACGGCCTCCATGGCGGTGCGGCCGTTGGCGGTGAAAGGCGCGGGAATGCCGATGGACCGGCAAAACGCCTCATCGGTGATGGGCAGTTTGGCGACCTCGTCCTTTTCCCACTGTTCGGGGGCGATGACGCCCTCGTAGAAGCCGGGCACATTGATGCGGCCGTCGGGCAGGTGCAGGCTGGCGCACAACTGGACCAGGGCCTGGATCGGGTTGCGCACCGCGCCCCCGTACATCCCCGAGTGCAGGTCGGTGGACGGACCGGTCAATTCGATTTCGCAGGTGACGATGCCGCGGATGCCGGTGGTGATGGCCACTTGGTCGGCGCTGGGATTGAGCGTGTCGGAGAGCAGGACGAAGTCTCCGGTGAGCTGATCACGGTGGCTCTCCAGCACAGCCGACAGGCTCATGCTGCCGATTTCCTCCTCACCCTCGATCAGGAAGGTCACGCGCAGCGGCAGGGCGGGGTCCTCCTCCAGCAGCCGCGCGAGCGCGGCGACGTGGACCATCAGCGGGGCCTTGTTGTCAGCGACGCCGCGCCCGTACAGGCGCGTGCCGCGCAGGGACGGTTCGAAGGCCGGCGTCTCCCACAGCTCGAGCGGATCGGGCGGCTGCACGTCGTAGTGGCCGTAAATGACCACGTGGGGCCAATCGTCCGGGCCATCGCGGCGCGCCAGCAGCACCGGGTGGCGGGGGGTGGGAATGACCTCCACTTCCAGCCCCATATCTTTAAGGACCCATTCCAACACCTTACGGGCGCCCTCCATGCCGGCCGCGTAGGCCGGATCGGTTGATACGCTTGGATGCCGCACCAGCTCCTTGATGACTTCCACCGGATCGAACATGCCGCCAAGCTGCAGCGCTTCCCCGCAAAACGCAATCGCGCGCTGGGGTTGCAAGAAGAAGGGCGATCGGGCTTGCCCCGGCTTGCCATCCGGTTAAAGGTCAAGGTGAACGGTTAATCGCCTGCCAGGCAACCGGTCGCAAGTGCCGACCCACCTTCATGAACATCGAGCATCGCAAGCCGCGGGCCTCCCGCTTTGAGGCGCACGACCATGAGGCGCTGCTGGCGCGGCTGCGCGAGCAGGCCCCGACCCTCGGCTACACCCGCAAGCTGCGCATCTATGCGATCTTCGGCGCGGTGCTCATGGTGCTCACGCTGGCGGCCTTCTACTTCGCCATCCAGATTTACAAGGCGCTGGTGGCCGAGCGCGAGGAGGACGCGCGCATCGAGGTCGACATCGGCGTGCCGCCCGGACCCAGCGAGGCGGAGCTGGCGCTGCAGCGGCTCGAGGCCGAGCAGGCCGCCGAGGAGGCCGCCTACCAGCAGCAGCTCGAGGCCCTCAAGCGGATCGACCTGCTGGCCGAGCCGGAACCGTGACGGGCGGCATCAGGCCGCGCCGGCCAGCAGCAGCAGGCTCTGGGCGGCGCCGATGCAAAAGCCGATGACGCCGCCGAGCAGCTCGATGCGCTGGAATTCCTCCCGGGCGAGACGGCGCACGATCCGTTCGAGCTGGTCGAGGTCGAAGGCGCGCATTTTCTCCTCGACGATGCGGCGCACGGCGATGTGGCGCTCGACCTCCATGGAGACCCTCTCGAGCAGCGGCTCGGTCTCGCCGGCGAGGGCCTCGAGGGCGAGCTTGTTGAGGTTGGTGAGAATCCGGTCGTTGACGAACTTGCCGAGCAGCGGGATCTGGCGCAGGCGCGGGGCGATGCGGTCCCAGACGATGTTGGCGGCGAGCTGCTCGAGGTGCGGCTGCAGGTCCATCTTGCGCACCTCGTTGCGGATCAGGTGCTGGCTGAACAGCTCCTGCTCGACGATCTCGGCGACGCGCACGGCCAGTTCGCCTTGGCGGCGCGGGATCAGCCCCTGCAGCCGCAGGCCCAGCACGCGCAGGGGCCGGCGCGGCCGGAACAGCATCTGGATGGCCAGCCGGTTGGTCAGCCAGCCGATCGCCGCGCCGATCAGCGGGAACGCGGCCAGCAGCAGGACGGTGGTCCATGCATCAGCGGCATTCACGGGGTCGATTCAAGCCGACCCTGCGGCCGGGGCAACGGCAATCTCGGCACCCCTGATCCGGATATTCGGGGAATGGTTCCCCGCTCTCCGGGGCGCGAAGCCGGCCGGAAGGCGTCCTGGAGAGCCCTCCGCCTTGGTGAGGTCATCACTGGAGGCGCATGCGCACGAACGGCCCGGACGGCTGGGCGACGGGCGGGAGCACGCGCACGGTGACGGTCTCCTCGCCCTCCTCGCCGGGGGCGGGCGGCCCCATCTGCCGGAACACGGACTCGCCGGTCAGCCACGGGGCGGCGTCGAGCGCCGCGGCGGCCTCAAGGACGGCGCCGACCCCCCATGCGGTGAAGGCGTGGGCGGACGGTCCGGCGCCGGCGTGGCGCCGGTAGCGAATTTGCAGATACAACTGGCCTTCGTCCCCGACGAGCTCCGGCACGAGCGCCCGGGCCGCGTCGGCCCGCAGCGGGTCGGTGAACAGCAGGAACTCCAGCAGGTTGGCGAGGCCGTCGCCGTCCGGGTCGGCGGCATCGGCGGCGTCACCCGTGCCGCCCGGCGTCCCGAAGTGCAGCCGCCGCCATCCCTCGAGGGGGGAGAGCACCACGATTTCCGTCCCGGCCGGCAGGCGGGGGAGGTCGCCGTCAAGGGCGGCTACCCGGAATTCATAGACGACGCCCACCGCCAGGCCGGTGACGCGGTGGCGGGTGGCGCCGGGCGGCAGGTCGGGCGCGGCGACGGTAAAGTCGCCCGTCCCGCCAGCGCGCATCCAGACGCGGTAGCCGGTCTCGGAAACCGTCGGTGGCCATGTCAGGGTGACGGTGCCGGGGCCGGTCTGGTCGGCCCGCAGGAAATCCGGGCTGGTCGGCGAGAGGTACACCCAGTCGCCGATGCCTCCCGGGCCCTCGGCGCGCAGGCGGTAGTGCACCGGCCCCGACACGCTGAAGTCGCTCCACGCGGTGACGTCGGGCTTGCCCGAGTTGAACACCTCGCGCCACGGGCCCGCAACAGTAGGGGCGCGTTCGATACGGTAGCTCGACTCGTCGACGGCGTTGTCGCGCCACGACAGGTCGATGCGGGAGGCGGTGCGGCGGGCGGCGGCGAACTCCGTGGGCGGCAGCGGCTTGCCCGGCTGCCCGATGACGGTGAGGGTGATCGGCCCCTGCGACTGCTTGTCCCATGCGCTGCCGTTGACAAGGAAGTAGTAGGTGGTCCCGGCGACCGCGCTAAAGGCGACCTCGCGGGCGCCGAGCTCGGCGCGCTCGGCATAGGTCCAGCCGTTGTCGGGGGAACCTTGGCTGGTCTGGCGTGTGATCTCGAGCAGGCTGCCCACCGCCCCGCCGGTATAGACGCCGAGCTCGCCATAGATGAAGCTGCCCCGGGTGTGGACTTGGGTGAGGCCGGAGGCGGGCGCCGTCCACTTCCACCAAACCGATGTGGTGGCGGAGCCGGGCTTCTTCCACGTCGGGTCGATGACGGGTTCGCCGGGTTCCTCGGTGGCGCCGACGTTGTGACCGCGCACCGTGCGCCGCGAGCCGATGATCTCGGCGGCATTGGCGAAATGGTCGTTGGCGGGGGCCCGGCCCAGAAACAGGCCGCTGCGGAAGCCCTTGTGTTCTTCGGTGCCGTTCTGGTGCAAATCCACCGCGATGTAATAGGTGGTGCCGGCCACGGCGATGAAGGCGGCCCGGGCGGGGGTGCAATCGTCGGCCGGGCGCGTCTCGCCGGGCACCAGCCCGGCGTTGCTGGCCTGGGCCACCCGGACCAGCTGGCTGAAGGACGGCCGGGCGGCCGGCCCCGTGTAGACCGCTATGCCCGGGGTGCGGCTGTCCTCGCTGTCGAAGATGTCGCTGATGGTGGCCGCATGGAATTCACCCGAGACGGGCGCGGTCCATTTCCACCATGCGGACTTGTGGCTGCGGCCGCCGTGGCTCGGCTCGCCGGGCTCGCGGGTGGCGTAGCGCAGGTCGATGAACTCCTCGTGGTGCTCGCCGGTGATGACCTTGGCGTCGGCGAGGTTGTCATTGGCGAGGCTGCCCTTGGTGATGTTGAAGCTGATGACCGAGCGGTAGCACCATTCGGTGCGCGGGGCCCGGAGCCGCTCGGCGACGATCTGCTGCGGGCCGACCGGGCTGTCGAGGGCGATCTGGTAGGTGGTGCCGGCGGTGGCGTTCAGCGAGATCATCGCGTCGAAGTTGCGCATCGAGATGCCGCTGTTGTGGGCGACCCGCACCAGCTAGCCGAGCGCGCTGCCGGTGTACACCGCCAGGTGCATGCGGCCGCCGTTGTTCTGGCCGTCGGGGTTGAGGCCGAGGTCGACAAAGCGGTCCTTGAGGAAGCTGTCGATGGTGTCCAGGATGTAGGTGCCGCTCTCGGGCGCGGTCCACTCGTACCAGATGGAGCGGCCGCCATACACGCCGGGGACATGGACCGGCTCGCCCGGCTCGAAGGTGGCCGCGAAGTTGGCGGTCTTGACCGACACGCGGGTGCCGGCCAGCACCTGCCGGTCGGCGAAGTTGTCGTTGGGGTTTTGCCAGAAGCTGAAGCGCTGGATCTCGTGGTGGTCGGCCTCGTTCATGCCGACCATGATGTAGTAGGTCTTTCCGTACACGGGCGTCCAGTTGTCCTCGCCCCACGCCCACCAGCTCCACCACCATGAGCTGGCGCCGGGGAACACCGGCACGAGGTCGGCGTAGGTCGGGTTGGTGGCGGGGCCCTGGTAGACATGGACGACGCTGCGGACCTGCGAGCCGAACAGGGAGGCGCTGGTGCGGCGGATTTGGTCGGCGGTCGGGGTCCACTTGTACCACAGGGTGGCATAGGCGCGGGGAAACTCCTCGAGCACGTTGTAGCCGAGGTCGCCGTTGTTGTGCCAGTGGTTGTCGGTGGCGTGGGGCGGCTCGCCGGCGGCGTCCTCGCGGGTGGCGCCGAAGTTGCGCAGCTCGCGCTGGATGAAGAAGCCGGTGATTTCCTCGGCGTTGGCGAGGTCGTCGTTGGGCGGGCGACGGAACGGCTCGAGGGTAAGGCGCACCGCCCCGGTGCGCGGCGGGCTGAGCGGCTGGGACTCGACCGGCATGCCGATCTGGAAGTAATAGACGCGCCCGGCCACCGCGGTGAAGCGGGCGAGGGCGTCGTCGTCGACGCCGTTGCGCACGGCGGAGGCGATTTGGCCGAGATTGGCGAACCCGGTGGCGGCGCTGTTGGTCTGATAAACGCGGATGGCGGCGGTGGCGGCGCTGTCGGTGGTGTGCGCCATGAATTCGCCGGAGACCGGCGCGACCCAGCGGAACCAGATGGTGTGGGCCATGTTGGCGGCCGGCTCGCCGGGCTCGACCGTCGCCTCGGCATTGTCGCCGGTGGCGATCAGCGGATACTCCGCAGTGGGCACGCCCGCCAATCCCGTGGCGTCGGCCCAGCGGTCGTTGGGCACCTCGAGGGCCCGCGCAATGGTCAGCCGGACGTTTGCCGAAATCCCGAGCTGGCTGCGGCTGTCCACGGCGATGCGGTAGACGGTGGCCGGTTGCGCGGCGGCGATGCTGACCAGGCTGGTGCTGCGGCCGTCGTTCTGGTCGGGCGCGACCAGGCTGAGGGCGTCGACCGCCTCGCCGGTGTACACGCCGAGGGCGGTGTTGGCGTCGGTGCGGATGTTGAAGCGGCCCGGCGTCGCCGGCGACCAGAGGTACCAGAGCGACTTGCCGACGCCGGCGTTGTCGTGGACGGGCTCGCCGAACTCGCGGGTGGCGTTGCGGATGTCGCCAAAGGGGATGGTGTGGGCGACCGTGTCGCCGACAAGGCCGACCGGAGTGGCGAAGTCGTCGTTGGCGGGCTTGGCGAAGCCGCTCATGCGGACAATCCCGCGGGCGCCGTTTTTGCCGTCGGTCGCGATCCAATAGGTGCGGCCCTGCAGGGCGGTGAAACTGACCTCGCTGAAGGTGCCGCCGTAGGGGGCGTCATCGTTGGCCGCGACGAGGGTCAGGTCCGCGAAACCGGGATTCGGCACATCGGCGGTGTAGACCGCCAGCAGGGTGTCGAACTCGCTGTTGCGGGTGTTGAGGACGACGCGGCGCGCGGCGTCGGCAAGGGTGAACCGAATCCACAGCGAGCCGCCGCCGGGCACGCCGGCGTGCAGCGGCTCGCCCGGCTCGCGGGTGGCGGTGGTGTTGTCGGAGGAATAGGTGAAGGGGAAACCGGGCACCTGCGGCGCGTTGGCGAGGTTGTCCTCGACCGCCGGGCCGGAGAAGGTGACGCGCGTGAAGCCGCTGGCGCCGTTCTTGCCGGCCACCGCGACATGATAGGTCCGGCCCGCCAGAGCCTCAAATTCGACGCGGCTCCATGTGTGGCCCTCGACGTCGTCATTGGCGGCCACCTCGACCAGGCTGCCGTCGGGTCCTTCGGCATAGGCCGCCAGCACGGTGTCGAAACTGCTGCCGTAGGTGGTGACCAGCGCGCGCCCCGCATGCTCCGCGGTCCAGCGGTACCAGATCGAGCGCGCGCCGACGCCCGCATGCAAGGGCTCGTCCGGCTCCATGGTGGCGCCGATGTTGTTGCCGCGGATGACGGTGGGGTCCTCAAGGATGGGAATGGAGCGGGCGAAGTTGTCATTGCGCGGCGCGTCGCTGGCGGTTTGCAGGGCCGCGGCCAGGTTGACCACGCCGCCGGTGATCACCCGGCCGATCAGGCCCGGGACCGTGCGGGTGGACTGCAGGATGCGGTTTTTGATCCCGACCGGCCCACTGGCGGGAAATTGCGCGGCCAGCAGGGCGGCCACTCCGGCCACGTGCGGCGCGGCCATCGAGGTGCCGTTCTGTTTCGCGTAGCTGCTGTCGGTCTCCATGCCCAGCGACCAGATGTCCACGCCGGGCGCGGCAAGTTCGACGGATCCGGGGCCGAAGTTGGAGAACCCGGCAAGGGCGTCGTTGCGATCGGTGGCGGCCACCGTGAGGATGTTGGCCAGTGGATAATTTGCCGGAAAGAACGGCGTGACATCGTTGCTGGAGCTGCTGTTGCCGGCGGCCGCGACAAACAGCACGCCGGCCTCGCCCGCGGCGGCGATCGCGTCGTGCAGGGCCTGGAGGGACTCGCCCCCGCCCCACGAGGCGTTCACAACGCGCACGCCCTTGCGGACGGCGTAGTCGAGACAGATCACCGCGTCGGAAGTGGCCCCGGAGGTGCCCTCGAGAAACTTCAGCGCCATGACTCGCGCCCGCCAGGCGACCCCGGCGACGCCGACGCCGTTGTTGCCGACCGCCGCGATGGTGCCGGCCGTGTGCGAGCCGTGCCCTTGCTTGTCGAACGGGTTGCCGCTGCCGTCCACGGCGTTGATCCCGTGCAGGTCGTCGACGTAGCCGTTGTGGTCGTCGTCGACGCCGTTGGTGCGCTTGTCGTTGCCGAACACGTCGAGCCCGGTCTCGCCGGGATTGGTCCACATGTTGGCGGCGATGTCCTCGTGGGTGTGGCGGATGCCCGTGTCGATGACCCCGACAATCACGCTGTCGGCCTCGCGGCGGATTTCCCAGCCGGCCGGCGCGGCATGTCGGCGCCGGCCGTGCCGCCGTTTTGTCCGGTGTTGTGCAGGCCCCACAGGGAGCCGTCCGCGAAGTAGGGGTCGTCGGGCACCGCGACAAGGCGGACGATGGCGTCCGGCTCGGCGTAGCGCACGGCCTCCGTTTGCGCCGCCAAAAAGGCGACCGCTTGCGGGGCCGCTTCGAGCGTCGCCTCCGGCAAGTGCACGCGGAAAATGCCGGGCTGGCCGATCCATTGGGCGGTGCCGCCAAGCGCCGCCACGGCGGCCAGAAACTCGGCCTCGCGGCCGGGCTGTGGCCGCGCCATGATCCGGTCCGCCACCATCTCGCGCCGCTCCAGCACCCACTCGCCGCCCGACAGGCCGCGCTCGAGCCATTCCTCGATGCGCACGGGATAGGGCAGCTCGGCCGGCTGCAACAGGGTGACCCGGCGCATCCGCCCGTCCGGCCCCGCCACGCTTTCGGTGAAATCCATCACCGTCGCGCCCGGCCACAACGGGTGCGCCGCGGGCGGGCGCGCGTGGTCCGGCGCCGCCGCTTGCGCGGGCGCATCTCGCGTGGCCGTCGCGCCGGCCGCCCATGCCTTGCGCGCCTCGGGTTGCGGTGCGGCCGCAGCTTCGGCGCGCGCCGCGCCTGCCGCGAGGTTGTCGGGCGCGGCGGGCTTCCTCAACAACAGCAGCGCCACGCCGCACAACAGCACAACGCAGCCGATCAACAGCATCAGGCGCACTCGCATAAGGGCAGGAATCGGATATCGGATGCAGTTCAAGCCTCGCGCGCGCGCCGGTCAGCAACAAACGCCGCCAAACTAAACCGTTGAATTCGGCCGCGCGGAGTCGGCGGGGGCGGCGCCCTTGGCCCCGCCGGGACGGGCCTTTTCGCCGGCGGGCGGCTCGACGCGGTCGAGCTTGACCGGCTTGAGGGCGAAGAACGGCTGCTGCTCCTCGCGGCAGATCATCTTGCAGTGGCGGACCATGCGCTCGAACGACAGGACATGGCCGCTGAAATACAGGCCGGCGATGGCGCTCAGCTCGTGGTTGGCGACCCGGTCGTTGGCGCTTTGGCGGATTTCGCGGCTGCGGGCGATGAAGGCGTCACGGGCGCGCTCGAAGGATTCGGTGGCGCCGGCCAGATTCGCCTCGTCGGGATCGAGCAGCGGGCGGGTGGCGTCCAGCACGGCGATGGTCAGATCGAACAGCTCCAGCAGGTCGGATTGAAGGGGCGCGTCGTAGGCGGCCTCCGCGGTGCGGCGCTGGCGGGCGGTCAGCTTGGCGAGGTGGACGACATGATCGCCAACCCGCTCGATGTCGATGGCGATATGGGCGAGGTACTGGGCGAGCAGGCGCTGGCGGCGCGAGAGGTAGCGCTTGGTGATGCGGGTGAGGTAGGAGCGGGTGGCCTCGCGAATCTCGTTGACCGCTTGTTCATTGAGTTGGATGAGCCGCGGCGGGCGGCGCCGGCCGGTGTCGGCGGCAAACCCGCGGGCGGCGCGCAGGCTGTCCGTGATGATGCGCAGGCTGCGGCGGGATTCGCGCATGACGGCGGCGAGCGCCGCCTCCGGCCGGTCCAGCAACACGGGGTCGAGGAAGCTCGGCTGCGGGTCCGGCTGGGCGGAGGGGGTGGCGGCCCGCACCAGTCCGGCAAGGCGTTCGGTGAAGGGCAGGGCGAGGGTGGCGGCCGCCACCATGATGGCGGTGTGCAGGTTGGCCGTCTGGCGCACCACGTCGTCGGCGCTCCACTCCATCGCGGCGATGAACAGCGGCGCGGCCAGCAGCCCGAGCAGGACATTGAACACCCCGAAGGCCGCGTTGGCGAGCGCACCCCGCCGCGCCTCGATGCCGCAACCGAACGAGGCGATCAGCGCGGTCGTGGTCGTGCCGAGGTGCGCGCCCAGGACGATCGGATAAACCTGCCGCAGCGACGTGAACACGCCGGCCGACACCAGCACGAAACTCATGCCGATGGTGGCGCCGCTGCTTTGCACCACCACCGTGAACAATGCCGCCAGCAGCGTGCCCAGCACCAGCCCGCCCCACGTGGAGCCGTCAAAGACGGTCAGCCATGGCAGCAGGGCCTCCCGGTGCGGCGCGATTGCCTCGCCCATCAGGTCCATTCCGGTGAACAGCAGCCCGAACCCGAGCAGCGCCCGCCCCGCCTGGCGTACCGCGCCGGACGGCGCCGCCGCCGCAAGCAGGAACCCCAGCGCCACCGCCAGCAGCGCGTAGTCGGTCAGGCGCAGCGAGATCAACTGCATCGACAGCGTCGTGCCGATGTTCGCGCCCAGCAGGACCGGGATGGACTCCGCCAGCCCGAGCAGCCCGGCGTTGATGAAGCCGACCGTCAGGACGGTGGCCGCGCTGCTGTGCATCAGAAAACCCATGCCCGTGCCGAGGCCGAGCCCGGCCAGCCGGTTGCCCGCGCCGCGGTGCAGGATCGCGCGCAGGCGGTCGCCCGCCGCCGCCCGCAGCCCCTCGGTCATCACCCCCATGCCGAACAAAAACAGCGCCAGCCCGCCCAGGATGGCGGAGGTCAGGAAAAATCCCTCGCGCATGCTCACCGGAAATCCGTCCGTTGCCAGTTGACGCCAAGGCTGTATGGCCAGCGCACCCTTGTCAAAACCGAGCGGCATTAAGGGGGGGTCAGCAAGGGACGCCAAGCGCGTTTGACGGCCGGGCCGAATGGGAGGCCTTGGGGTCCGGGTTTCTGATTTATCCGCTGGCCGATGGCATCCTGTGGCAGGCAGCGATCCTTTTCAACCAACCGCGCAAGCGACAATTCGCGGCGCTTGTCACGGCCGTTCCAGGCGCAGGCGGGCGAACACGGGTAGGGCGGGGTCGGGCAGGTCGACGGCCCATTCGCGGAAGCGGCCGGAGCCGTCGGGATCGGCGTCAACAAGGGTCAGGTCAAGGTCCTGCAGACGGTGTTCGGACCAGGACTGCAGGTCGCCGGAGAGCTGGAGGCTGATGGCCACATCGGTAGCGTACTTGTGGATACGGAAGCGGAACCGGCCGCCGGCGAGGGCCTGCCAGCCGCCGCCGTCGGGGCGTAGCGGATCGCGCCCGAGGGCGAACTCGGCGAAGTTGGGCCTGCCGTCGCCGTCGGGGTCGGCCTCCGGCAGGGTGTCGGCCGGCGGGGTGGCCGGGGGGAAGGCGGTGGCGGCCCACGCGGCGTAGGCGGGCGTGTACAGCAGCACCGCGTTCGCCGCGGGAAACACCGGGCCGCCGGCAGGCTGCATCACCAGGTCAACCCACAGCGGGAGGGCGACCGGCGGCAGCGCGGGCGCGGCTTGAATTTCGCCGGCGGCGTCGAGGAACCAGTCCGGGACGGCGGCGCCGCCGAGGGTGAGGGCCGGGGGATCGGAGCGGCCCGCAAGGTATGGATGGCCGTTGGGCCGGCCGGCGGCGGGCGGATAGGTGCCGCGGATGGGCGCGGCGCTGGGCAGCTCGTCGGCCGGGTGGCGGGCGGGGGCCTGTTCAAGGAGGATTTCCACCAGCGGTTCGGTGCCGTGGCTGAAGGAGAGCGGCAGGGCGGCGCCGGCCGGGAACCGGCACCACAGCAGCGTGCTGGCGGTGTTCCAGCCGGTGTCGCGCGCCCATGCGAGGGGCTGACCGGCAACCCGGTCGTGCACGGTCATGTTGGCGCCGCTGGCCAGCAGCGCGCCCTCCGCGATGAGGCTGGCGGTGTCGAGGATGAAGGGGACGGAGAACTGCAGCGCCGCGTCATTGCGCAGGTGGTCGATGTCGAGCGGGATGCGGATGTGGTTTTGGGCACGCAGGGCGCTGCCGCTGGTGGCGAGGGTTCCCCCGCTGGTGGGGACCGCCTCGGGGGAGACCGCACCCAGCGTGTGGTCGGGAAAAATGACGACGGCGCCGGTCGGCGCGAAGGACACGCCGTCCAGCGCCACCTCCACAGCGTAGGTGGCGCCCGGCTGCAGGCCGGCAAAGCGCGCCCATGCGGTGGCGCGGTGGGTGTCGAGATCGAAGTCATGATGCAGTTCCGCATGGTCCAGACTTGCGCCGCCCAGCTTGAGGCGCAGCACCGCGGCCTCCGGAAAAATGCGGCCGACGGCCATGCCCTCGACGCGCAGCAGCGGCGCGCCGGCAGCGTCCAGCTCGATGCCGAACTGCAGTCCGGCGAGGTCGCGCGCGCGCAGCTTGGCGCCGGCCAGCCAGCGCGGGGCGCCGCTCTCGAGCGCGCCGATGTCGGGGGCGGCGCCCAAGTGCCCGTCAGTGATGCCGGGGATGACCGCGCCCGCGTCGATGGCCGGCGAGCCCGCGCGCAGGGCGAGGTTGGCGCGGTTGGGCGAGACGTATTGCGCGCGGCCGGTGAGGTTGCCGCTGAGCGTGGTCGCCTCGAACAGGTTGCTGCTGATGACGGCGGCGTCGTTGGGCGGGCTGTAGTTGATGAACTGCCCGGCGATGTTGTTGCGGAAGGCCATGCCGTTCATGGAGCCGCTGCCGTTGATGACCAGCGCGGGCAGCATCGTGTTGTTGTAAACGTACACCTGGGCGTTGCCGTGATTCACCATCGTCGGTGTGAGCTTGTAGATGACGATCCCGCCCTCGGTGGAGACGTTCCAGACGACATTGTGGTGGATGCGGAAGTTGGAGCAGCCGTTGATGGCGCCCCCGTTGTCGAGCCGGATGCCCTGGCTGCCGTACCAGTTGCGGCTGTCGTCCTTGCGCGCCAGGCCGGTGTGGAACCAGTTGTAGGCGACCTCGGTGCCGCCGGCGTCGCCGCAGTCGTAGGTGTTGGCGACGGCCGCGTCGGTGATGTGCAGGCCGTTCAGGTAGGCGTGGTTGTAGGCGTAGCGGCTGGCCGCCGCGCCGATGTCGAGCACCGCCCCGCCGGCCCGGAACAGCGTGTTCTCCTCGACCACAAGGCCGGAGGTGATTCCGTTGACGACGCTCACGGACTTGTCGTGGTTGTCGTGGATGACGCAGTTGCGCACCGTGTGGCCGCTGCCGCGCAGCTCGACGCCCGTGCCGTAGTTGTCGTATAGGCGCGAGTCGGTGAGCGAGTGGCCGGTGCCCTTGAAGTTGACCGCCTTGGCGTAGCCGCCCCAGTTGGCGTCGAGGTTGTAGCCGCAGTAGCGCATGGTGACATTCTCCAGCGCGATGCCGGTGCAGTTGGCCTCGACCAGCACCGAGCCGGCAAGGAAGTGCAGGTCCTTCAGCCGGAAGTGGTGGTCGTTCTCGAACTCGAACACATGGACGCGGTTGCGGCGGTAGACGGGCAGCTCGGAGGGGTTGGAGCTGTCGGGCATCCACACGTACAGCATGTTGGCCGGGCCGAAGCGGCCGTCGAAGTCGAAGAACGCCTCGCCGGGGGCGTCGAGCGCGTGCAGCGAGTCCCACAGGAAGTAGGGGTCGCCGTTGGAGGGGAGCTCGCGGTGCGCGCCGGTCCACGGGAAGCGGAAGGTGATTGTGGCGCCGGAGGAGGCCACCACCTCGCCGGTCTTCCAGAACCAGCCGTAGCCCGCGTTCAGGTCGATCTTCGCCCCGGCCCACGTGTTGTCCGGCAGCGCCGGCAGGTCCGCGTCGGTGTAGCTGCCCTGGTAGAAACTCCAAGAATTGTGTCCATAGGGGGGATACGTGGTCGCCTGGTCGAGCGTGCCGCTGTCGGCGCGCGCCATGTCGCGGTAGTCGAAACCGGCGGGTCCGGCGCGGTCGGGCCAGGAGGCCTCGGTCAGCACGTGGCCGCCCACCATGAACAGGATCCTGCGCGCCCGCGGCATCGAGGCGGTCATCCTCGACCCGCACGACAACGCGCATTATTACGAGCTTGACCTGACCCACTTCGCCTGCGCGGCCACCTGCGTCTACGAGGTCACCAATCCGCCGATACACCGGGCGACGCTCTACCGCGAGGAGACCGTCTACGCGGCGCTGCATCACCTCCACCAGCAGGGCTACCGGCGCATCGGGTTCACCATCCGCCACGTCGACACCGACGATGTCGACCAGATCCGCCCGTTCCTGGCCGGCTACCTGACCTACCAGGCGCTGGACGCCGCCGCGGCGGACCGCATGCCGGTGTTCTCCAACGAGCCGGACAACAGCTGGAACGACAAGGCCGCCCGCCGCTGGCTGCGCGAGCACCGGCCGGAATTGGTGCTGGCGATGGATCTGCGGATCCGCCCGAGCATCGAGGCCGCCGGCCTCCGGGTGCCGCAGGACTTGGCGCTGGCCTACATCGACTGGGTGCCCGAACAGGCCCCCATGGCCGGCATCAACAGCCGGCGCGACCGCACCGCGGCCCACGCCCTCGAGCTGGTCGACACCCAGCTGCGCCGCAACGAGCGCGGCTACCCGGAGATGGCCAAGGTGGTCTTCGTCAAGGGCGAATGGGTGCCCGGCGCCACCGTCCCCGAGCCGGCGCCGCGTGCGGGCGCGTAGCGCCGCCGCGATCGCAGCCGTGCCGGCGGCGTTCCGCGGTAAACGCAGTCCTGCCGGCGCCGCGCGATAACCGGGGGCTCGGCAGCAGGGCCGCGGCCCGCCTGAACCGCGCCCGCGCCATCGGGCCGCCGCTGACGCGGCTCGCTCCCCTTGCCGGTGCACCGTGGGTTCCCCCGGCTCGCTGCCGCTCGCCGGGGTCACCCACGGCTACCTTCGCGGCGGCGCTGCGCGCCTGTGCGCGCCGGCCTGAGGGCCCCGTTCGCGGCGGCGCGGCGAGTACTGGCCGCACGGCCACGTTCGCGGAGGCCTTGGCAGCTTGATGGGATGGGCGGCCTAGAAGCTGAACCGGACGCTGAAATTGGCCCGCCGGGGGCTGCCGGCCGCGGTGTGGCCCTCCTGGTAGACGGTGTTGAAGAGGTTCTCCAGCTGCAGCGCGAACCGGGTGTCGTGGCCGGCAATCCGGGTCCGGTAGGCCGCCAGGCTGTCAAACACCACAAAGCTCTTGTTGACGAGCAGCTGGGTCGAGCCGAGGCCGCTGCGCGGGTAGTGGTCGTCCATGTAGCGCATGCCCAGGCCCAGCTCGAGGCCCTCGAGCCGCCCCTCGGTGAACGTGTACTTGTTCCACAACGACAACTTGTACTCGGGCGAGTTCTGGTTGCGGCGCTTGAACAGGTCGCTGTCCGGGGCAATGTTCGGGTCCTCCACCAGGTTGGCCCGCCACATCCACGAGAAGGCGGCCACCAGTTGGTAATTCTGGTTCGGCGAGTAGATGATCTCGACCTCTAGCCCCTCGGACTTGTAGCGGCCGGCGGTGCGGTACCAGGTGACGTCGTTGGACGGGTTGTCGTCCTTGTTGCGCGGGTCGGCGTCGGTCTTGTCGTCGTCGCGGGCCACGGTCGACTCCTGCTGCAGGTTGAAGAAGCTGATCAAGCCGGACAGCTTGTTGTTCCACAGCGCGGACTTGAAGCCGACGTCGATGCCCTCGCCGGAGCGCGGGGGCAGCAGCGCGGCCTCGCCGGGCAGCACGCCCGGGCCGCGGACGGTGACGTTGTTGGGCGGCCGGTTGGGCTCGAAGTTCTGGCTGTAGCTGGCGAAGAAGTTCAGGCCCTCGACGATGCTGAAGGTGAACCCGCCCATGTACACGGTGTCGGCGTAGTCGGTCGCCACCGAGCCGGTGCCGGTGATTTCAAACTCCTCGCGCCGGACGCCGGCCATGGTGTTGAAGCGGCCGTTGAAGAACTCGCCCTGGTGGTTGAGGTAATAGCCGTTGCGGGTGGAGGACTCGTCGCGGGTCCAGCTCGGGGAGATGCCGGCGAAGGCCATGCCCGCGCCCGGCTGCACCGGGTCGAAGAACGGGTAATACCGCTGGAACATCTGCTGCAGCGTGCGGGCCTGGCCGTACGGGTCGGGCGCCGGCGTGATGTAGGCGGCCGCCAGGCTGTAGTCGAAAAGGGTCGAGGCTTGGCGGAAGTCGTCCTCCACCCGCTCATAGCCGGCCAGCATGCGGTGGCGGGTCTTGCCCAGCGAGAAGCGGAACAGCGCGTCGGCCTGCGCGGTGAGGTTGTCGTTTTCCTGATACCCGCCGGCGTTGCCGCGGATCAGGTCGATCGAGCCGTCCGGATATGGCCGGTCGGCGGAGTGGAAGCGCACGTCGGTGCTCGAGGAGACGTTGTAGTTGACGCCGGCGCGCAGCTCGAGCCAGTCGGCCACATGCTGCTTCACCTCGAGAATCCAGTCCTCCGAGTCGTACTCGATGAAGGCGCCCGGGCCGTTGCCGTTCCATGCCCAGCCGGACGGGCTCAGCTCCGGCATGTAGCGCGCCTGGTCCATCGGGATCGGCAGGTTCACCCTGCTGTTGCGGAAGTCCGTCTCCCATTGGGCGACATTGACGCTGCGCCACACCCGCTGCAGGGTCGCAAGGTTGCCCCGGTACAAATCCAGCAGCAGCGGATGCGGGTTGAGGTAGTTGTCGAATGCCGCCTGGTTGCCGTAGATGGCGGCGTTGGCCTTGTTTTCCGTGGAGCTGAAATACTCGTACTCGAGGATGATGTCGGTGGTGCGGGTGGGCCGCCAGCGCAGCGAGGGGGAAACATAGGCCGCCTCCTTCCACTCGTAGTCGCGCCAGTTCTTGCTGTCCTGGTAGGAGGCGAACACCCGCGCCGCCAGCCGGTTGGCGACCAGCGGCAGGTTGTATTCAACCGCCGCCTTCTTGTGGTCCCAGCTGCCGTAGGTCGCGGTGAAGCTGCCCTCGCGGAAGAATTCCGGCCGCTTGGTGATGATGTTGGTGATGCCGCCCGGGGCCGCCTGGCCGAAGAACACCGACACCGGACCCTTCACCACCTCCATCCGGTCCACATTCTCCACCACCAGCGCGCGGTAGCGCCGGAAGCCGTTGCGCAGCGTCCACGCCGTCGGGAAGCCGCGGATGTACGTGTTGCCCGAGGCCCCCGATTCCGACAGCGTGTCCCCGACCGAGGAGCTGACGTAGCGCAGCATGTCCGCGAAGCTGGCGATGCCCAGGTCCTGCACGAATTCCTCGGTGATCACTTGGACGCTCAGCGGCACCTGCAGCAGCGACACCCCGATGCGCGTCGCCGTCAGCGAGTTGACCGCCCGGTACCCGAAGTCCTCCTGCGCGCGCACCTCGAAGGCGCTCATCTCGAACAGCTCCGTGTCCGCACCCTCCTGCGCCAACGCCACCTGCGCCCATGGCGCCATTGCCACTGCCGCGGCCGCCAGCCGCCCTGCCCGTTGCCGTTTGCCGTTCATGATCCTGCCACCGTCTTGGGGTTGATTGTTTGGGTACATTCCCCCCGCGGCAGGCCGCCGCGGGGTTGTCTGGCCGCACAGTTTTCGGCATGGCCGGTCCGCCCTCAACGGCCCGCTTACTGCATCGTTGAGCGGGGGCGGGGCGCGCGGCGCGAATGGGGTTGAGCGGCGGGCGGGGCGCGTTTGGATGGGGGGCGTGGGGTTCCGGGAATCCGATCCGCTGCGGCTGGACGCGGCCGGGCTGCAGTGTCCGGCGGGCGGGTTTCACATCGACCCGTGGGGGCCGGCGGCGGTGGCGGTGATCACGCACGCGCACGCGGACCACGCGCGGCCGGGCATGGGGCGGTACCTGTGCGCGGCGAGCTGCGCGCCGCTGCTGCGCGAGCGGGTCGGGAAGGAGGCGGCCATCACGCCGCTGGCGTTCGGCGAGGCGGTGACGCTGGGGCGGGCGCGGCTGTCGCTGCATCCGGCCGGGCACATTCTGGGCTCGGCGCAGGTGCGGATCGAAGCGGGCGGGGTGGTGGCGGTGGTGACCGGCGACCACAACGCCACGCACGCGCACGCGGCGGCCGAGCCGTTCACGGCGGTGCCGTGCGACCTGTTGGTGACGGAGTCGACCTTCGCGCTGCCGGTGTACCAGTGGCCGGAGCCGGCGGCGGTGCTGGAAGAAATCCACCGCTGGTGGCGGGCCAACCGCGAGGGCGGGCGGGTCAGCGTGCTGCCCTGCTATCCGCTGGGCAAGACCCAGCGCGTGCTGGCGGGACTGGAGCCGGCGGCCGGCCCGGTGGCGGTGGCGGGGCCGGCGCGGGTATTTATTCCCCACTACGAACGGGCCGGGGTGCGCTTTCCGCCCTTCCTCGACCTGACCGAGGAGACGGTGGCGGAGCTGAAAGGCCGCGGGCTGGTGTTCATTTCGGCGTCCGGCCAGGAACCGGCGCTGCTGCGGCGGCTCGAGCCGCTGTCGTGGGGGGCGGCCAGCGGCTGGATGCGCATCCGCGGCGTGCGCCGCGGCCGTGACCTGGACCGCGGCTTCGTGCTGTCCGACCATTCGGACTGGCACGGGCTGCTGCGCTGCGTGCGCGAGTCGGGCGCGCGGCGGGTCGGCGTCACCCACGGCCATGCGGAAGTGTTCGCGCGCTATCTGCGCGAGCGGGCCGGGGTGGAGGCTTTCGCGCTGCCGTCGCGTTTCGAGGGCGACGGCGACTGAGCCTTGCCGAGCAGCCGCGCCTTTTCCGCGCGGGCGAAGTCCCTGAGGGCGCGCCATTCCCGGACGCCAAGGCCGGTGCGCGCGCGCACCCGGATGACCGACAGCAGCAGGTCGCAGTCGCGCACCAGTCCGAGCATGCGCTCCAGCCGCCTGACGCGGCGCAGCTCGTCCTTGTCGCCGAGCCCGGTGCCGCGCAGCAGCAGCAGGTGGTGCAGCCGGTCCTTGGTGCGTTTGCGCCATTCGTGCAGCGTGGCGGCGGAGGGCTTGCGGCGGAACGCCGCGGCGGCCGCGCGCATGCGCCGCGCGCCGTCCGCGGCGCCTTGGCGCACGCCGCCCCAGCCG
>FWPV01007273.1_pt1 | contig 20296 bp, 20 predicted proteins | sample 2228371 | NCBI WGS metagenome assembly FWPV01 (sample SAMEA103939776, study PRJEB20133) | metagenome | reverse complement strand
TTCTAGACTGCTGCCTCCCGTAGGAGTGGGGACCGTGTCTCAGTTCCCCTGTGGCTGGTCACGCTCTCACGCCAGCTACCCGTCTTCGCCATGGTGGGCTTTTACCCCGCCATCAAGCTGATAGGCCCGGGGCCCGTCCCGAGGCGGCACCTTGCGGCACCTTTCCTGCCCGAAAGATGCCTTCCGAGCAGGTTATGGAGAATTAGCCCACCTTTCGGTAGGTTATGCTCCTCCTCAGGGTTGGTTACCCCGGTATTACTCACCCGTTCGCCGCTAAGCGCAGCATGGTATTGCTACCACACTCCGCTCCGCTCGACTTGCATGTCTAAGACACACCGCCAGCGCTAGTCCTGAGCCAGGATCAAACCCTCCAAGCGAAAAGCTTAGAAGGAAATGATTGGGCACAACCCGAGCACGCTTGGGTTACATCCGAATTATCAAAGAGCACTACCTCTGTGAGAAAATTATAATTAAAATTTCTTTTTTGTCAAGAAACTTTTTAAAAATCCGTTTGTAAAAATATCTCCTTAATTACTAATAACTTATATTAGGAAAAGAGAAAAATTTTAAAATCACCCTTAAGGGGGTTAAGGCAAATTTTTTGTTTCTTTATTTTTCTTTTCCGTGCCCTTGTCCCCGGCTGGTCCGGTCGTTTTTTCCCCTTCACCTGACTCCCTCCTTTTGTAGTCGGTGATATAGAAACCGCTCCCCTTGAAGAGCAGACCCGAACCACCCGAGATGAGCCGAACCACGCAATTAGTCCTTTCACATTTTGGACAGTTGCGCACCGGTTCATCAACAATTCTTTGAAACCTGGTAAACTTATACCCACACTTTTCGCAACGGTATTCGTAAGTTGGCATCGCTCCGGTTTGCTCCTAAGAAGCGCCGGGGCACCCGGGCAAACGGGCACCCCGGCTCCTTGGACGATTAATACTCACCGCCGTAACCACCGGGGGTTGGTGGTGTTTTTTCCTTTTCCGGAATTTCGGTAATGGCGCACTCGGTCGTAATCATCAACCCGGCAACGCTCGCGGCATTCTCTAACGCTACCCGCGTCACCTTGGTCGGGTCAATGATGCCCATCTCATACATATCGCCGTACTCCAGGGTCTCGCAGTTAAAGCCAAACGCACCCTTCTCCTCCTTGACCCGGTTGAAGACAATCGAGCCGTCAACACCGGCATTTTCGGCCAGCTGTCGAATTGGCTCCTCCAGTGCCCGCTTGACAATGTTAATGCCAATCTGCTCATCACCCTCAGCCTTGATTTTATCCAGCGCCGGGATGCAACGCACCAGCGCCACCCCGCCACCCGGAACGACCCCCTCTTCAACCGCCGCCCGGGTCGCATGGAGCGCATCCTCCACCAACGCCTTCTTATTCTTCATCTCCACCTCGGTTGCGGCACCAACATTAATCACCGCCACGCCACCAGCCAGCTTCGCCAACCGCTCCTGCAGTTTCTCCCGGTCGTAGTCGGACTTGGTCTCCTCAATCTGCTTTCTAATCAGTTCAATCCGCGCCTGGATATCCGCCTTCTTACCGGCACCCTCAACAATCGTCGTATTCTCCTTATCAACCACCACCCGCTTGGCAACACCCAAATCCGAAATCTGGACATTCTCCAGCTTAATCCCTAAGTCCTCGGAAATCAGCCGGCCACCGGTGAGAATCGCAATATCCTCCATCATCGCCCTTCGCCGGTCGCCATAACCGGGCGCCTTCACCGCACAGCAACGCAAGGTCCCCTTAATGTGGTTAACCACCAGACCGGCCAGCGCCTCACCCTCAACCTCTTCGGCAATCACCAGAATCGGCTTACCCCGTTGCGCGACCTTCTCCAAGATTGGCAAGAGGTCCCGCATTGACGAAATTTTCTTCTCATACAACAGAACAAAGCAGTCCTCAAGAATCGCCTCCATCTTCTGGTTCTGGGGCGAGGTCGTGCCCGGCTCCAGCGCAAAATAGGGTGACTGGTAACCGCGGTCAAACTGCATCCCTTCCACCACTTCCAGTGTCGTCTCCACCGCCTTTGCCTCCTCCACCGTAATCACCCCTTCCTTACCCACCTTCTCCATCGCGTCGGCAATCAATTTACCAATCTCCTTATCGTTATTGGCCGAAATCGTCGCTACCTGCTCAATCTCCTCTCTGCCGGTGGTCTTCTTGGAAATCCGCTTCAACTCCGCGACCGCCGCTTCCACCGCCTTCTCAATCCCGCGCTTCAAAGCCATTGAGTTGGCACCAGCGGTAACATTCTTCAGACCTTCGCGATAGATTGCCTCAGCGAGAATGGATGCGGTCGTCGTGCCGTCACCAGCAACATCCGAGGTCTTAGATGCCACCTCCTTAATCATCTGGGCGCCCATATTCTCAAACTTATCCTCAAGTTCCACTTCCTTGGCCACGGTAACGCCGTCCTTGGTCACGGTCGGCGCGCCCCATTTCTTGTCAATCAGGACATTGTGTCCCCTTGGACCCAAGGTAACCTTGACCGCGTGGGCGAGTTTTTCCACACCGCGCAAAATCGCCCGGCGGGCTTCTTCCTCAAATCTCAAATCTTTCGCTGCCATTTCTCCACCTCCTCCTTATTTTTCCTTCTCAATTATCGCCAGGACATCGTCCTCGCGCATAATCAGATACTCCTTATCGTCAATCCGAATCTCATTACCGGCATACTTACCGAAGAGAATATAATCACCCTTTTTCACATCCATCGCCACCCGGTTACCCTTTTCATCAATCCGTCCGGGTCCGACCGCGATTACTTTCCCCTGCTGGGGTTTCTCCTTGGCGGTATCGGGAATGATAATACCGCCCTTTTTTATTTCCTCTTCAACTCGTTCCACTAAAATTCGATCTTGTAAAGGTCTTACCTTCATCTTGCCTCCTTTTTAAACCTCTGATTTAACCTTTTAACATTAGAACTTTTTAAAGCCTATCCTTCCCTTCCCGACCCCCTGATTTTATTAGACAACACCAATGGGCAAAGAGATTCAGGGAAAAAGTTCTAAACTTAACGGCAAGTGGGCGATACCTGAATTGAACAGGTGACCTCCTCCTTGTAAGGGAGGCGCTCTCGCCGACTGAGCTAATCGCCCTTTTACTGAATTATAGCCCGGTGAAAACCTCATGTCAAATACCCCCCGAAACTCCCCCCTCCACCCTCCCGGCAACCACTGACCCATCCAGCTTGAAGTTTATAACCATCAGTAAAACCGAAACTTAAAAATTACCCGTTAATAAATCCAGAATTTGGGGTCTTAATAATCAGAAAGAGAAAGGAGAAAAATATGAAAGAGTTAGAAAAGGCGGTTCAACGCTACTACAATAAAATCGTTAACAAGATGGGGAAAAACCTTTCCCCGGAGTCCATCAACTTTATGACCAAAAACTACGCAATTGCCTATGAAACTCAGCGAAGGGTTGACCGGGCCGCACAAGTGGTTTTGAGGTCAAAGGGCGTCCCTACAATCCAGTATGTCAGCTACCTTGCCTTTGCTCGGGAGGTCTGGGGCAGGGCAAGAAGGTTCAGCGGCAGGTCCCTCCAAAACGAACTTACATTAACCCGCAACCACTGGCAGGGGCGGGGTCTCAACCTGGAAATATTAAAAGAGATTGAGGAAAATGTCCTTCGGGTCCTCTATTGACGAAACCAAATGGCGCCTTATCCTCTACCTGTGTCTGACCCGGATGCGGAACTGGTTAACGAACTCAAAAAGGAACAGCCGGGTGCGTTTGAAAAACTCTTTCACGCCTACTGGCGCAAAGTGCTGACCCTCGCCTTAACCCACCTCCCCGACTCTGCTGAGGCGGAAGATGCGACCATTGAGACTTTTACCGACATCGCCCGGGGAATAAAAAATTTCCGGGGCGAATCCAAACTCTCCACCTGGATTTACCGCATCGCCTTAAACCGCATCCGCAAACACCAGCGCACCCGTGCCAAAACCCCGCAAACTCTTCCCCTCCACCTCTGCCCCAAAGACCTTGCCCCTACCCCGAGCCTGGAACAGAAACAGGCGGTAAAAGACGAAATCTCCTGGCTCCTCAAACAGATTGACCGCTTACCCAAACTCCAGCGCGAGGTGGTTACCTTAAGATATCTAATGGATTTACCCCTATCCGAGGTCAGCGCCATCCTCCGCATATCAATTGAGGCAACAGGGATGCGTCTCCACCGGGCGCTAAACCGGTTACGCCAGCTCCGCGCCCAACGCGAAAGAAGGGAGGGCAAATGAGACCAGCAGACCTGACCGACCTTTTTAAAAAAGCAAAATTGGCGTTAGAAAAAAAGGTAGAGAAAACCGACCCGGAACAACTCTGGCAACAAATCAACCTCAAACTCAGAGAAAAAGACCTCAACCGCCTCCTCCTCCGAGTAAAAAGGTTTGAGAAAAAACCGGGTGGGGTTCGCTTCACTGACCGGAAAGATTTAATCCTCCTCCTGCTCTATGTCCGGGGCAGAATGGGCAAAATCGCCGAACCCATCCTCGGAATGACCCGGATAATGAAACTAATCTTCATTGCCGTTCAGGAACTGGACATCAACCTCCTCATCCGCAACCCCTACCGCTTTGTCCCTTACAAACTTGGACCCTGCACCCCGGAACTCTACTCTGACCTTGAGACCCTAATTGACGCCAAACTCATCCGCAGTTTAAAACTTGACCCGGAAGGTGTGCCGGTCATAAACCTTGACTCCGACACCGCCAACCGCTTAACCCGGTTAAACTCCAACCTAACTACCACCGAACGGCTTGACTCCTTAACATTAGCCTTCCAACTCACCCCCAAAGGCAGACGCTTCGCCCGCGCCCTCCTCAAATCCGCTTTAAGGCACCAGAAAAACATCCTCACCGGGCTGGAAATCGTCAAAACCCAATTCGGCGCTTTGCCCTTAAACACCCTCCTCCGCTATGTCTACACCCGCTACCCGGAATACACGAGTCAGTCGGAAATTCTGCAAAAGGTACTGGGTAAAAGTTAGTCCCCTCTGACCTTTGCCGGGAAAGTTGTCTCGGAAATATCTTATAATTTACAAAAATGAACTGGCGGGTTCACTCTTCAAAGAAAATGGAACTACCCTTATCCTTGCCACTTCTGATAGGCGGTCCATTTTACATATTTTTTGCACAAATTTTTAATCGGGCAATTAGCGCATTCAGGGTCTAACTCTTTGCAAAAGCCGTCCTCAAAAAGATAGAACGCGCCGTTGTCAACATAAAATGGCACTCTCCTTGCCTTTGAGACAATTTCTTCAAACCAGGGACGCATTTTGCTTGCCTGAATGATGTAAGGACGCCCGGACTCGTAAAGCACCCCTGGAAGTAGACCAGTTCGGGAAAACACCTTGCCCACATGCCCATCAACTATCATTAATGTTTCTTTCATTTTTACCACCTGTTGAGCCCATATCTCATTAAAAAGAAAAACTACCCAGTTAACAAACATCCGACAGGCCTTTGGGTCAGTTCCCACCCAGCCGGCTTCCAGAACAGGGTGCTTGTTCAGAAATTCAAATAGACCAATTGGACCAGCTTCTTTAAGTTGTTTTAAGATAAGTTCCAAAAGTGTTTCCTTAGTCTCACCCAACCATTTAATAAAACCCTCATATGTTTTAAAACGATAAACAAATAGTGAAATGGGTTTTATTCCCCCCAACGCTCCCACACGATAGAGAAGTGAGCCTTTTTCTCCGGCAACTTCTTTAAATACTTTAAACAGCTCGGTCTCCGAAATCTCTTCGGGGTGAAACAGCACCCTGTCGGTAAACTCATCAGATATTTTTATAGACATCTCCCTTACCTTTTCAAACCGCGCCTGTTGATTAATTAAAATCCTCAACAGGAGATAACGCAAAATTTTCTCGTGCTCACTTCTTTTGGTGGAAAGTGGATTAAGATTTTGCGGAAACGCCATATGTCTTTGCCATCGCTCAAACCACTTCTTTTCCCCTTGAGATTCTAAAATTGCTATGAGCTCTTCCTTTTTATCTTCAGACAGACTTTTCTGGATTTCCTTCGCCATCTCTTGCCACCGACCTTAAGGTGCTAACCTTGTTCTGGAACTGGGTTCGCAATCGCTTTGCATCATCTCTGATTATTATCTCAACATCAAAACCCTTCCCAAACAGGGAATCTAATCCCAATTTCCCTTTAATTACCCCCATTAGTTCTAAATCAATCTCGTAGCCGATGCTGTTTCGTTGCAATATTGCGGCTACTTTATTTGTTGTTCCTGACCCCATAAATGGGTCAAGGACATTTTCTCCTACATAAGAAAAGAGCCTTATAAGCCGATTTGGGATTTCTTCTGGAAATGCGGCTATCCCATTCTCCAGTCGGTTTTTAAGGGGTAATACATTGGTTATACTCCAAGTGGTCAAATACCATTTCTTCTCTTGATATTCGGCAATGTCTATCTTTGACCTTTTCTTTATCCTTGGAGGAATGCTTTTATAGTCAAACTTACCATTTTGAAAAATCAGTATCGTCTCCTGAATGTTGTCGGGGTAATAATACATCGGGTAAGGATGCTGCAAAACAACCCCGCTTCTTCTACTAATGCGAATATACCCCTCTGGTTTTATCCAGATAATTTTATCTCGGTAGGTAAATCCGGCATCAATGTAAATCTTAGTAAGGTCAGCAACGATAGGATATTTTTCCCCGCCAATTAACATATCATCGCAGACAATACAAACTATCCTGCCGTTTGAGACCACCCTTTTTAATTCCTTTGCCACTCCTTTCATCTTATTCAGATAGGCGTCGTAATTCTCAAAAAGATCGGGATAGTCAAAAGGTGCGTTAAAGTAGGGGGGGCTGGTAACTACTAACTGCACACTCCCATCTGGTAACTCCGCCATATTCTCGCTATCGCCAAAAATCAACCTGTGCGATGTTCTCTTTTTATCCTTATTCAATTCATTTCTCCCGTGGCGCTTTTGACATTCGGGGGCAAAGTTCATTCAGAAAAAATATAACCCCTGATAAGATTGGTGTCAATATCGCTTCACCCGCTACCCGGAATATCGAGCCCGGTCGGAGATTGTAGCAAAATGAGCCAGGAACTCCGCCCTTGAAACCTCTTTTTAGTTTGTTCCCTTAACTCTCTTAAGTTAGAGCAACTTCCTCAGGTTAATTTTGACAACAATCACCCAGATGTTAAATTGATACTCAGGTAAATAGATTTTAAAAATATCAAGGCAAGAAAAGGATTAAAATATGGTTGAACCAGTAGAAGAATTAGTAAAGAAATTGCACGATAAGAACTGGCGGGTTCGCTGGGAAGCGGTCCAAGCGTTGGGCAAAATTAAGGATGTTAAGATAGTTGAACCACTTATTGATGTCCTCGGAGATGAAAATTTCTATGTCCGCTGTGCCTCGGCTAAAGCGTTGGAAGAGATAGGTGCACTAACGGTTGAACCGCTCATCGCAACTTTGCAAGATAATACTAAAAATAAGTATGCCCGCGAATTAGCGGCCGAGGTTTTAGAGAAGTTGGGCGACACCCGCGCCATTGAACCACTGATTGCCGCCCTGCAGGATAAGGAGGGCGATGTCCGTGCCGCCGCAGCTAAGGCATTGGAGAAATTCGGCGATTCCCGGGCAATTGAACCGCTGATCGCCGCCCTGCAGGATAAGGAGGGCGATGTCCGTGCCGCCGCAGCTAAGGCATTGGCAAAGATTGGCGACGACCGCGCCATTGAACCGTTAATCGCCGCACTGAGAGACACCGATAGTAAGGTGCGGGAGTCAGCAATGGAGGCGCTGAAAAGGATAGACCGCGATTGGTATAGGAGCAAATGGGCAAAAAAGCAGGTGCCCGATTTTATCTCCGCCCTCAGGGATAAGAATAAGGAGGTTCGCGAGACCGCAGCAGAACTGCTGAAAGAGATAGAACCGGAGTGGAGCAAGGGTGAACCAGCAAAGAGACAGTTGCCCGAATTTATTGCTGCGCTTCACCACAAAGCCTGGGAGGTGCGAGAGGGAGCAGCTCAGGCATTGGGAGCGATTGGCGATGCCCGGGCGGTAGAACCGCTCATTCTCAGTTTAGGCGATGAGGATTGGGAGGTGAGGAAGGCGTCCGCTAAAGCCTTGGGAGAAATTGGCGACGCCCGGGCGGTAGAACCGCTGATTGCCGCACTTCAAGATAAAGAGAGCGGAGTGCGCGAATCGGCTGGGGAAGCGCTAAAAAAGATTAGAGATAATCAGGCGGCTCTTTTACAGTCATACCCCAATATTTTGTGTGCAAAATGTCTTCTCCGCACCGAGAAAAAGAGGGCGAAGGTTAAGGTTCTCAAGACGATTGATTATGTTGTTTGCCGGAGGTGTAACTCCTCTTTTTATCTCGTTAAAGGTATCCGGGAGGTTGTTGGGACAATTGGTGGTGATATCGGTGACTATGCGGGTGACATTAACCGGCTATATTTAAGCCTTTGGTCTGAGGAGGAAAAGCGGGCGCGGAATGCGGACATTGACCGGCTGGAGATAATCCCATCGGTCAGAACTAATTACGAGTTAGCAATCACTGCGGTCTGGAATGAACTTCATAACGACACTTCCAGACCGCGCAACTACCTGAAGAAGATTCCGGTGGCTATCAGACGGGGTGTAGTATTATCAAAAGAAACAATTGACCTCTTAAGGCGGGAGTTCGGTCCGGTGAGCTAGAAATAAAACGGTATGACCGGGCGGATAATAGAAAAGATAATTAGACAGCTCCAGGATAAAGATTGGTCTGTCCGCAAGGCAGCCGCATTGGCGCTGGGAAAGATAATAAAAAGGTAGTTAGCGCTATTGAGTTTCTATCATTATATCCTGGACACCTGATGTCTTAATTGATATTGATTAAAAATGGTTTTCAAAAGGCTGAAGGCGAAAATGCTTAACCGTCATGCCGGTGCCGCGCCGAGTAAGGCGGATGAGATTATCCAGACAATCGGTTTAAAACCAGGTGATGCGGTGGCTGATATCGGCGCCGGCGGCGGGTATTTTGCCCTCCGTTTTGCTCAGCTGGTGGGCAGTGAAGGTAAAGTGTATGCGATTGATGTTGATGTGGCGTTTCTGAAAATAATTAAAGAAAATGCCATCCGCCAGGGGCTCACCAACCTTATTACCGTGCCGGTAAAAGAGGAACTGGCATTACCAAAAGGCGAACTGGATGTTGTCTTTATGCGCAATGTGACCCATCACCTCACCGACCGGGTAAACTATTTCGCCCGGCTGAAGGAGTTTTTGAAAAAGGACGGACGGGTGGTGATTATTGAGTTCAAGCGTGAGCACCGCCGGCGCTTTCTATCACCGGGTCCGGGTAAGGGACATTATGTCCCCCGTGACCGGCTGGTGCAGGAGATGCAGGACGCCGGTTATGTCCTGAAGCAGGAGTTTCACTTCCTGCCGGAACAGCACTTCACCATCTATCAACAGGAGTCTGGGGTAACTGATTGCTCCAGCGCCAGAGGATAGTTTTGATGAAAGTTGACATAACCACTCCTAAATGGTTATAATCGTCTGTGCAGAGTAAAAATCTGTATTAAAAGGAGGAAAGATATGGCTGAAGTCCGTGAAGGTAAAGACTGGCTCGTCGCCCTGTTGCTGTCAATCCTTGTCGGACAGTTCGGTGTTGACCGCTTCTATCTCGGCTATATCGGACTGGGCATCCTAAAACTGTTGACCCTGGGCGGGCTGGGCATCTGGTGGCTGATTGATTTAATCCTGATTGCCACCGGCAATATGAAGGACGCCAAAGGCAATCCGCTGGTGAAGAAGCAATAAAAGGAAAATAGCTGTTTGAAATAATAAAATAAAAGCGCCCGTTGACTATTCTTTTTCTACCCCTTCCCCGATCAGGGTGGTAGAAGGGAGCGCGGAGTCAGGTAATCTTAATTATTTAAATAAAGCAGTTTTTCCTTTGTCTTTCTCCCCTCATTAACAAGTTCAACGATATATACCCCCATTGGGATGTTGAGAGTAAAATTTAACCGGTGAGGTCCGGCGGTTTGATTTTCATCTAAGAGCGTATTTATCACCCGGCCGGTAAGGTCAAAGAGGCGGATGGTAACCCTGCCTGATTGGGGGAGATAATAATTTAAGGAAACCTTTTTTCTTGCCGGGGTCTGAGAAACTCTTACCGTCAGCTTCCCCACAGACCTTGAAATCTCTTCTCCAATACCGACATTTACCGTATGCCGATCCAAAATCCAATCGTTGGGGTCAAACTCTAAGTTGGTCGGTTGCGCAGCAACAAGAAAGACATTGCGTTGGGGGTTTTCATTTACCGAGTAGCGGATAGTGGTATCACCATCAGCAAAGGTTATTTTGATTTCCACCGGGATGTGAAAAGTCTGCGGCGCCCCGGACATATTCTCCTGAGTTAAATCAACAATTACTTCCCAGCTGGCGCCCGCTTCCCTTGCCGACCAATTAACATAGTAGTTGGGATAGCCCAATTGATAGACCCATTCATCAAAAAACCAATCCAGGTCCAATCCGGTGATACCTTCATGGATTCGCTGGTAATCTTCGGTGGTGGCATTGCCATACTTTAGGCTCTCACCATAGGCGTGTAACGCCTGGAAAAAAATCCCCGGTGAGTTCCAAACCGTATCACCTTCTACATAGCGAAGCATATGCTGGACCCAAGCACCTTTGCAATAGGAGTGCCCCCAGTCAAATAAGTGGTCAGAAGGCGGGTCGTAAATCGGATGGGGGTCTTCTGCCTCCTCCTCAAAATAGGCTTCCGCTCGTTGGCTGATTAGCTCCAGAAAGGCGGCGTGCCCCTCCTGGTGCCGGGTATAAAGCTCATCCGAGTAGGTGGCAAAACCCTCATTAAGCCAGATATTCGCCCAATTGAAGCAGGTTACCATATCACCCCACCAGTGGTGAGAGAGTTCGTGGGCGAGCCCATTGTCGTTTCCCCAGACAATCCAATAACGATTGACCATCGTTAAGGTCTGATTCTCCATCCCGCCCCATTGAAAAGGGGCGACGACGACATGACCGTATTTCTCAAATGGATACCGGCCGTAACCCACCGAATCGGAAAAGAAGTAAATCATATCAACAACATTTTTAAAGGCATTCACCGCCCGGGTTGAATCCTCGGGCCAGAAAAAGTTTTCTACATAGGTAGATTCAGTTGGACTCAGATAGAACCACTGCTTGAAACTCGCCCACTTAGAAGCGGCAAAGGTGATAAGATAGGTGCTGATCGGATATCGGTGAGTCCACCAACAGGTCTTTTTGCCGTCGTTTATTGTAATACTGTCAAGGATGCCGTTGGCACAGCCAGAAAAGGAGTCGGGAGTGGTAATGTTTACCTGGCATCCCCGTTCCGCCTTATCCCAGGGTTCGTCAAAGCAAGGAAACCAGTAGCGGGCGTCCGCCGGCTCGGTGGTGGAGTAGCAGATGGCGTGGGGGATTCCTTGATAACCACGGTTGTAGAAATAGAACCCCCGATTGGAAGTTCCACTGGTGCGGTGATAGTAAATATCAACGGTTAACGACTCGCCGGCATTGAACTCCTGGTCAAGGTCAATGAGGAGCCGACCGCTTCCGGTGGTGAATGAGCAGGTATTGCCCGCCCGTTTAACCGAGTCGCAGATTAAGTTAACAAAGTGAAGGCTGAAGGTGTCAAAGTTGTTCTGACCGGCAATAAGTTCAATTTTAGTATGAGCGGTCATCGCCCCTGAGTTCATCGGCAGGTCCAGGTCAATCCGATAGTGACGGACATCATAGGAGTGGGTTGATTCGGCAAAACTACCCTTAGACCAGGGGAAAAGAGGGAATTTACCCTCGGGTAATATCTGGGCAAATCCAGAGAATGAGAAGACGATTAATAAAATTACCAAATTAAGTTTCATTGTTTTCCTCCTGAGGTAGCAGAACCATTGTGGCACCGAAGGTGAGGGCAAGTAAAGCAAAAATCATCACCCCGGCTTGGATGAAAACCGGTAACGCCCAGTGCATGATATTATATTATTTCCCCCTGAGGTGAAGTCAACTAAACAATGGGGGCGGGTTAGATAATCCGCGTTTCGGTTTCTGGGTCAAAGAGATGAATCTTCTCTAATTGAAACTTAATCCCGACCGTTTCATTGGGTTTTGGTGACAGCTCGGGCTTTGTCCGTAAAACAACCGTTTCCCCATCCAATCTCAGATAAACTACCGTCTCATTGCCCAAATGTTCTATTACCTCAACCCTCCCCCGGAGCCCGCTGTCTAAACAAACCTCAATGTGTTCCGGTCGGATACCTAAAATCACCTCTCGGGACTCTTTTATGGATAAGGGCAGTTCAATAGTAACCGCCGGATGAACAAATTTGGGCGGGTTACCAGCGAGGATTTTTCCAGTAAAAAAGTTCATCGGTGGTGCCCCGATAAATCCGGCAACAAACTTGTTTAACGGACGGTCGTAAATCACCCGGGGCTGGTCCACTTGAAGAATCTTCCCATCCTTCATTATTGCAATCCGTTCTCCCAGGGTCATCGCTTCCACCTGGTCATGGGTTACATAAAGAATAGTGGTCCTAAGTTGTTGATGAAGCCGAATGAGTTCTGCCCGCATCCCCACTCGTAGTTTCGCATCAAGGTTGGAAAGGGGTTCATCAAAGAGAAAGACCTTAGGGTTACGGACAATCGCTCTACCTACCGCCACCCGCTGGCGCTGACCACCGGAAAGCTCGCTGGGTTTGCGATTGAGCAGTTCTTCTATGCCCAGAACCTTTGCTGCGTTTACCACCCGCCGCTCTATTTCCCCTTTGGGGATATGGCGCAACCTTAAAGAAAACGCCAAATTTTCAAACACGCTCATATGGGGATAAAGGGCGTAGTTTTGAAATACCATCGCAATATCCCGGTCCTTTGGTTCCAGATTGTTCACCAGACGGTCATCAATATAAATCTCGCCGGAATCAGGCTCTTCCAGCCCCGCCACCAGGCGGAGCAGGGTAGACTTACCGCAACCGGATGGACCAAGAATAACAAAAAACTCCCCGCTCTTTACCTCAAAAGAAACCCGGTCAACCGCAACTACTTTGCGGGCAAAACTTTTTGTTACCTCTTTAAATAGAATCCGGCTCATTTTCCAACTGATAGAATTTTCGTCAATATTGCATTTACTGTTTTTTCTGCCCGAGGATGGTGAGTAAACGAGCAATGGTCTCTTTTAAATTACGGCGCGAAACAACGATGTCAATGAGCCCATGCTTAAGCATAAACTCCGCCCGCTGAAACCCTTCCGGTAGTTTTTCACCGATGGTATCTTCAATTACCCTTTGCCCGGCAAAACCCAATAAAGCCCCCGGTTCCGAGATTATCACATCGCCCAGCGAAGCGAAGGATGCCATAACCCCAGCGGTGCAAGGGTCAATCGGAAGAGAGATAAAGGGAACTCTTGCCCGTTGCAGTAGCCCCAGTTCAGCCGCGGTCTTTGCCATCTGGAAAAGGGAAATAATTCCTTCCTGCATTCGGGCACCGCCAGATGTCGCAATAATAATTAAAGGGGTTTTTTCATTTCTTGCTCGCCGGATCGCCCGCGCCACTTTTTCCCCCACCACCGAACCCATACTACCACCAACAAAATTAAAATCCATAATTCCCAATACTACCGGTAAGCCGGCAATCTTACCCCGCCCATAACTGAAGGCATCATTGCGTCCGGTCTTTTCCTGGGACTCTTTGATTTTCTCTTGATATTTAGGGAAGTTAAGCGGGTCAAGAGGGAATAGACCGGTATCCAGCTCCTCCCAGGAATTTTCATCTAAGAGAATGCGGATGTAATCTTCCGGGGTGATACGAAAATGATAACCGCAGCGGGTACAAACATAGAAATTGGCTTCCAGGGTTTTTCGGTAAATGATTTCCCCGCAGGCGGAGCACCGTAGCCAAAGCGGGCTCTCTTTACCCCGGGAGGAGGAACGACTTGCCACAAGTTTAGTATAAAAAAGGGCTCTACCCAGTCAAGGTAGAGCCCCGGCAACTACCGTTTTTAAACGGTGGCGCAATTTACCGTGAGTTCCGCTTGGGCGGACGTTCGGTACGTGTGCGCGCCTCGTTTACCGTGAGCGCTCTTCCATCCATCTCAAACCGATTAAGGGCGGTGATGGCGGCTTGAGCCGCTTCCTCGGTAGCCATTTCAACAAAGGCAAATCCCCGAGAACGGTCGGTGAATTTGTCTTTGATTATCTCAACCGAAGTAACATCCCCATGCTGACTAAACAGGTCACGGAGACGTTCCTCGGTGGCGCTAAAGGGGAGATTCCCCACAAACACGCGCTTACCCATTTACTTACCTCCAGTAAGATTTTAGGTTTGCGCTTGGGGAGACGTTACAGACTACGGGACAGAACTTTTCAGCCTGCGCAGACTCTAACGGACCACAAGCTTCTTCTGGGTCTCCTTTTCTCTACTAAATAATCGGGTCTAGACCCAATAGGCCCGATTAATTAAAATATAACAAAAAAATCTACTTTGTCAAATTAAACTTCCGGGTAACTGTTTCGCAAGATAACCCCTTGGGGCTGATGGCTGATGATGAAAAGCTCGCCGGAGGCAAAATTTCGGTGAATGCCAAGCGGACTTCCTTTATCAATACAACCCTTTAATACCGCCTTTGGGCTTACTTAAAAGCGACCAACTTTTTGCTATAAGGGTGAGGTTCCTTTTGCCATCATTTTTGACTTATTGACTTAAATAAAATAAAAGGTATATTTCTCTTTCTGTGATTTCAGCAAGAAGAATTCACTGGAGCGAAAGTGAGAATTACGGTTTTGTAACCGGAAGGGTTCGGGCTTTAGAGGTTTTTTTGTTAGACCGGGCGGTTTATCAGCGTTTGATTCAGGCTGACGGGGTGAACGATTTTATTAATGTTCTTGCCGCCACCCGGTATGGCGAGTTTTTGCGGCTGGTTGGCGCCGAGAATCCTGGCAAAGCCTTTGCCCTGGCCGGGGAGGAGAACTTTAACTTCTCTTTGCGGTATGCGGCAGACTTCTGGTTGCGGGAGCTTTTTCAACTTCACCGGGAGGTGTTTAACCTTAAAGTAAGATTGAAAGAAAAGTTAAAAGCGAATGAGGAGGTTCAAAAGCCCGGTTTTGGGCTCCGGCGGGATAAAAGCCAAAAGGCGGAATGGAAATTAGAAGAGCAATTAAATAATGCTGGATTGCAAGTCTTACTTTTAGCAAAGGAGAAAAACGACCCGGCGGTTATAGATCTCGGTTTGGATCTGTTTGCTCAGAAGAGGGCGCTGAGTTTAACCCGGGGGCACGATTATGCTCAAGGCTACTACCGGCTCTATGCGGATTTGACTAATTTAAGGACCGTTTTCCGGTTAAAACTCCTCGGTGAAGATGAAAATGTTTTCCGGGCGGCGTTTCTCCCGGGCGGAGATTTGGGATTTGAACTCCTTTTTCCGGTCTTCCGCACCGGGGATTATGCCCGGTTGGGTAAAACCCGGTTTTTTCCGATGGTTCAATTGGGAGTTTGGGCAATAGAGAAGCAGGGGTCATTTGTGGCGATGGAACGGTGGGCACGACAGCAATTAGTTGACTACATTAACAGTGCCCGCTATGTCGCATTGGGCTATGAACCGCTCCTCCGGTTTTACCATTTACGGGAAAACGAACTGAGCAACCTCCGGCAGTTATACGCAGGTAAGGTTGCCGGACTACCGGCAAAGGAGTGTGAGGAACTGGTGGTTTATGGCTAATTTAGTTGCGGTAATCGGGAGCGAGGAAGTGGTTGTGCCCTTTCGCGCCCTTGGTGTCGATGTGTTTCCCTTGACAAACATTGGTGGAGCCCGGGCAAAGGTTGAGGCGCTGGTGAGTCAAGGGTATCAACTGATTTTCTTTACTGACGAACTTGCCCGGGAACTGCAGCCGCTGATTGAACGGTTTCGGGCGACCGCCCGACCCTGTTTGGTGGCGCTGCCTTTTACCGCGGCGGAGAGCGGCGCGGACCGAGTGCGCGATGCGGTACGCCGCGCTTGCGGGGTTGATATTTTAAGCGCCCAAAAAATCTGAGGTGGAGCGATGGACCAAAGCAAAGTCGGCACAATTATCAAGGTATCCGGACCATTAGTGGTGGCCGAAGGGATGTCCGGTTCCAAGATGTATGATATGGTGCGGGTTTCAGATAAAAGGCTTCTCGGTGAGATAATTCAATTAAATGGTGATGAGGCGGCGATTCAAGTATATGAAGACACCACCGGGATTGGACCGGGCGAGCCGGTTTATCCGACCTTGGAACCGCTTTCGGTTGAGCTCGGTCCCGGGCTCTTAGAGACGATTTATGATGGGATTCAGCGACCGCTTGATTTGATTCAACAGAAGGCAGGGGATTTTATCACCCGCGGGGTTGCCGCACCGGCGCTTTCAAGGGAACGGCAGTGGCGGTTTGTGCCGGTGGTTAAAGAGGGTGAGCTGGTTACCGAAGGGGATGTGATTGGTGAAGTGGCGGAGACCGTTTTGGTGAAGCACCGGATTATGGTGCCGCCCGGGGTACAAGGTAAGGTAATTGAGATTAGGGAGGGTGAGTTCCGAGTTAATGAGGTGGTGGCGGTATTAGCGGATGGAAGGGGCAGAAGAGTTGAGTTGACGATGATGCAGCGCTGGCCGGTGCGCCAGCCCCGACCGGTGCGCCGGAAACTGCCACCAACCCAACCCTTGGTTACCGGTCAGCGGATAATTGACACATTTTTCCCGATTACTAAGGGTGGCACCGCGTGCGTGCCCGGTCCATTTGGTTCGGGCAAAACGGTGATTCAGCACCAGCTGGCAAAGTGGTCGGATGCGGAAATCGTCATCTTTGTTGGCTGTGGCGAGCGCGGAAACGAGATGACCGATGTCCTGATTGAGTTTCCAAAATTAAAGGACCCGAAATCGGGCGAGCCGTTGATGAAACGGACGGTGCTCATCGCCAACACCTCCAATATGCCGGTTGCGGCGCGCGAGGCTTCGGTTTACACCGCAATTACCATTGGCGAGTACTTCCGGGATATGGGTTATGCGGTGGCGCTGCAGGCCGATTCTACCTCCCGCTGGGCCGAGGCGATGCGGGAGATTTCCGGTCGGCTTGAGGAGATGCCCGGTGAGGAGGGTTATCCGGCGTATCTGGCCGCCCGAATTGCGGAATTTTACGAAAGAGCCGGACGGGTGGTATGTCTGGGCAAGTATAATGGCAAAGAACGGGAAGGCTCTTTGACCGTTATCGGCTCGGTTTCGCCACCAGGGGGAGACTTAAACGACCCGGTGGTTCAGGCGACATTAAGGGTGGTGAAGGTGTTTTGGTCCTTAGAAGACAAATTGGCGTTTCGGCGTCACTTCCCGGCAATCTCCTGGCTCTCCTCTTATTCGCTATATACCGAAGCGATTGCCGATGAAACCGGGAAAATGGCAACACCCGATTTTCACCAAAACGCCCGCAAGGCGCTGGCGCTTTTACAAAAGGAGGCGGAATTAGAGGAGATTGTCCGGCTGGTGGGCAAGGACACCCTTTCACCCCGGGACCGGCTGGTTCTGGAAACCGCCCGTTCCATTCGGGAGGACTATCTCCACCAGAATGCGTTTGACGAAACCGACACCTACACCTCCTTACAGAAGCAGGCAAAACTTCTTGAGGTTATCCTCTATTTTTACGATTTGAGTCAGGAGGCGCTTGGTCAAGGCGCCGAGATCAATGAAATTGAGCGACTACCGGTGCGCGAGCGGATCGCTCGGATGAAGTTTCTGCCCGAGGGGGAAATAGCGGCTGCGATTAACTCGCTTAAGCAGCAGATTGAGTTTGAAATAAAGGGGTTGATAAAAAAATGATTAAGGAGTTTCAGAGCGTTCAATCAATCGCCGGACCGCTTTTATTAGTTGAGGGTGTAGCTGGGGTAAAATACTCGGAACTGGTGGAGATAACCTTACCTTCGGGTGAGAAGCGACGCGGTCAGGTCTTAGAGGTAGAAAAAGACCGGGCGCTAATCCAGGTTTTTGAAGGAACCAGAGGCATTGATGTGCCCGAGGCACGGGTGAGGTTTCTCGCCCGGGGGATTGAACTTTCCCTTTCCCCGGATTTGTTGGGAAGGGTTTTTAACGGGTTAGGAGAGCCCCGTGACAGCGGTCCTTCAATAATTCCGCAAAAGCGGGCGGACATCAACGGTGCGCCAATCAACCCTTATGCCCGAGAGTATCCGAACGAGTTCATTCAGACCGGTGTCTCCGCAATTGACGGCTTAAACACCCTGGTTCGGGGGCAAAAGTTGCCCATCTTCTCCGGGACTGGTTTACCGCACAATCGGCTTGCGGCTCAAATCGCCCGTCAGGCGAAAGTTCTCGGTCGTGAGGAGCGGTTTGCGGTGGTCTTTGGGGCGATGGGGATAACCTTTGAAGAGGCGGAGTTTTTTATTCAGGAGTTTACCCGCTCGGGGGCAATTGAAAGGACCGTGCTCTTTTTGAACCTTGCCAATGAACCGGCGATTGAGCGTCTGGCGACACCAAGGAGTGCGCTGACCGCGGCGGAGTACTTGGCGTTTGAGTTGGGGATGCATGTTTTGGTGATTTTAACTGATATGACCAACTACTGTGAGGCGCTAAGGGAGATTTCGGCGGCGCGGAAGGAGATTCCGGGCAGGCGGGGTTACCCGGGTTATCTCTATACCGACCTTGCCTCAATTTACGAAAGGTGCGGTCGGATAAAGGGGCGACCAGGTTCAATCACGATGATGCCGATTTTAACGATGCCCGAAGACGACAAGACCCATCCGATTCCCGACCTTACCGGTTATATCACTGAAGGGCAGGTAATCCTTTCCCGGGCGCTACTCCATAAAGGGGTAATGCCACCAATTGATGTCTTACCTTCACTTTCTCGGTTAAAAGACAAAGGGATTGGACCGGGGAAGACCAGAGAAGACCACGCCGATTTGTTCAACCAGTTGTATGCCTGTTATGCCCGGGGCAAAGAGGCGGAAGAGTTACAGGTAATTCTGGGTGAGGCGGCGCTCTCGGAGATGGACCGGGTCTATCTGAAATTTGCCCGGATTTTTGAAGAGCGCTACATTTCTCAAGGGGAGGACGAGAATCGGACAATAGAACAGACCCTAAATTTAGGCTGGGAACTGCTCAGGATTTTTCCGCCCAGCGAACTCAAACGGGTCCGGGAAGCGTATATCAAAAAGTATTACCAGACTTCCCAGTCCGAGCCCACCGCTCAATAAATTACCACTCGCCTCCGCCTTGCCGAAAGTTATTGATAAACCCTTAAAATCTTGCTAAAATAAAATATATGCCGATAAAGTATCACTCTACCCTCCGGGTTAAGGTCCCGGTGCTAATCGCCTGCTGGCCGGGTATGGGGCATGTCGGTATTCTGGCTGCGAATTATCTCCGGGTGAAGTTAGGTGGTGTGCTTTACGCCGAGATTGATGCCACCCCTTACTTTCTGCCCGATGCGATTGAAGTGGAAAATGGCTTGGGGAGAATACCGGCACCACCACTTCAACGGGTGTATTATGTTACCGAACCTCCACTCTTAGTTTTTGAAGGGGACGCGCAAATTTCCGGTGAACCGGGCATCAAAATTGCTGGCGAAGTCTTGGACCTCGCCCAGTCCGCGGGTGTTGGGACGATTTATACCGGTGCGGCGTTTGCCCTGCCGATAAGTTATCGCCAGTCGGTGAAGGTTTATGGGGTTGCCACCGATGAGCACCTGCGGGCAAGGTTTATCTCTTTGGGGGTTGAACCATTATCGGAAGGGAGGGTCTCGGGCTTGAACGGTCTGCTTTTAGGTCTGGCAAAGGCGCGGGGGATTCCGGCCGCCTGTTTTTTGGCAACAATGCCCCAGTATGCGATTGAAGCCCCGAACCCGAAGTCGTCAAAGGCGATTGTGGAGGTTTTTGAGCGAATTCTCAACACCTCAATTGATATGGGCGAGCTGGACGAAAAGATTAAAGAGACCGACCGGGTGATGGGTGAGTTTGAGAGAAGGGTTGCACAAGCGCTGGAGGCGCTGAGGCGCGAGACCGAATCCCGGTTGGAAGGGGAAAAAGTGGAGGAGGGTGAGGAGCGTCCAGAACCGCACGAATTGATGGCGCATATTGAAAGGCTGTTTGAGGAGGCGCAAAGGGACCTCTCCAAGGCAAAGGAACTAAAAGAGGAACTTGACCGCTGGGGTCTCTTTAAACTTTACGAAGACCGTTTTTTAGACCTTTTCGCCAAAAGGCGACCGCGAGAATAATAAAAACTTTCAATTCTTACGAGGGCTTCTGACGAAGCCCTCTTTGTCATTGCGAGCCTCTTGCCCCCTTTGT
>FWPV01007272.1_pt1 | contig 20297 bp, 17 predicted proteins | sample 2228371 | NCBI WGS metagenome assembly FWPV01 (sample SAMEA103939776, study PRJEB20133) | metagenome | reverse complement strand
TTTCCTAACCCATACCCCACCCCAGCACCAACCGCGGCACCTGTGGCTGCCCCAATGGTGGTCTTGGGATTTTCCTTCATCGTCGCACACCCCGCCGCCATAACGGCCAACACCAGACCACATATAAAGAATTTCTTCATCTCATATCTCCTTTCCTTTTCATGCTGTTGGTTCCTTAAATTTTATTATAATTTAACTACTTGCGCATCTGCCGAACAATTTTCACCGATATTTTTCAGGACTGTAACAATAACAAAAACTATACCAGTTCGATGCTGACGGCTAATTTGTTGAAATCATTTGAAATTATTATTAATTCGCTGTCCTGCTTGAAAGTTTGTTGTTTGTTGTCTGTTAGTAACTCGGGGGCGGTATTTAAAAAAGCAACGCATTAATAAATAGTTATATAGCGTCTGCTATTTCATTCAGATTAGTGGTAATTTGGCGACAGTGTTTATCAGTGGGTTTTAATAAGTGCCAACCAGTTCCTAGTCATTATGTGCAATAGCACAATAATAAATAACCTCTTTGCTGCGAGGAACGGTTTTTTGTGTTACATTCATCATATGCTTAGCTAACGTAATTCTGAGGGAACGATGCTGCTTTCCTGGAAACATGTCGGAATAACTCTTTTCGTTGTTTTGTCTGCTGTAAAAGCGCTGAATGCTGAACAACAACTGCCTAGGTACACTCTCGCAGTACGACTTTTTCCTGAACAGCATAAAATTGAAGGTACGGCGCACATAGTAATTCCCGAGGGACGTGAGATACAACTTTCATTTTCCAACCTGAAGATAAAAAGAGCACAGGTTGATGGAAAGCCACTAAAAATGCAGACCGATACGTTGGCAGTGCGCGCGGATGGTCTCATAAAGAAAACCATAGAAATTGAATACGGTGCCGAGTTTACAGGAACCGTTCGCGAAACTATCACCGAAACCTCCTTTGCTACCGCACAGAATATCATTGCCGAGAACGGCATTATTCTTTTGCATGGCTGGTATCCCGAGGTGCGGGGGCGATGTCTTTTTAACTTTACAGTAAAAATTCCTGAATATTTTGATGCAATCTCGGAGGCTGAGTCAAGTGTTGTGCGGATCAACGATGGGCAAAAAATTATCGCATTTCATTTTCCCTATCCGCTGCCAGCACTTTCTCTGGTTGCCGGCAGGTATATCACCCGTTCTTACAACCATCGTGGAATCACCATTAAAACCTATTTCTTTGCAGACGATCGGGAACTGTCAGAAATGTACTTTGCCCACAGCAAACGGTTTCTTGAGATATATGAAACCCTTCTGGGAACTTACCCCTATCGATCATTTGCCATTGTAGAAAATAATTATCAGACCGGTTATTCATTCCCCACCTACACACTGCTTGGTTCGAGGGTGATCAGGTTGCCGTTTATTGTAGAGACGTCTCTTGGGCATGAGATATTGCACCAATGGTTGGGAAACTCTGTTTATGTTGATGATACGCACGGCAACTGGGCTGAAGGCATTGCCACATATCTTTCCGACCACTGGTACAGTCATCAGACCGGACAAGGGCCATCGTATAGAAAAAAACTGCTCACCGATTATATGAACTATGTTCATCCCGACAACGAAATCACCCTCAGCAGTTTTAAAAGACCGGACAGTTATGCAACCAGGGCGGTAGGCTATAATAAGGCTGCGATGGTTTTTCATATGCTGCGATTACAGATAGGTGACGAACATTTCTTCAAAAGCCTTAAACAATTTATCAATAACTACAGGTTCACAGAGGCGGGCTGGCATGATATCAGAGATCTGTTCATGGCAGAAAGCGGTCAAAATCTCACCGGCTTCTTTCAGCAATGGCTAAACAGAAAAGGCGCGCCAGAATTTACCATTACTCATTTCCAGTCGGTGTTCAGAGATAACTCGTTTCAGTTGTCCTTTGATATTGTTCAGGATAATGAGCCATTTTCACTTACCCTGCCGTTACACGTTATAACTGACAGGGGTGAAGAGTCGTTTTTCATAGAGATTAAAAAAGCACAGACCCATGTGGAAAAGCCGTTCATCGGCAGGCCGTTAAAAATTATCGTTGATGAAAATTATGATACGATGCGCAGGCTCGCAGATAATGAGGTGGCACCCGTTCTCTCGGCATTTTTTGGAGATAAACAGGCTGCGGTCATTGTGCCGGCGCAAAATACGGGCCCATATAGGGATGCAGTTGCTTTTTTTACATCGCTGGGCTACAGAGTGCAAAAAGATACGACAGTTTTGATAGACGAGCTGAAAAATCGTTCGGTTCTTATCTGCTCCGACCAAAACCGAGTTTACCGGCAGATGTTTGCCGGCGAGTCATTGCCACAAGGAGGGTGTGTAGTCAAAGTGCATACCAATCCTCTCAACCCCAGGCACGTCGTGGTTGTCATGACCGGAAGAGGGGCTGAAGAGATCAAACCTGTTGTCCCCAAACTGGCGCGATACGGAAACGCCTCGCTGCTTATTTTTGAAAATGGCGCCATTCGTGCCGAACAGCGTGAAGCTTCGGTGCAGGGCCTTGTGCATGACCTTGGCATCCCGGTTGCCGGGATCATGCCCCGCGACGCAATTCCGATTGATACGGTAGTGCAGAGTATACGAGATAAGAGAGTTATTTATATTGGTGAATCACATACAGAGTATGCGCATCACGTTCTGCAGCTTGAAATAATCAGGAGGCTGTTTGCCGTTCATAAGCAATTAATTATTGGAATGGAGATGTTTCAGCAGCCATTCCAGAAATATCTTGATGACTATATTGCTCAGCGCATCAGTGAAGAAGAACTGCTGAAAAAGACTGAATATTTTTTTCGCTGGGGATATGATTACGCTTTATATCGGGATATTCTGCATTTTGCCCGCGCGCACGCTATACCGGTTATTGCACTTAACCTCAGGAAAGAAATTACGGAGAAAGTTGCTGAGACCGGCTTACATGGATTGTCTAAACGAGAGCGGGAAGAGCTGCCGGCCACCATGAACCTTACCGATCAGAACTACCGGGCATATCTAAAACAGGTTTTTTTGCAGCATGAAAAAAACCAGAAGCAGAGTTTTGAACATTTTTATCTTTCGCAAATTCTATGGGATGAGACAATGGCACATGCGGTAGCAGATGCGCTTGCCACGTATCCGAAATCGCAGATGGTTGTTTTGTCTGGAAGCGGCCATTTACAGCACGCGTGGGGAATTCCGTCGCGCGTATATCGCATGACCCATGCGACAAGCGCTTTGTTGCTTAACGACTCGGGACAGGGCATTGAACGAGGGCTGGCCGATTTTATTTTATACACTGAACCAATGTCAGCGCCAGAGACCCCCCGTTTACAGGTTCTATTGAAAAAGGAAAAAGAAGGTGTATCAATAGAAAAGGTCAATAAAAATGGACCAGGGGAAATGGCAGGACTAAAGGAAAAAGATATCATTAAGGCAATGGATGATAAAATTATTTCAGATATTGATGATATTAAGATATTTCTTTTGATGAAAAACAAGGGGGATACGGTAAAAGTAACGGTGCATCGAAAAATGCAAGATGGGAAAATGGCAGCAGTAATATTAACGGTGATGCTTTGATCACGCAATAAAAGTTAAAAAGCGAACGGCAAAAAAAACATAACGGGGAGGAAGACGTGGCAAATCAATGTGCGACATTAAATGCGGATTGTTTGATAAAACAGGGAATAAAATGCCCGGCGTTTGAAGCTGACAAGAATTGCTGGGAATATGATTGGGTGCCGATGTTTCAGAACCTGCCGCAAGCGGAGAAACAGCAGGCCAGACAATTCATGGAGCAGAAATGCCCCAGCTGTGGTGCCTTTCGCGACCCGATGAAGCGCATGATTGAAAGAATTCAGCAGTTATAATTTATCCAAAAATCCACCGCCACTTTGCGACTGAATACAGGGGAATAAACGGAATCAAAACCGGAGTAGTTTTTACATACTCTTGATAGGCAGGATCTGAACCATAGTTTTTGTTTTGTCGAAGTTCCAGCCTACGGGTTGAACCAAACATCACATAAACGATGCCGACATAACCTGCCAGCGCGAAGACCATTTGAAACCAGCCGGTTAAACAGGGCAAGGAGGAAACCAACACACCAGTCCAGACAAGAATTTCGCCGAAATAATTGGGGCAGCGGACTATTTTAAAAAGCCCGCGGTTACAGAATGTATTGGGATGTTCTTTTTTTGCTCGGTTTTTTTGCTGATCTGCAAGTGCCTGTATAAGTAAGCCTGCGGCTACCAGAAAAATGCCTACAGCAAGCCATACGGTATAAACGCCCTGCAAGTTGTTACGCAATCTAAAAAACACCGGCGATACCTGCATAACATACAAAATAGAACAGAAAATCCAGATAACGATTTTAACAAAAAGCGGTATTTTTGTATAACCACGGGAGGCTTCGTCAAGAACGACGCGATAAGCGCCGCTTTTATATTCACGAATGACCAGAAAAATTCCTAGCCGTGCTGCATACAGAGCAATTAACAGGAGGAGTAATAGCACGGGAGGCGTTAGGGTTGGCCAAAAGCCAATTATCATGGCCAGCGCCAAACCCACTATGGAAAACGCATAACCAGTTGAAAGAAAATATACAAACTTGTAAAATCCGGCCGCGGTAATGACAAGCGCAACTGCAAATAAAACAATAAACATACCTATCTCCTTTTTTCATTAGATTGTTGATTGAAACACCTGGTCACCTTCTTCGTTCAACGAACAATTGTTAACCGCCATCGGTCTGCGGGAATGCGGTATTTGCGTATAAATATTCAACCTTCTCTTTATGTTTTAATTCTTCATTAGCAATTTTACAAAGCATTTCTTTTACTTCTCCTGCCGGCTGAATCTCTGCAAGCGCCGTATAGAACTTATATGATGCCAGTTCCCGATATGCAGCGACCAGGTAGATTTCGCGACTATCCATAGTCTTATGAATGTCGGGTTTTTCCAAATGCTCAGCTATATGATAATCAACCACCGCGCTCATCCGTAATGCAGTCGCATCATAATTGCCAGCTCGGTATCTTACAAGAAATTCTCGGTGTTGTTGTTCCTCACGGGCGAGAAATTCAAGCGTTTCTCGCGCCGTTTTGTCTGTTATCCTCAAGAGCAGACTTTGATAGAAATTATACGCTATCTCCTCACGATTTATCGCAAGGTCAATTATTTCGGCAAGCTTTTGGTCTTTCATCTGAGAACTCGCTTTTTTGTTCAGTAACAGGAAATTCGGTAAAAAATTCATCAAGATAACGAAGGACTTCTTCCTTGCCCGCGTCATTCTCCACCCCTGATGCAACAATGCCGCCATGATCAAGTAATATATTATTCTTAATGCCGGTCTGTTTTGGGCCCTCATAAAGCGCATAGTTATACAGGGTCCCATCCCGTATGCCGCAGGGTTCTCCGTCACATGTATGCGGCTCCCATGGATCGCTGCTCAGATCAACCTGGGTAATGAATCCATCTACCGGCGGTATCCAGTCGCATTCCGGATCAAAATCAGGGCAGGGAATAGGATAGGGCGGACGGGTGAATCGCTGCACGTGCAACGCCATGCCCCGTTTTTTTGGCTGTTGATTCAAAAGGTCATACATATCAACCGTGTCAATAAGAAATCCAGGCCAGTTGGGCGGATAGACAAAAACCGATGAGAGCAGGCAAAGCCGCGCGATCCGCGGATCCTGGATAGCTGTTTTTTGGGCGACAAAGCCGCCCAGTGAATGGCCGATAAGTGTTACGTGTTCCGTAGCAACGTTCCTATTGAATGGTTTATTGAATATGCGGCCGATGTAATTGATGGTCAGGCTTGCCTGCAGCGCATAAATGTCGGTGGCAATTTCGTAAAACGGTCTCGAGGCAAATGCTGTATCATTGCCAATAAAAACGGGAATGGCAACAACATATCCCCGCCTGGCATAATAGGTTCCCAGCCAGTCCAAAGCATTGGAGAGTGCAGGGTCCGAGCCGCTTGCGCCGCTGCAGAAGACGATGAGATGATACGCTGCTTTTCGCGCCGGGAGAGCGCCCGGTTTTATTCCCGGATGGAATATTTTTAGTTGCCAGGGAACTCCTGTCTGCAGAAAAGTTGCCACATTCTGGGACTGAACAAACTGATTAAAAGCCTTGACCTGTCTGTAGATCAAGGCGACCATAAATTGCCAATTAATCGGCGCACCAATTTCCCCCAGATCTTTATTGGTGTTAATCAATAATGGTTCATGAAGCGTGCGATTATGCACCAATGTGGGCAGCAAACGATATGTGGCATTTATTGCGTTTAAATAAAGTTTTGGTGCTGCAAACCCAGGTGTTGAGTCTGTTTCAATCACCGAAACAGGGTAATCCTCAGCCAAGCCAGTTAAGGGTGTAGCGTAAAGAGTTCCAAGTATGAATAAAATGACAATCGGTACCGCGGATTTCACCATATCTGAATGCAGATCGAATAGTTTGTTCCGTTACGTTTGTTCTTTTTGTTATTTACTACACTGCAAAAATATTGCAAGGGATTCAATGTAATATCAGTTACTCCAAAAACGTGGGTTAAGTACTCAGGCAAGTTTTATACACGCACAGAACGCGCTGGATTGAACCCTTGCGCCCTCACTATCAAACAATAAAATTTTGGGTAAGTTATAATTCAATTTATAGGAGGTTTTCCCAAAAAAACTTCGGGGGTTTTTTAAATATAATTTAATTTTTGCAGGCTAATACAAAAAAAATAAAAAAATAACCTCTTTGGGTTATTGCAATGTCATATAAATTTGGCTATATTGTGTTTGCATTTAAATTTAACGAGGGAGGTACTTATGCAGGAAAAGGAAATAATTTACCAGGCACCGCAAATAATAACGTATTCAGAGGATGAGATTATAGAACTGCTGGGACCCGCACAAACCTGTTCGCCGAGTCCCTGTCCGACCTATCGTTAAGATTTCAACTCGACAATTTAAAGGGGGTATTTATGAAAACGTTAACAGGTATTACCGTAATAATCTTGGTCGCAATCATCGGCTCTTTTGGGGCACATGCGCAATACACCCCGCCTGACAGCCGGCCGTATGTTACCTTTATCGATGAGAATGGATGTCCGATCCAGTTTGACCAGGGAGGCGGATTTCAGTATTTAAATGTACTTGCAAGCACTTTACCGGACAAACTTTATTTTAAAGGCATTGTGCATATAACACCAGGTTATTGTTATCCACAGCAGCCAGCAGATCCACCATTTTGTTTTACCTGTTATGACTTAAAAATTGACGTTAAATACAATACCGATGGAGAAGACACTTTTTTCTGGCAAAACGTGACGGACGGCCAAATTATATATTTTGCTGTTGATACGAGCAAAATAAACAAATCGTTACCTCCTGGAGCAAATCTCGCCGATTGTGGGGTAACATTTTATCAATGCGGCAGCAACGAATTTGCACAACCGCCACAGGGGTTAAATATCAATCAATGCACGACATATGCGTGCTGTGAACCGCAGACTTTTATTACGCTTTCATCGTTTACCGCAAAACCGGGCAACGGTGTCGTAACGTTGAATTGGCAAACGGAGACCGAAATTGACAATGCAGGCTTTAATATCCTGCGAGCAACGGCAGAAGATGGCGAGTATGTAAAGATCAATGCAGATATTATTGGCTCCAAGGCAGGTGCCACGCAGGGCGCAGCGTATCAATTTGTTGATGCTGCTGTACGGAACAGAAAGACGTACTTCTATAAGCTGGAGGATATTGACGTAAACGGCACTGCAACGCAGCATGGACCGGTGAGTGCGACCCCGAAATGGATTTACGCGATTATGAAATAAATGAGTCTATCGCTCAATGGCAGCAAAGAGAGGCAGAAGATGGGTAATTCTTCTGCCTCTCTTCTTATCGTAAATCATACTGTCACGAACGTGCGACGCGATACAGTTTGTAGCACAGTCGATCGTACGTGTCCGGACACTCGCCTCTGATGGCATGGTTTTCTGTTGCCCAGCCCGGCGTTGCTCCTGACAGCAGTATATGCATGTAGGGATATAGTTGTGCGTAAAGTAGGCAGCAGGCGCCTCCCACATTGAACGGGTCAACTTCGAATACATCGCCAATCTTGTGGCCCCAGATACATCTAACGGCAATATCTCTCACTTCTACCATAAGCCGGTATTGATCGAGCAACGGAAACCTTTTGCCGTGCATGTCCTTGAAAGTGAACGGCGTTTGCAGCATAACCGGCTGTTGCTGCGCAACTCGCTTCACGACAACCTCAACCCTGCCACCCTCAAGACAGCGACCCGAAAACGAGTCCGGATTATTTTCCCAGACAAGAGAACCGCCATAATGAAGACTGACAACGGGAGAAATAATACCCTGTAACAGGGATCCACAGATACCGTCACTGTTCATGGCGGTTATTGTAAAGGTATCGCCTTCTTTATGACCGTACGGGCACTCACCGTCAACCTTGACAATAGTAACGTGCTGATAAAAGCGGTGCTCTAATCGTAACACCTGCTTGGTATATTCGTTAATGTCTTGTGCACTATCCAATATCATGTACCTCCCTAATTAAGCTTTCCTGTCTCATCGTTGTTTGCCACGCATTACGGGGTCGTTGGAACATGCGAACATATCAATCATAACTGCCATGAGACCCGGTAGGGTGCACGCGGGGAATATTACCTTCAGATATGAGTGTAAACAGAGCTTTCGCAGCGTCTTGCGGACCTTTTATTTCGTACCCGCTGATTCCCAAGCGGGTGCGGATCTGACCGACAAAAATGCCGGCTTGATACGCATGCGCAAATGTTTTATCCGCAAGTTTTTCATGCAGCGCACGGTATTGATGTGGGCCGAATATATTGGCAAAATAGCTGTGAACAAGTCCCGTAGCGCTCGTTGTTCCTTTTGACATAGCGGTTCCCTCACGAAACACCCTAATCGCATGCTGCGGCGACTCAAATTTTTCAATAAGAGGATGTTCTTCATCAACCTCTTCATAGTTGTTTGCATAAAGCATGACCTGAACAGGATACCCATGCAGAACTTCGTCGAGCGTTGTTACAGGCAACACGACGCGCGCATTTGTTTTTTGGGGGCTCATAATGATAGCACGGTCAATCTGACCAAATGCGTACCCCTTTTGCAGGTCATCAAGGCGCACAAAGGCACCAATTTCCGTTCCATAACCGTGAATCATATGGTCCTGTTCAGATATTTCAAGAGACCCCATGTCGTCGGCAATGATGCGCAGCTCGCTAATATTCTCTTCACCCAGAATACGCAATGCTTCCAGGGTTTCAGATTTGCCTGCGCCCGTGTCGCCGATGATCAAAATATTCGCCGCCAGACCGTTATTCAATAAAATATGCACCATCGCCCCATGAAATGGCATACGGCCGCGTTTCATGATGATAATGTTGTGTAATGTAAGTGCCATTTTTTTTAGATAGCCGAAATATCCAAAAAAAGCATCGCCGGGAATCGCCCCAACCAATAAACAGTATTTTTCATCCTCATAAAAAACAGTAGGCAATGCACCAAATGCGGCAAGGTGTTCAGCTTGCACGCCATAAGCCAAGACAGCATTTGGCCCCTGAGCTATTTGTTGGTCGGTTGCGAGTTCAAAAAGATTGGCCAATGAACAACCGAGTGCCATAAAGCATTTGTGGAAATAAATAAAAATAACCAGCGGTCCGACTTGTGCCGGATAACACAACCACTCGTCCTTGTTAAAGGAGCAGCCTTCAAGGGGGTTGTGCTCAACTCTTCTGAAGTGACCGGATCGCGTGTTCATGGGCGGGTTGATAATCATGGGCGGATTGATCAGTAGCTGTCTGATAAAGGGCACATCCTTCAGCATTGCCCCATAGTTGTCTGGAAAATGACATTCACGCGGAACCGCTATGAGGCCGACGTTGCATCCTGCAGCCACTTGACGGTAGATACGGGGGTGATCGCCGGTGATATTTTCGCAGATATCGCGATATACGCCGCGAATTAAGTTGGCCAACGTTCCCAACGTTGCGTTGAATGAACGATACGGCCGCCGGTCAAAACTGCTCGCCCCCGGTTCTGAATGCAGAATCATGAAGCGGTCAAAGGTGCGCCAGAAATTATAAAGATCTTCCACAAAAATATGCAAACTGTTTCTCAGTTTGGGGTCAAGCAAACAGACTGCTCCAGGAAGGACCCGCGCTATTTCTTCAAGCGGATGATCGGTCAGCATTTGTAGAAGTTTGGAAATGTTCATTTCGTCAGGATTGCTGAAAATGGGCAAATGAAGTATGCTCTGCAGGTAAGAGTTTTTCTTAACATGCTTTTTAATATAAAGATCTATAATCTTCGTAAGCTCCTCGCTTTGAAAAAGCTGTTGCGGCGTCGAGCAGATCATGCCCTCGGTATGGAAAATTACCTGCTTGTCTTCCTGAACAAATCGTTTTAACGCCATGATGGTGCCAAGGTGGTGAATAGTGAATAACGAATATCTGGTGAAGAACCGTGATGCCTTGCCTACACCGCCCCAGGCATCGCGGAACTTACGATGACTATTTTATTCCTGCCAATCATACCCGCTGGTGTCGGATGCATTTGGACCGGCTCTGGGCTTTCACCGTTTATTTTGTTTTGAGCGTCCGAAGGCGGGCTAATTCTTCCTGGTAACCGTAGATGTGAGCGCCCGCGCTGTAGGCATACATAGGACCATTTTTCAGGTTAGCCTCATCGGCGACGTATTTTTTCAAAAGCTCGATGCCGCCCAGATTGGTAGGAAACCCGGCCCAGAGATCCCATGAGCGGAAGTAACAGGTTACCGCCAGAATCAGATCGTTACCCTGCGGAATTGCTTTGAAATCAAGCAACCGCAAACAGGGTGGATCGAGCTTTCCGTCTTTTCCTATGCAACAATCATAGTCCTCAGGTGAGCCAACTTCGACAATTGCTTGATTGGTGAGCGGCGTTTCCCTCAGCAGCTGGATTGCGCGTTCAAGCTGTGTTCCGCCCTTTGGCATGGGGTAATGGATCCGGCTGGCGTAGCGATAGGTCTCGTTTTCAGAAAGTCGGGGATCCATCAAATAGTTGACAAAATAATCCTCAATATACTGCATCGTTGTCGGCGGCGGGATGCCAAGGGCTGGTGGGATAGTGGGGATCATGTCCTGGTCGGGGTGCTCAATAAAAACTGCTATGCCCGGGTACTGAAGCCGGTACTGGTCATGCTCAAAAGAGCCTCTCTGGATCGTCTGTTTATAGGAATTATCAAAAATATTGTAAATAAGCTGAAACCACGCATCAGCTATGGTTTTTGCTGTTAATAAAAAAGGAACCATTTACTAACCTCGTTTGTTTGAACAATGACCTGCAGAAATACCGAGACCGGGGCGACGCATCGACAAAAAGGGCGGATGTCACAATAAAGGCAGGCACTTCAGTTACACTGCATTATCAATCAGATTGGTCTGTCCTGACGCCCTGGAGTTATTATATTAATTTTACCATTATGAAATTCAAGCCTAATTTTACAGGAGCTTCCCCAATAACGAGTGTGAAGAACCAGGCACGCGGCAGGCGCGTACCGAAACGCGCAGAATTGAACTGCTTCTTATACACCAAACAATAATAAATTGTAACAAACGTCCTGCAAGGTTAGAGAATGTCGGTAAATAATTTATTGTTTGCTTTAAGCGCGTTCACGGCTGGTTGATACATCATTTTACGCTTCACTGTCTGTGCCAGAAACAGCCGCTGCAGTCCCATGATGCGCGTACTATGTGCGGAAGATGCAGATTTAAACAAATCCTGGGATGGATTCCATTGCCCGGTGGCGACATATCCTTTTAAGTTCATGAGGTCTTTGGACGGGAGGACGCGTTCGACAAATTTTCTCAATAAGTTACCTCGATTATCCCACATGGGACGCTTAAGCAGCTTTCCCTCAGCAGCCATGCTGTTGAAGATGCTGCTTAATTCCGGATTTCGCACGATCACACTATTGTAGCCAAACTCCTTCAATTTTATTTCAGAGGCTGTTACGCCGATGCTGACATCTGCTTCCTTGCACACAATAAAACTCGGGCACACCATACAGCCCATAAAGATGGTGCTATCCAAGAAATCAGTGTATTTAAACGGGAAAAATCTTCCGTCTTTAGTCATAATATTGTCCTGCACATACCAGAAAAAGTTTTTATCTTCGTGCAGGAACTGGTAAAGCGATTTTTTTGTATCTTCGGCGTATTTAATGACATCATCCTCCTGAATCCCTAATTTTTTGTAAATTGTATCTATGGCACCAAATTTGGTGTTGGCAAAACAGTTGACCCCAATAACAAATTTCAGGTTGCGCAGGAGCTTTTCCGCTGTTTTTGAGAGACCATGGAACAGCTCTTTCAATTCAGGGTCATCCTTGATGACCTGTAATTTCCTGATCGCCTGCACGTGACAGGAGAGACCGACAACGGCAAACCGCGGGAACTGGGACACTTTTGGCAGGTCATGGAGAATTGGGGTAATCTGATTTTTTGACCGCGAGCCCCGCAGTGTTTGTTCAGGCGATGTCGAGACAATAGTAACTGCATGATGACAGATGAAGCAATTTTCATGGGTTCGCCCCAGGTGAAGGACGGCATCAACAATTTGTTTTTCTAATAGATAATGAAGCAGCGCCGTCGTCGTGCCGCCATTTGCAGCTCGATCAAATATTTCATCATTTAAGGAACGAGCGGTAAAGCGGTCAACACAGCGGCCAATTCGTTGTTCCATTTCAGACTGTTCGTGACCAAAAAACCGCTCTTTTACCTTGCTGAGCGGAAAAAAACTCCGCGGGCAACCCTGATAGCAAAAGCCGCATCTGGTGCATTCCCCTACCAGAGTGGGAACCGTTTGATGCATCTCAATTGCTGCTGCCGGACAGACACTGACACATAGCCCGCAGGCAGAACAAGAAAATTCAATGACGTTTCGCAGGGCGTCGAAGCCCGTTTTGGAAATTTCAATGTGCTGTTTTAATCTTTCAATGTCCATGGCGGTATAACCTTCACAAGAGAAAAGAGGTTGCTGTTTTTAAAGAGATGAAAACTGCTGTTTGCTCAACCAAGAGGTCACCCCGAGCAATCCGAACCTACAGGAATACTAATGAAACGGCACCTTATAGGTGGCATACAGAAGCAGGATATAATCAATAAACCAGATAATTTCAATCTCTAAAATGAGAAAATGAAACAGACGATATTTTTTAATTTTCCAAACAAATAATGCAAACAGAAACATCAGCCATATGAGGATGCCCAAAAATATACCCGCTGTTATTATTTTGTTGGAGGGCAGATTGATTGCAATTGACTTTAAGTTCATGAGCGGCAAAATACTCGCCATAAAATCAATCATCACCGCCCCGCCCATAACCCAGAGGGATGCAACGGGAGCATTTTTTGTGAATGACCAGGCTGCGCCGGTAAGAAATAGACAATACGTCAGTATAAAAATGAGATCGCCGCTTAACGTCATCTGCCCTCGTTTATTTGAATTTTGTAAAGTTAATATCAAAGTGCAGGGTGTTACGGTCTTGTTTTATCACCAGAACTGCCAATCCCACCGGATCAATATGTTCGTATTTAAAATAACTTCTTAAGACCGCGCGGCAACAGGGAAATCCTGACGGCGGTTTATGTGCTGGCTTTTGCAGCATGAAATGATCAGCGTGAATTTTATCCGGTTTTATTTCTTTGCCATATTGCCGGAGGATTACCTGATAGCCTGATGCGAAATCAAGGCTCGGTCCGTACATAATGATATTAATCTGCAGGCATGGGTCATTGAGAATTTCTGACTGCTCCTGAAGTGTTAGGCTTTCATGTCGTTGCGCCTTGTAGCCTGCAAGAAGAGCGATTTTATACCACTTGCTATGAATGGTGCCGGTATCGGAATATTCATTTAACGGTCCGAAGGAATAACGCGTATCAAGCTCTTTCTCAATCATGGTTTTATGGGCCTTGCCAAAGGTAATCGCTTCTTCGCAATCCAGAGGGCTGAGATTGACAAGCAGGGCATGGGCTGGCGCTTGCAGCAAAGCCAGGTTACATAATAAAACAGCAAAAAAATGCTTTTGCATAAGCTATTCCCTCCTTATTGTAAAAGCCACGTGAGGTTTGTGCTGATCCCGTTAAACTGACCATCAAACGCATTATTTTTCTTATCGTTATATTCCCGGAACATATATTTTGCGCTGATGGTCAGCCGCCGATTGTAACGGTAGTTTACACCAAATGCCGTATCGAGGCAGTTAATTTTCAGGTCAGACAGGTCTCCAATATTATTTCCCTGAAGACGGGACTCAAACGCTGAGGCACATCTCCGGTAGGAAATCTCTCCGGTTAACGAGAACAGGTGATTGAATAAATAGGTTGCTGTTAACGCATAAACCTGGCTTTCCGCATCATAGGGAATATCATCAGCAACTAACAGACTGGACTTTTCATAAGAATGATAGCGCTTATAGGAAACCGGCGCATCAACGTTGTGGTCAGAGATCGTATATGAACCGGTGAGGGTTACTTTTTTGGCGGGAACATACCAAAAGCTGACATTGAATTCGTACCGGTCAGAATCAACGTGATAGCGTTCGCTTTTGCCGGCCATATATCTGAAACTTGAGGTGCAGCTTAGATGAGGGCGCACGTTCCAAGTCAAAGAACTGTAAAAAAGGTCAGCGCTCTGCGGCAGCATGGTTTGTGTCATGCCGATTATGTTCGTGCCAGGCGTATAGAACGTGTTTTCAGTACTGAACGGGTCACTCACGCGGGTTTTTTCATACTTGAAATGGAAGCGAAGTTTTTTCAGCGCCCGATAATGAGCGGTCAGACGGAAGGTTTTTTTTCTGGAATACGTAACGTAAAAATTATGACGATCAATGTTCTCCCACATATAGGATAGTTTTACATTAAGCAGTCTTTTAAAAGCGGTAGCTGCATCAAAACCGCCGCGTTTATAATTTCGTTCAATGGCATTCGGCACAGAATTATCCATGTGATATTGATTATAAAAAGCATCAACCGTAACATATTTGCAGAGATAATTGCTCAAGCGGGCGGCAAGGTTATAATAATCTATTTCATAATGTGAATTTCGGTTAGACTTTTCTCCCGTCTGGTAGTTGGCAAAAAGCGATGATGAAAAGGGTAGCCACGTCCGCAATTTTATATCGTGGATGGTGGTATCGGTTTCTGGAATCAACGCATAGGGTTTGCTTCCTTTTACCAGAAAAAAGGAAGCGCCGTCGCCGTAATTATTGACAGGTGCGGCAGCATGCTGATGAAAGCTGATCCAGTGCCGGGTGTATTCAATAGTTGCCGGACCGACGCTGCCTTCAAAGCCAAAGGCAGCATCATCAAGGCGGTTATTGATGCGCTGATTTCTTGATGAGACATGGCATTCAGAACATTTCGCTACGGTTGTAGCCTGCCGGGTGCCACGTTTCGCATAACTTCGGTAGTTCATTTTTAATTTTAAAAAGGGAAGCTGCGGTATCCGCAAGACATTACCAGAGGTTATTTCTTCAATGACGATGCGGTTGTTTTGACCGGGGTTGTGGTTGCTATAAAAATCCTGGTTGGAGAGGGGATCATGATCAAGATGATGAGTGAACTTTTGATAAGAAAATGCCGTTTGAAACAGCCGTTGTGCATCCATCATAAACGAATAGTTCTGGTCGTCTGATGCAAAGAACTGACCGGTTAAATCAAAGTAGTTTTTCTTTTGATTGCCGGCAATGGAGAATGCGCTGTCCACGCCGGATCTGAGCACATCATATTCTCCCACTTTGCCGCGATACCCTGAAACAGTAAAGAAATGCAGGCCCGAGGCAAAATAGACGGAAAGCTCGCGGTCCTGTGCCGGCGTCGCGTCCTGCGCCAATGCGGCGCCAGAACTACACACCAGATATATACAGAAAAATCGCCAGAACCTCTGCACAGCAACAAGCTTTCGTAATAATCCGTTTTTATCGCCCCGTCTCATCGTGTCAACCCCTTTCCTGGCGGAAGTTGCGACGGTAGGTCGCTGCCATGGGGTGATGAATGACACTGGGTACATGATGTGAGCAAGGCTGAAACAGAAGGGTGGGGTCCGGTCTGGGGATTTTCTCGATGCCCGGTGTGGCAGCGCAGACAGAGAAACGGTTGATTCTGCACCAACAGGTTGTTGGCTATGGTGCCATGAGGTTCATGACAAATACCACAGTCCTCGACCACCGGCGCATGCTCATAAACAAACGGGCCCTTATATTCGGCATGGCATTCAAGGCACAGGTCATTAATGCTATTTTTGCGGAGATTATGATTTTCTGTGCCATGAAGATTATGACAGCTGCTGCAAGTTATCTTGCCCTCATTGACCGGGTGATGGGAGGGCAGGGTTCCCTGTAATTTTTTTTCCTGGTGACAGGTAAAGCATATTGCTGGGTCACCGAGATACACCATTTTGGCAGACGTTACTTTATGGGACTTGTGGCATTCGTTGCAGCCCACGCCGTTCTGGACATGCACATTTGCCCGCCAGTTCATAATGGGGGGACCGGTATGGCACTGCAGACAAAGTTCCGAGCTTTCCCGGGGCGTGAGCCGGGAAAAACTCAAAATATCCTGTGGCCCTCCCTTTGATCTGACATGAAGGCTCCCCGGCCCGTGGCAGGTTTCACAGCCGCGCTCAGCCCACTTTAATTCAAAAGAAGCGAGACGATAGTGAACGGTTTGTTTATACTGGCGATATATGTCGTCATGGCAAGGAATGCAGGAATCCGTGCCGGTATAGGTTGCGCCCGGTATGGACGGCAATTCCTGCATGCGAAACGAGTTTTTCAATCCCTGGCAGCCAAGTATGGAAAGAAAACAAATAATGATGAAGAGCGGTGTAACAAAGACCTTGTATAATTTCACATGACTTAGCAAGTTTATGTTATTATTATTTTGCCGCGTGCGGCTACATAGTTGGCTACTTCGCCTGCGGGGACGGCGGTAAGTTCAAAATAGTAGGTACCAGAAGCGATACCCTCAGGCGGAACTATGAGGAGTGAATACTCGTGAATAGCGTGGGGGGACAAGTCAACAATTGTTTCTTCCGGCTGCATCCAACGGGTGGGCGTGCTTAATCCGCCAACGCGAACTTTCACCGGAGCAAATCCTTGATTTTGCACGGTTACATTAAATTGGGCGGATTCGCCACGCTGGATAGATCGAACCAGCGGTTCAACCGAGAGATACAGGGTTTCTCGTGTTACGTCAATATGATTGATGATTGGCGAGAGCATGCTCAAAATGCCATTGACCAGAAGATTAGGGCTGCACACTTTTTCCCTGGTCAGCGGCAGCCAGTCGGGGGAAAAACGATGAAAAACACCTCCGTTCTGCTCATCAAAACATTTATCTTCTATGATCTTCACCGCCTGAACAATTTTTTCTTTAAAGCGCTGAAAACCGCTGAGCCGGAAAGCAACATTGAGCGCCATTAAACATGACAACTGCGTGGTCAAGATTTTATTTCTATCGAAAGGCGCAAGGTCTGCAGTGAGTTGTGAAAAAAAGCCGCCCTGTTCGGCATCCCAACCTTTTTCTATAAGCAGATCTGCGGCATCAATAACCGTCCGTCCGTATCGAAATGCCTTTTCGCTTACCGGATCACAGCTTGGCGCCGGGCCAAGATAACGGTAGCTTGCAGGATAAGGACGTCCAGTAAAAGCATGGCTTCCACGACGGGGACCCCAGACGGAAGGCCCGCTGTTGTGATATTGAAAATAGAGCGTTAGCGCCAATGCTGCAATCTGGGCAAGATCTTTTTCTCTGTTTCGAGGAACCCAGTCTGCGGAAAATGAGGTAAAGAACCCCCCATGAAGCTTGTCTGCGGCTGTTTCCAAGATGAAATCGGCGAATTCTTCCGCACGATTTTTGTAATAAACTGCCCGTTGGGCATATGGCGAGTCAATGCCGTCCTTCCAAGCACCGTTCATATGCTGCAGCATGCACGCTTGGGTGGCCAGATCCTTGGTGTCGCCTACCGGCTTCCAGTCATGTTGATATAGTGAAAAAAACCCGCCGTGCGTATTGTCCCACCCATTTGCAACAGCGGAATCAAGAAACTGCAGCGCCTTAAGCAGATACCTATCTTTCTTGCTCACTTCATACAGGTGCATGAGTATGCCAAAAATACCTTCAGTATCTGCAAGACTTTTATTGTTATCTTTAATATCCCAGTTTCTATCTGCCTTTAAAAAATAGCCCCCGTGTTTGGTATCTTCAAAACGAGCGATAACAGTATTTACTGCCTGTTCTGCCTCAGCAATAGTATCCGGATCATGGCTGATCATGGCGCCGATGACGCTAATTCGCGCATCGTTAAACTGGTCTTCCACATGTTTATCGGTGTCAAGTGCGCGTGAAAAATCTTCAGAGACCGTATGAAACAGGCCTCCCATTTCAGTGTCTGCAAAATTCTGGGTTATGAAACTCATGCAAACCTCCCCATCCGCATAACATTATTTACAACTTTTGGTGAAGTATTATAAAAAAACGGCAGAATGTCAACAAAAGTGTCAAAACAACAGAAATTTATAATAAAACCAACAGATGGTAGCGGCAATTTTTTAGAAACGGACGTAAAAACGAGTCGTGCGCCATATATTCCATATATGTAATGACCGTTTTCCGTGCCTGCAATTTCCTGCTCTGCTGCCGTTTGCCGGATTTTGATGGCATGTTTCCGGTAACGTTTTGGAGATTTTACTGTTGCCCACTGGTTATCTCCTGTAGTATCTTTTTTAATTAAGACAAAAGTTGGACTGGAAAATTGTATGGCACACGGTTTTGTTATAGCCGGCGAACGAAGCGGCGTCGGCAAAACATCCATAACGCTGGCACTTGTTAAATCCCTCATCAATCGGGGCTTACGCGTACAGTGTTTTAAAGTCGGTCCCGATTTTATTGACCCGAGTTACCATGCAGCCGCAAGCGGCAGGCCGGCATGCAATCTTGATGGTTGGATGATGGGCAAAGAACAGTGTCTGTTCTGGTTTGATCAGAACAGCCATGATGTTGACATGGTGGTTATTGAGGGCGTTATGGGTCTCTATGACGGCTATGATGGCCTTGGTGACGATGGTTCAACTGCGCAAATTTGTAAATGGCTGAATCTGCCGGTCATTTTAATTATAGACGGCAGTTCCCTGGCACGCAGCGCAGGCGCAGTTGCGCTGGGTTTTGAAGCGTATGATCGCGAGCTTAAAATAGCCGGGGTTATTTTTAATCGGGTTGCGGGTGAAAATCACTATCGATACCTCTGTGACGGTGTACAGGCGCGCTGCGAGGCTGAAGTCTTCGGCTTTGTGCCGCGCAACAGCGATTGGCTCATAGGTGAACGACATCTGGGGCTGGTTATGGCTGGGGAAGCGGCAGATCTCAACGGCAAAATTGCAACCATGGCACGGCAGTTAGAACAGACGGTGCACGTTGACCGGATTATATCACTGGCGCACCCGGTCATGCACCAGCGGCACGGAGCAATTCGGCAGAAACAGTCTGAATCAACGGCGATCGGCGTTGCGCGTGATGAAGCCTTCTGTTTTTATTATCAGCAAAATCTGGATTTTCTGGAACAGCAGGGAGCACGGCTGGTTTTTTTCAGTCCCATGCATGACGCCACGCTGCCAACCGAGATTCAGGGGCTGTATGTGCCCGGCGGCTACCCAGAGCTTTATGCTGCTGCCCTGAGCTGCAATAAAACTATGCGCGCTGCGATTCGCGAATTTTGCGTCGCCGGTAGACCGGTATATGCAGAATGCGGCGGTTTGCTTTATCTATTACAAGGTCTTATTGATCAAACGGGGCGTGCGCATGAAATGGCTGGGGTATTCCCGGCGCGTGCCCGTATGCTTCCGCACCTGCAGCGGCTTGGTTATGTGCAGGGCGAGATTCTCAAAAACTGCCCGCTGTTTCGTGAAGGCAATGCGTTCAGAGGACATGAGTTTCATTATTCAGAAATTGAAGAGATGCCTCACCACGTGCAGCGCTGTTATCGCCTCACGGGGAGAAAAAATCAACCGGTCTTTTATGAGGGCTATTCGCTCTTCAATACGCTGGCAAGCTATGTTCATATCCATTTTTCCTCCAATCCTTCCATTGCCGAGGAATTTGTTGCTACATGCGCGTTGACTCATAGGAAAAGGTAACCGAGAGAGGGGAGCGGCTGAGAGTGCAAGACGAAGCGTCATGGACGAGGTACCTTAAGGGTATTA
>FWPV01007269.1_pt1 | contig 20301 bp, 19 predicted proteins | sample 2228371 | NCBI WGS metagenome assembly FWPV01 (sample SAMEA103939776, study PRJEB20133) | metagenome | reverse complement strand
TTGTAACTGAGTATGGCATTGCCAGTCTTAGAGGCAAGTCTCTTAAGGAAAGAGCCCAGGAGCTTATTGCGGTTGCGCACCCTGATTTTCGCAGTGCCCTGAAAAAGGAAGCCGCGGAATTGTTTTGAAGATTGTGGTGAATTTGAAAACTGGCAAAAAGATCATCCTTGATAACACATTGGAATTGTTCTTACTACCGCATAAAGCTAGGTAGCCACAGCGCTATATTGGGGAAGAAGAAGACGAGCATCATGCTCACTACTAAAAGGGCTACAAATGGCATTGACCCACGTACGATGTCTGACAGGCTGACTTCCTCCGGACTAATTGCTTTTATCACGTAGAGATTGAGACCTACCGGTGGGGTCAAGTTGGCTATCTGCATATTCATAGTTATAAGTACGCCTAGCCAAATAGGGTTGATACCCATCGCTTCGATTATTGGTAACACTGTGGGTAAGGTGAGAACTAATATCCCAGCTGGGTCTATGAACATACCTAACACAAGATAGACCAGATTTAGTATTATCACTATCTGTGTGGCTGGCATCCCGCTGCTAATTAGCAATGTACTCAATTCCTGTGGTATACGCAGGTACGTAAGCAGATAAGCGAAGGTGAAAGCTGTAAATATAATGAAGCAGATGAAGCAGGAGACACGGGCAGTGCGGAGTAGAGCTTCTTTAAAATTTGTCCAACTTAGCCTCCTGTAAGCTAAGGCAATGACCAGCGATGCGAAGGCTCCTACAGCTGCCGCCTCGGTGGCTGTGGCAATTCCTAAATATATAGAACCTAGCACGGCTAGTATCACCAGCAAAAAAGGCCAGAACCTGTTTAATGATGCAAACCTATCCTTCCATGTCACGGTCTCTTGAAGCTGCGGGGCGACTTGTGGTCTTAGCTTGGCATATAACACGATGTAAATGACAAATACTGTGGTAATCAAAAGTCCTGGCATCGCTCCAGCGATAAACAGGCGCCCGATAGACTGTTCAGTCAGTATTCCATACAAGATCAAAATCCCGCTTGGAGGAATGATTATACTCAGTGTTCCGCCAGCAGCTACAGCACCTGTTGCTAATTTACGGTCATACCCTCGCTTCAGTAGCTCAGGGATGCAGACCAGGCCCATAGTAGCGGCTCCACCAGTGCTGGTACCACAGCAGGCTCCAAATATACTAGAGGCGACCTCGCTGCTGGCGCCAAGACTGCCAGGTAGGCGGTTAAGCCATTTTTCAGTAACAGCGAATGCTTGAGCAGCAACACCGCTCAGGCTAAGAAATTCTGCCATCAAAATAAAGAGCGGAATGAGAGTAAATCCCGGGTCAGTGCCGAATTTCCAGCATAAATTAGCTATCTGCATCATGGCATCTGGTCCGATAAATATCCAGATGCCAAGAAGGCTAGCTAAGCCAATGCTGAAAGCAATGGGTAAGCCAGTGAAAAGAAGGACAATAAGTCCTAGGAAAAGTGCAGCCGCTATGATCGGCCAATCCACAATAATCAGTCGCCCCTCATCTTAAATATCAACATGAGTAATCTTGATATGTACTGGGCTAAAAATAAGAGACTCCCTATCGGCATCATCAAATAGATAGGGAACAGGTATACCTTCAGTGGTGTTGAGGATATCCAGTGTAACTTATATGATGTCATTGCCAGATGGGCTGTTTTCCACAGCAGTATAGAGGCGAAAACGGTTCCTAAAATGGAAGTTATGATATTTAGGATACGCTGTCCCTCTGGCGATAGGCGTAGAAGGACGATATCAACCTTGATATGCCCCTCCTTCTCAAGGGTATAGCTGGCAGCGAGGAAGGTGGCAGTGAGCATCATATAAGAGCTGATTTCGAGGGTCCATATAGTTGGTGCGTTGAAGACATATCTCACTATGACTTCATATACTGTCATCGTCATCATAAGCATGAAGAAGAAACCAGAAATATAACCCAATACAAGGTTAACTGGGGTGAGAACACTCTGCAATTTTCTAGCACCACGCGTGTTCACTGTTCAGTGCTCCAGCGAGAGAGAACAACCCACTGCATCACTAGTGAAGTTGCCCCTATTTGCTTTACTATATCCCACCGCCATACTTTTTTAGAATCTCAACTATCGGCTTAGCCTCCGGGCTTGACTGAGCGTATTTGTCCCATATCTGCTTTGCCCCACCCTTCCACTCTTGCATTTCGGTGGGGGTGGGTTTATAAACAGTTACTCCTACCCTAGGCAAGGCTTGTCGCATCGCCTCGATTGTTTTTTGAGTTGAGTCAAAAGTATAAGTCAAGTATTCTGGCAGGATATTCATAATTGCCTTCTGGTCAGCGCTGGAGATTCTGTTCCACTTATCTTTATTGAAGTAGACGATAAAGCCATTGAAGCCAATGCCTAGATCACAGACGTGTGAAGCAACTTCGTTTATCTTGAGCTGTAATACCGAAGGAATTGTCAGTATGGTGCCATCGGCAATGCCCCTCTGGATGGAAGAGTAAGCTTCCGTTACAGGGATACTTACTATGGAAGCTCCCCAATTCACTACGAGGTCGTCGATACCGCCACCAGCACTCCTTATTTTTAGACCCTTAAGGTCAGTTGGAGTATGCACTGGTTTCTTTGTCACCAGGCAATAGACGTCAGGAGTAAGTGCAAACCAGATAACCTTCACATTGTAATCCTTGAGTGCTTTGTCCACCAGTGGACGTAATGCTTCCACAGAGGCCAAGTTGTCCTCAAGTTTTGGAGGGGCACACCATGGGAGGGTAGCAAAAGCAAGCAATGGTACCTGTCCTACTATGTAGCTTAACACCGTCATCCCAGAGTCGATGCTGCCGCTATGTGCAGCGCTAAGTTCTTCGGCTGCAGTGCATAGTGATGCGCCCGGGTACACTTCAATCTTCACTCTTTCCTCAGTAGCCGCAGCTACACGCCGGGCAAACTCCTCAGCAAATCCAGTGTAGGTATGTCCTGGGGGGGAATAGATAGATTGTTTTATTACCACTGGTCCTGTTGGTGTTGGACTTGGGGTTGGTGTTTCGGTTGGTGCAGCTGCTGGTTTGCATGCTGGAATGATACATAAAGCCAGCAACACAACGCAGCTCAAAGCCAATAGCACTAGCCTTTTTTTCATGTTTCCTCCTTCTTCTTTGATTTGCCCATTGCGGCTCGAAAAATCGTGTGTGTTTTTTGCAAAGTCACCGTGCTAAATTCCAAAAACGTCCTCATTTAGGAGTTCGATAAATTCTTTATCAGACATATGCAAGAGCTGCTTACAGACATATTCTGTATGTTCGCCGAGGCAAGGTGCTGGCATTCTAGGTTGGGCTGGAGTTTTGGAAAGAATGGCTGCTTCACCAAGGTGTTGATATTTGCCTATTATTGGATGTGTTAAAGACCAGAAGTGCCGACGAGATTTCAACTGTGGGTCTTCGCACAGGTCTTTGGCGTTTTCAACCACACCGGCAGGAACGCCAGCCTTCTGCATTAATCTCATCACATCCTTTGGAGAATGGTTGATAGTCCATTCGCCTACCAATTTGTTCAGGTCATCTTCGTTCTCTTTTCTGCTTAGAAAGGTGGCAAATCTAGTTTCTCTAGTCCAAGGCGGGTTACCTATGACCTTGCAAAAGCCTTGCCACTCCTCATCGGTAGAAACGCTTATAGTACACCATCTATTGTCACGGCAAGGGTAAACTCCGTGAGGTGCTGCTGAAGGCGAGGCATTGCCCACTCTATCGCCTTCTCTTGAATTTACGGTGTAATCTAAAATTTGAGGTGCTAGAAACTGAATTCCTGCCTCCAATTGGGATAAATCAATATATTGTCCTTTACCTGTCCGTTGCCTGTACCTTAAGGCTGCCAGCACAGCAACTACTGCGTAGCGGGGGGCAATGAAATCATTGTAGGCCCCGAAGGGCTGAACAGCATCTCTACCAGGATAGCCGCTAAACCAACTGAATCCGCTTAGAGCCACTAGCCAATTGCCACCTATTGGTATTTTGGCCAGAGGTCCGGTTTGGCCTTGGCCAGAGGAGCTAATCATTATGATATCTGGTTTAATTTTCTTGACTTGGTCGTAGTCAAGGCCAAGCTTTGCCAGTGTTCCTGGCACGAAGTTCTCAGCTACAACATCAGCCCAGCAGATTAACCTCTTGGCAACTTCTAGGCCTTTAGGATGGTTAAGTCTAAGTAGCATACTGTATTTATTTGGGTTGAAAAAGGCGAAATATCCCGTGTGGTCTGGCCCTGCTATTCCGTCTTTGAATGGCCCTGAAGTCCTTAAAAAGCAAGGGTGGTCTCGGGATTCAATTCTAACGACTGTAGCTCCATAATCAGCCAGATATTTGGTCATCAATGGACCTGCTATAGCCCAAGAGAAATCGAGAACCTTTAAGCCTTCTAGAGCCTGTTTAGTCACAATTAAATGACGCCCATCTCTTTTAGGGACAATATACTTTGAACTGGCAATCCTAATTCGTTATGGTAGATCTCCATGTTATGTTCACCTATAAGAGGAGCGCGTCTCCACACTTTACACGGGGTTTCGGAAAATCTGGTACAGAATCCAGGGTATTTAATAGTGGTGCCAAGTTCGGGATGCTCCACTTCTATCCAGAATCCTCTGTGTTCCAGCTGGATTGAATTTACCACTTCGGAGGGTGATGAAACAGGGCAAATAGGTAAGAGCCTTTTCATGCCTTCGGTTATAAGTTCAGCCTTAGTATAACGTAGCAACAACTTGCTTATAGGCTCCTCTATTTTATCCCACTCTTGTTGAGTTATGTTGAACACATCCCACTCGTCCCAGTTAATCTGCTTCAAGTAATCTGTAGCCAGTCCCTCGTCGTCCAGCCATTTCACCATTCTGGCATTTCCCTCAGCTCCCGCTTTGCCGCCGTAGATGACCAAGTTGACCAGTCCATCTTTGCAGGGCCATGTCTGCCGTTGGCGCGTACCTGATGTTAGTCCGGTGCGGAAATGACCTGATCGTTCTAAGATTGTTTGACTTAGCAGCCAGAATGGGACAGCCTGGATAGTGGTCATTATGATGCTTTGTTGCATTGAGACGTCCACGTATTGTCCTTCTCCCCTCACATCTCTATAGTAAAGGGCGATCATTACAGCCGTTGCTGCTTCGCTTGCGGCATGGAGGTATGCCTGAGGAGCACTTATACGGACCGGTGGGGTATCGGGGTCGCCACAGAGGTACAGATACCCTCCCATGCCCATACCAACGATATCCGAAGCCTTGTAGTTCTTATACGGGCCAGTCTGACCAAAAGGTGTGATTGAGGCCATTATCAGTCCAGGGTTGATTCTGCTTAATGTGGGGTATCCCAGTCCGATTTTAGGCAAATACCCAACTGGGTAAGATTCGACCAAGATGTCAGCTTTCTCCACCAATTTTCTGAGCAGCTCTTGTCCGTCCTTAGACTCGATATCAAGGGTTATTCCTCTCTTGTTTAAATTGTAGGCAAACCAGAAAAGGCTTTTCTCTGGGTGTGGTATATCATGATAGAACGGTCCGATGTTACGGGCAGCATCTCCCCCTGGCTTTTCGATCTTAATAACATCTGCCCCTAGATCTGCCAACATTCGGCCGCATAACAACCCCTTCTCATCCGTGAGGTCTAGAACTCTTATTCCCTCGAGTGAACTGTGCATTTCTTAGATTGTGCCTTCTTTTCTCATCTCGTCTAGAGGTCTGGCTCTTTTCACTTCTTCCACCAGTTCAGGTGCCGGGTTGGGATAAACCACGGGTCCATGCTTCTTGGACGGGAGAATTACTGTGGAAATACGCGGCGGCATTGACCATTCATCCCTTTGATTCTTTGCCCAGGCTTCAATATCTACACAGCATTTACCATCATCTATATACTTCTTGACCACCCTGCCCTCAAATGTGGTAAGGTCGCCCATTTGGTTAAAAACCCTCAAGTCCCCGCTCATCTTCCATAGGAAACCATCGTCACCCATCCAGTTGGTAAATAAATTGCACAGCCAGCTCATTCTCTGGCTCCCATAGTCATAAGCACGCTCTACCCCTATAGCACGAGCAAATTCGTCAAATATATGAACCAGCTCAGGCACATCCGCCTCGCCCAGCTCATTTACGTATTCTAGTGCCTTAGGATGCCTCCTCTCGAACTCAAACTCCAGCTTGTGCGCTCTAAAAAATGGTGAACCTGCTCCCATCAGCCAGGCAAGCTCATCTCTAACGCTCAATGGCCCCTTAATCATTGGGCCCACTTTGTCTCCTATTTGCACATCTTCCCAATACCTTGGATTGGAACCTCTCACCTCCTCTTTGTCATACATATCAAGAATCCTGATCCAATCTTCCTTGCTGTAAACAGGTTTGGGCGTGGAAAGGTATTTACCCGCAGACCCGGAGGCTTCTCTTTCAACCCAAACGCCGTGGTATAGCTCCTTGCCTACAATTTCATCATTTTGGTTTATGTATATAACCTCACCATAATCAATATAGATATTACCACCACCGGTACTTCTGCCTTTCTTAATAACTAAGTCCCGCACGATATTGACAATCTTGAACTCGTCCCCAACGAAAATGGGCTTATACCATTCCCAGTCACCGCCACTATACCATTCGTGTAAGCCCGGCAAGCCTCCAGATAAACTTGACCACATGATTGTATATAAATACGAGCCTGGCGCAATAATGCGCCCATATTTACTCTTCTTAGCATATTCCTCGTTAGTAAACAGAGGATTATCATCCCCCATACCCTCAACGAAGTGCCTAATTCCATCCCTGGTTGCTTGAGAATTGAAGTAGTACCTATTTGGAGGAACAGTCCACGGCTTATTCTGCCTGAACTCCCTTCTTTTCAGCATCTCAGGAGTCACTTTTGCTGCTTCTGGTAACTTCGCTTCCCCTGCTGTCTGTAGCCGCGGATGCCCTTCCCATCTTCCTTCACTTTCCATCGGTTCGTGCACCTCCTTGTTGCCTATTATTATACAACTTATTCAAAAATCATCAACACTTATCATTGCATACCTCTCAGATGATACAACTCACGGAACATTGACGTAAAACAATTGTTGATGTAAGATTAAGTATAGTGAAAACCTCAAAGAAACTCTGGATAGTCAATACTAATCGAGTTAGATAATAGGGCCATCGGTAGTCTGCCTCAGCGACAAGACCCCAAACGGGAGGAGGTAATCTATGGAAGGAAAAAGATATAGCCCAACCAGAACTAACCGTTTCTATCCGGGCAGGATCAGTGAAGAGCGCATACGTCAACTGGAATACTACCTCGTTCCTATTGACGAGCTGACTACGGATGACATTGTTTTTCAGCTCACACGGGCAAGGACAGCGTGGATCTACGCGCTTCTGAGTTATATCGAAAGAAAGTGGGGAGAGAAGGAGGCGGTAGAAGCAGCACGAACCGTGGGCTACTACATGGGAAGAGCCCAAATGAAACGTCGGCTGCAAGGATTGGGCCAAGAGGGACAAACAGCTGAACAGATGGCACATTATCAAGATATCAATCACGCCTACGGTGGAGTCACTTCTTCCGATAATTACTCTGAGTACGATGATGAGAATGTTATGATTTATCGCACCTCATGCGCTTTTCACACATTAAGGCCATCGGGCATGAGAAGCTACTGTCGTCCGATAATTGAAGGCTATACCACCGCTTATAAAGAGCTTGATAAGGGTATTGTCGGTCTCAGAGAAGAGGCATGCCTGTGCATGGGCGATGATCACTGTTATGGGGGGTTCCGATACAGGAAATTATAGTAGGGAAGATTAATGCAATGCGAGTAAAAGATAAGGTGGCGATAGTTACCGGCGGTGGGCAGGGCATTGGAGAGGGAATCACACTTCGCCTTGCGGAAGAAGGTGCTAAGATAGCAATCATAGACATTAAGTTAGATGCAGCAGATGGTGTGATAAATAGGCTCAGGACTAGAGGTGTTGATGCCATAGCTTTACAGGCTGATGTTTCGGTTAAACCACAGGTTCTAGATGCAGTGGGCAAGGTAGCATCGCATTTAGGTCGGATCGACATACTCGTCAATAATGCCGGCATCCACAGGATGGGTAAGATTACAGAAATTAAGGAGGAGACTTGGGACAAGATTTTCAATATAAATCTTAAAGGCTATTTCTTCATGATACAGGCCGTAGTTCCATATATGCAAAGACAAAATTGTGGTAAAATCCTCAACATTGCCTCAGTTGCTGCATACGGAGGTATAACCGACCAAGTCCATTACAATGCCTCCAAAGGCGCTATCATAAGTTTAACCCGAAGTTTGGCACTAGAACTAGCCCCTTTTAAGATAAATGTGAATGCCATCTCTCCTGGCACAGTTGAAACCGCTGGCAATAAAAGATTCCTTGAGCGGTACAAAGAGATGGTAGAAAGTCGGATTCCCCTTGGCCGTATCGCCCAGCCGAAAGATATAGCCAACGCTGCGTTATTCCTCGTATCTGACGAAGCTGAATACATCACAGGTCAATGCCTCTCAGTGTGTGGTGGTCTATCCGTCGGAACATCCCCAGCATTGTGAAGGCACTGCAATCACTACACTTGGCGAGGACATTGGCAAAAATTACTCAAAATAGATGGAAACAGCTGGAATGAAACTAAGAGACAAAGTAGCAATAGTCACCGGCAGCAGTAGAGGAATCGGTAAGGCAATAGCCATTGAGTTAGCCAAGGCTGGCGCCAAGGTGGTGGTGACCGCCCGCACAGAACTTGAGGCAAAAAGCCGCCTGCCAGGGACAATCCACAAGACTGTCGATGAGATAATCCAACACGGTGGTAAAGCGATAGCAGTGCGGTGCGATGTCACCAAGGAAGATGAGGTAGACAAGCTCATTGCCGCTGCCAATGACACCTACAGACAAGTGGATATTCTGGTAAATAACGCGGGCATCACTACCGCAGAACCATTTGTTGACCTCACGGTCAAACGGTGGGATTTGGTGATAGCGGTGAACCTTCGGGGGGTATTCCTCTGTACTAAGGCGGTGCTACCACAGATGATAGAACGACGAAGCGGAAACATCATTAATATCTCATCTGTGGCCGGCAACATGGTAATCAAGGGGAGCATCCCTTACGGAGTGAGTAAGGCAGCTGTTGAGCGCTTTACACTCGGTTTGGCTAGGGAGATGCAAAAGTATAATGTCGCCGTCAATGCCCTCTGTCCCCACCTTACTGTAACAGAAGGTGTTAAATTCTTTCTCCCCGGAGTTGATACCAGTGGCTGGCAATCACCGCAAATGTGGGGCAAATACGCCGTGTTAGTAGCAACACAAGATGCTCAAAGCTTGACAGGGCAAATATTGGATGAAGCAAAACTCAAGGAGATATTTGGACCAGTCTAATAGTTATCACAACAACGTCAAACAGCAATTGACCCTGACAGGCATCAATACATGGAGAATCGAATGTTCACCTAGTATGCACCGGCATTCTTGGCGGGATGGCGAAAACTAACATGCGAGAAATGCCGTCATTGAGATTTCTCCAAAGATGGGGAAGATGCGCTTTAAAATGCAAGGAATCCCCAGCCTTAAGGTCATAATTTTTACCATCAATGATATACCGCACGTGACCCTCTAAACAATAGACCAGTTCTTCTCCACTATGCTGCATAGGCTGTCTGCCACTAGTAGCTCTTTTCTTCAGCGTATGTTCTGCTGCTTGAGCTACCCAAGCTCGTGACGTGCCTGATATTATCTCAACGATATCACGTAAGTCGCCAGCAGTGCTACTGGTTCTTGAGCCACGTGTCGTATGAACAACTGTCTCCTCTTCCAGCAGTGGGTCAAGAAGCTCAGTAAGTTTCATTCCCAAACCATGAGCAATTTGGATGACAACAACTATACTGGGTGACATCTTTCCTTGCTCTATCTTCCAAATAGCAGTAGCAGACAGACCCGAGCGTCGAGCCAGCTCACGAATGGAGATATTGAGCGAACGCCTCGCATCCCTTACAGCGCTTCCGATGCTTCGCGTGATTTCAGGCATTGTATTCATATTCAATCCTTTCATAAACCATCCGTCAAAGTATGTGAGCAATTGCTATGTTAAATCAAACACAGTTTCGGCAGTCTTACCCAGAATGCACTCTATTTCCTCCGATGTGAAACTCACATCTGTTTTCGGCTCTTTAATTGCCTTCACCCAGTCATTCTGCGAAAGCCAGAGAGTGGGTAAAGGGGCGTCGCTGGCGAACATTATTTTTTCTGCACCTGCCCAATCAATCAAGTTTCGTAGCCAATGATAGAAGCTATCTGGATTTATACAAAAATCCATTTGACGAGTTGAAATATCCAGATACACGTTCGGTATCACTGCAGCGGCTGCCAGTGCTTGATGCCACGACTCGCTGCCAGCATGAGCCATTACCATTTTCACCTCAGGGAAACGCTCCGCAGCCGAAGCTATATACATCGGCTGGCCATATTCCCAGCTCAGCTCCAGCCCACCGCTATGGAAAACGATAGGAACTCCCCACTCAGCACATTTCTCATACAGAGGGAAGCAAACAGGGTCTTGCGGGTAAAAACCAGCTGATGGGTGTAGCTTAAATCCCTTCATCCCCCATTCCTCACTCGCATCATTGGCTTGCTCGATTACAACCGGTCGACTAGGGTCAATAGCCGCTCCCGCTATCAATCGCCCCGACCATTTTTGAGCCAAATCTGCATGAAAGCGATTTTGCTCTCTATTTGCGACCCTCGGTTCCCCAGTAATCGCATAAGCCCAATCCACACCAAAGATTACGCTTTTATCTATTCCCGCTCTATCCATGGACTCGATCAACTTGCTACCATCAGGATCGATTTTGTCCCTCATCAGACCGATGTATTCATCAAGGGTCAGATTCGCCTTATGAACCCGGTTGTAAGTCATGACACCCGCCCTGGCATTGGCTAGAACAAACTTGCTTCTTAAAAACCCAGGGACAACAAGATGTACATGAGTGTCGACAATCATCGCAGAAGGCTGTCCTTTCTGTATATCATTACACTGTAACGGTACCGCCACTGACGCTTATTGTTTCGCCGGTTATAAAGCTGGATTTGTCTGAAGCCAAGAACAGTACAACATTAGCAACGTCTTCTGGCTTTCCCACCCTGCCCAGGGGAAATAGCCGAGCTATTCTTGCAACACGTTCTGGAGTCAGAAGCTCCCGGGCCTCTAGAGATGCCCATGCGCTACTTTCGCCTATATCTTGGTTCAAATCCTCAGGTATGACCGTACTTGGTGAAACAACGTTAACATTTATTCCAAACTTTGCTAATTCTAAAGCTAGAGCCTTTGAAAAGGCGATTACTGCGCCTTTGCAGCCACTGTAGATTGTCGCTTTGGTAGCACCGACCCGCCCTGCGTCTGAGGCGATATTTATAATCTTCCCATATCTGCGTTCAATCATATGGTCAACTACCGCCCTTGTGCAATTGAGCAGAGTCCAGTAATTCAGCTTGATCTCCTTCTCCCACTCCTCCACTGGTTTTTCCACAAAAAGGCGCCGCATTGTCCAGCCGACGTTGTTGACCAATATGTCAACCTTCCCGAATTTCTCTATGCTTTTCCTAATCATCTCCTTTACAGCTTGCATGTCAGTAACATCAGCTTTTATAACTGCAGCACTACCACCTTTGGCTACTATTTTATTGACTACTTTATTCCCCTGAACCTCGTCTATTTCAGCAATAACTACATTAGCTCCTTCCTCACCAAAGCCTAGTGCTATCGCCCGCCCAATGTTCGAGCCACCTCCAGTAACAATAGCAGTTTTGCCTGACAAACCTAAATCCATATGTCCTCTGTCTTCAAGACTCCTTGTGTTCTTCTACCAGCGATGATTACTGTATCATCACTGCAAGTCTGTTTAGGAGAGCCATCTCTTGCGCCGGCGATAGTGTTTTACCTCGCGATAGCTCTTGCGTTGACCCAGTTGACCGAGCCCTAGGTAAAACTCCTTGATGTCCTCGTTCTCTTCAAGTTTGCTAGCTGCACCATCCAGAACTATTCTTCCGTTTTCCAGAACATAGCCATAGTCAGCAATGCTGAGAGCTGCACGGACATTCTGTTCCACCAGCAGGATAGAGGTTTTCTCTTCCGCATTTATCTTCCTGACGATGTCAAAGATCTCTCTTACTAAGTGCGGGGCTAGACCAAGGGATGGCTCATCCAGACACATGAGTAGCGGATGAGCCATGAGGGCACTGCCTATGACCAGCATCTGCTGCTCACCGCCCGATAGGAAACCGGTTATTCTGTCCCTGAGATCCTTCAACCTGGGAAAATAGGAATAGACCATCTCAAGATCCCGCCTGATGCCTGCTCTGTCCTGTCTGATATAGGCACCAACCCTAAGGTTTTCCTCAACTATAAGATGTTGGAAAAGACGGCGCCCCTCTACCACCTGCACAATGCCCATTTTTACGATCTCCTGAGGGTCTCGCCTATTGAGCCTGACGCTATTGAATTCGATGACGCCATCAGTTATCTCGCCCAGTTCCGTAGGCAGAATACCCGAAATCGCTTTGAGGGTGGTTGACTTACCTGCCCCATTGGAGCCAAGGAGTGCCACGATACTCCCCGGCTCCACCTTTAGCGAAACTCCCTTTAGAACCAGGATCACATTGCTGTATTTAACTTCGACGTTGTCTAGCCTGAGCAAATTCCTCTCCCGATAACCGACGTCCTCCACAATACTATTCCAGATGAGTCCCCCTCCGCCACTCAGTTAACGGCAGGATTTGTCCTCCCTTTATTTCATACATCTTCATATACAACGGATTTCGCAGCTTATCAGAGTAACTTATCTTGGCCAATCCCATAGCGTCGAAATCTTTAAGCTCAACCAACACCTGCTTTACATTCTCACCTTTTACGCCACCCCAACCATACCGCTCTACCGTAGTTTCTAACACCCGTTGCATTAGAAGCGAACCGATGAAGGAGGCAGTGTAAACGTTCTGCTTGTCAACACTGGTGCGCTTGTTTTTCTCAAATTGCTCCCTAATCACCTGTACACCAGGTATATTAGTTTCCTCGAAGGATGCATGGCTATTTGGTCCTACCCATCCTTCCATACCCCTGCCGAGCGCAATGGTGTTGTAGCTCAATCCTATACCACATAGACCAAACTTAAAAGAATCCTTCAACCCTAGGGTTATGGCATCACTATTGATACGCGCTGGACCAATAAGGAGCGTGTTGGTATATATCCACTGTGCTCCTTTACCCTTGATCCTCTGCAATTGTTCGGCAACAGTGGTATCTGCGACACCAAATAGCTCTCTGGCCACGATTTCGATACCCTTGGACCTGGCATAATTGAGACATCTATCTTCTAGTACTGGGGTACCGAAGGGATTGTCCCAGGTAAGGATTGCAAGTTTGCGCTTGGCAGGTGCTTCAGTCTCCGCCAGCCAATCACAGAAGAAACCGAACATGTCTCCGGACTCAGTGTAAAGGGAAAACGTGTTAGCTGGCGGATATAGACCAGAACTCAACGCTGCTCCCGCTATATTAACGACCTTTTCTTCAACAAATCGGTCTTTAAGTGCTACAAGTACCGCAGAGTCCAAGAAGGATACGATCGCTGGTCTTGGTGTCACACCTAGAACTTCGTGTAGCACGGCTATAGCATTTTCTACTTTACCAGCGCTATCCTTGATCGCGAATTTCAGTGGCACTCCTTTAACCCCACCATGGTCATTCACATAACCAAGCCCGTCGGTAAGGCCATTAATAACCACTTGGTTCTGAGCGGCGTATGGTCCACTGAGATCCACGCAAACAGGACAGAGCAGACTATCTGGTGCAGCCACTTCAGATGGCTTAGCCACTTCAGGTACTGCCTTGCACGACACACATATAACAGAAACCAACAACACAATGATAGAGATAACTGCGAACATTCTTGCCTTTATCATGCTTATTTCCTTCGACCTCCTTTACCGTACATAACCACATGTTATTCTACCTTGGGCTACCATTTTACAAATACGCCTGCGCTTATCTAGGACATTTCCTCACCTCCAATTTTTGACTCCCAGTGACTTTATTGGATCAGTCTGAGCTTTAAGACGCCTAACATCTCTGATTTGCATCGTCCCTAATATGAAAACGGAGTTAGGCGATACGCTGCCTTGAACACCTCCCATCTGTGATTGAGTCCACGCGGTTCAAGAGCAAGAAACAACAGGATGACTATGGCGAAAACCATAAGATGGATCGCAGCAGAGAAAGTTGCTGGAAGAGCTGTAAACGTTGCCCTAAGGTAGTTAGCCCCCCAGGTCAGACCCTTATCCAGACCATATACAAAGACGGGACCGATAATTGCGCCCGTAATACTGCCCATGCCTCCGACAATCATCATACCCAAATACCATATTGAGTCCATGATAGTGAAAACATCGTAGTTTATATTGCGCATCCAGTGAGCATACAAAGAGCCAGCCACACCTGCGTAAAAGGAGCAAATGAAGAACGCTAATAGCTTGTAGCGGAATATATTGATGCCCATAGCCTCAGCTGCCAGGTCATTATCTCGGATGGCAATAAGAGCTCGCCCGATTGGCCCTCTTACTATGTTCTTAGCAATAAGAACCAGCAGCACCATCGTGGGGACGATAACGAAAAACATGGCAGTTTGAGTGCTCAAAGCTGTACCCCAAAGGTAAGGCGGCGGTATCATTAATCCCCTACCACCGCCGGTCACATCAGTACGCACGTGGGCTATAAGACTGGGAATAATAAACTGCGCTGCCAGCGTTGTCATAGCCAGGTAAAATCCCTTTACCCTAAGAGAAGGCAAACCGAAAATAAGGCCAACCAGCCCTGCGCTAAGGCCGGACAGAGGTAGAGCTACCCAGAATGAAAGCCCAAGTCTCGTGGTAATGAGAGCAGAGGTGTAGGCACCTACAGTAACAAATGCAGCCTGTCCCAAATTGATCTGCCCTGCGTATCCGGTTAGGATGTTAAGCCCCTGAACGGCAATAATAGTGATACCCAGGACGTTCACCATACTGATGAGGTGATTGCTAAGATAAAAGGGCATGGTGAAAAGCAAAACCAGGCCACCAACAGCCAGTACCCATTGTGTTCTTGTGCGGATGATCGCCATATCCCGCGCATAGTCAACATTGAAAATTCCACATGGCTGCACTGCTACACCCTCTCGATCCTCTTCTGTCCAAATAGCCCTTCAGGGCGAATCGTTATAACTGTGAGGAGTACAATAAATGGTGAAATATTCGTAAGCCAAGGGTCTAAGAAACCTGCCGTAAGACGCTCTACTACACCTATTATCAGTCCACCGATTACAGCACCAGCTATGGAATCCAGTCCACCGAGTAGAACCACGGGGATTACCTTGAAGCCAACAAAGGCAAGCTGGATACTTACACCCAGCCTGTGAGCAAGCAGTATTCCTGCCACGGTGCCGAGAGCGACTGCTATTGCCCATGTTACAGCAAAGATAAACCTTACATCGATGCCCTTTAATTGTGCCAGATAATGGTCTTCTGCTGTTGCCCGCATCCCCAAACCTATTTTGGACTTAGAGAAGAAAAGGACAAAGCCACCGAAAAGAACCATGGATATAATAAATGGGAAGAGTAGCTCAGCATCAATCACCACCCCCGCTTCAATGGATTGTTCTGGCATGAATCTGGGTAGTATATGAACCTTGCCTTCCCAAATAGCCAACATCAAGCCTTGCACGAAGTAAGCCAATGCCAATGTAGCCATAAGTGCTGACATATGTGGTTGACCTATAAGGGGGCGAAGGGCAAGCCTCTCCACAAGTATACCGATTATTGCTGAAATAAGCACTGCACCAATTATACCCGCCCATATAGGTAGTCCTATCTGGACTATAATCAGCGTGGCTAAAAAAGCCCCTAGAGCCATCAAATGTCCAGCGGCAAAATTAAAAACACCCGTAGCTTTGAATACCAGCACGATACCGAGCGCTATGAACGCGTATACACCGCCGACAAGAAGCCCAGAAACTATTAACTGAATTACATCCATCTAATTCGGCTCTATCACATTTATCTTGATAGGTGTTCTCAGCTTAGCCCTACGCCCATCCCGATACACAACCTCGGTCTCCACAGGTAGTTCATTTTGATCACTGTAAAGGGCACGTATCAAGTCTCGGTATTTCTCCTCAACAAAGGTACGACGTAACTTTCTGGTTCGAGTCATCTCCGCCTCATCTGGGTCAAGCTCTTTATTCAGGTTAGCGAACTTCCTTATCCTTGCCCACTCGGGCAAAGAACGATTAACTTTCCGTATTTCGTCTGCGATAAGCTGCAACACCTGCTCCTTTTGAGAAAGGTCACTGAACGTAGTATAGACGACGCGTTTTCTTTCAGCCCACTTTCCAACATTGGTTAACTCTATGTTTATGATCGCCGTTACATATTCTCTTTCCTCGCCACCCAAGACTATAACTTCCTTTATATAAGGACTGAACCTAAGTCTAACTTCGGTATACTGAGGTGAAAACCTCTGCCCGTTAGCCAGAATCTTCAAGTCATCCATCCGATCCATCACAATAACGTGCCCACTGTCATCTATATAGCCAAAGTCGCCAGTATGGTACCACCCATGTCTTAATTTGCTCCGGGTTCCTTCTTCATCCTTATAATATCCGTCGAAGAGCGTTTTGCTCTTGACCAGAATCTCACTTTCCTCCGATATCCTGACTTCTATCCCATCGAGAGGAAACCCAGCAGTCTCTGGCCTGATATCATCACGAGTGTGTGTGCTAACAGTGCCTATTTCCGAGGCACCATACATGTTCTTCAAGCTCACCCCTATAGCATGAAAGAAACGGAGTATGTCAGGGCTTATGGCCGAGCCAGCAGTATAAGCCGTCCTAACCTTCAACAACCCCAGTTTGTCTCGCAGCTGTCTCAGCAGCAGCCAGTAAGCTACAGAATACAGAAATAGCCAGAAGACGCCCGGCCTTCCCTTAGAAAGGCGGATGTCGCCTACCTTGTAGCCCACTGGTATGAATATATTGTATAGGAAACGCTTGAATGGGTGCGCATCGCTGATTTTGGCTTTAACCATGCGAACTACACTCTCCCAGTTCCGTGGGCCATAAAATAGCACACTGGCACCGATTTCCCTTATATTCTCTTGAACCGTATCAGGACTCTCTGAAAAGCTCGCTTTCATCCGGCTTAGCATGCACCCAGTTATGCCAATGCACTGTTCCGTTATCCAGGCTGGAGGCACGAATGATAAATACTCATCCTTGTCAGTCCAATCATCCAAATCCCGCCCTAGCTTGGCTAGTTCAATAAGCTGCCGGTGGCTCACCATAGCACCTTTGGGCAAACCTGTGGTTCCAGAAGTGTAGCTAATAACTGCTAAGTCATTTCCTGCGCCTTTTAATAGCTCATCTTCAAATGCTCCTGGATGTTCTGCTTCATACTTTTTGCCCAGTTCAATAACCTCATTAAAGCTCATTAGCATTGCGTCATTGTAATTCCACAACCCCCTAGAATCCCAGTAGAAAATTTTCTTCAGCAAGGGTATCTTACCTTTAATTTGCAAAACCTTGTCTACCTGTTCCTGGTCATGGGCTACGACAAACCTAGAATCGGAGTGAGTGGCCAAATACAATATTTCCTGTGATCCAGCATCTGTATATATGCCAACAGCGATACCGCCGACAGCCTGAGCTGCTACCTCCGCCCAGAACCACTCCGGTTTATTTTCGCCAATTATGCATATTTTATCGCCTCGGTTTAGTCCAACAGCTAACATACCAAGTGCCAAGTACTTCACATTCACAAAGTAGTCCTTCCAAGTGAACTCATTCCAGATACCAAAGCGTTTTTCCCGTTGCGCCACAACATTGGGGTACCTCTGATAATTCTCAGTCAGAAGTTTTGGAATTGTATCCACTTCCATCTGGGTAACCTCAGACATCTCTAAACGTCCATATCTCCCAAATAAGCACCTATGACTTTTGGATTTACTTTGATTTCCTCAGGGGTCCCTTCTGCTATCTTGCGTCCGAAATCCAACACCACAACCCTATCCGATATATCCATCACAACCCCCATGTCATGCTCTACCAGAACGATAGGAATTTTTCTAAGGTCGAAAATATCCAGAATATATCTTGCCATATCTTCCTTTTCTTCGTAATTCATGCCAGCCATAGGTTCATCAAGTAACAGAAGTTCGGGCTCCATGGCAAGTGCTCTGCCCAGATCTACCTTCTTACGCTGTCCATAAGGGAGCATGCCAACTACCTTCTTTCTGATCGATTCCATCTCAAGAAAGTCGATTATCCTTTCGACGGCTCTGCGATGCTCAATTTCACGTCTATGGGCTGGACCGAAGTAGATAGCGCTGCTGAACAATAAAGGTCTTATATGAAGATGCCTTGCCGCCATAAGGTTATCTAGTGTTGTCATACCTGAATAAAGTTGTATATTCTGGAAAGTGCGGGCAATTCCCAGGGAAGCAATCTTGTAGGGGACAAGCCCTGTGATCCTGCGGTGCTCGTAATATATCTCGCCTTTCTGCGGTCGATAGAAGCCACTAATACAGTTCAAAATACAGGTCTTGCCTGCACCATTGGGGCCAATGATTGCCACTATCTCTCCGTTCTTTACTTCAAAGCTGACGTCAGACAGTGCCTGTACGCCACCAAAGGAGAGAGATAGTGACTCAACTCTTAGCTTTATATTATCACCACCCATTAGTACCCCTTAAGACTCCCACAGACAAGAGTCATATCCTCCGCCAGCTTACTACACCACAATTTACCATTAATCCAAATCAGTATAGCCCTATATCATAGACTTCAAATAGTTGGCGAATGTTTTTTAGCTACATCGACCATCACTTTGAAGTTCTCAAATTTAGTATCTGGCGGAAGCTCACAGCCACTGCTCAAGATATACCCACCCCCCCTGCCTATGTTATCAATTAACTTGATACAGTATGCCTCAACCTCATCAGGCGTACCCAGCGCAGAGAGCGAGGCAGGCACATCACCCATAATACACATGTGTCCACTAAGGATCTCCTTTGCTTTAAAAATATCGGTAGTGCCATCTAATTCACAGATGCACTTCGCCTTTGGTAACTCCTTCAGATAGGGCAGGTTCAGTGTCCAGTCGTTGTCAAAATGGAGTATGGTGATAAACCCTCTGGAGGCAAAGGTGTCTACCATCTTCTTAATGTAAGGCAATTCAAAACGCTCGAATATCTTCAGCGGGTAGTAGAATCCACTACCCCTCTCAAGCGCCAGAAGAATACAGGGTAGTCGAGTAAGGTCTGCAGCGTAAAGAGCATCGTCGATCAAGTCTCCTACAACAGCATCGAGTGCAGCAGCAACCTTGTCCGGATGGCGGTACAAATCTAACGTGAAATTCGTCAAAGTCCTCTTTAGAGAGAAAAACATCAACGGAGAAAGTGTCATCGCGCCTACCAAGCAAGGCACGCCTCTTTCTGCCCATGCCTCTGTGTCCCTGATGTAGTAATTGAACTGCCTCTCGGCCCAGGCAATTATCTTGTCCTCGGGGAATGGTAAAAACCTTGAATAATGCTTCTCAGCAAAACCCTTCCATCCAAGCTCAATGATGGCATCGTAATCGTCAAAAGTAAGTTGTTCGCGCTCATCGAATTGGGGAGCAGCATCCTCGGGAAGCTCCCGGCCCGGTTGTAATATCTTTGGTACCATGGCCACAGCCGAGACTCGTGGCGGCACCAAGTATGCGCGATATCCAGAGAAGACCATCCCATCCCAACCACCCACCTCATCGAAAACATCCATGATAGCTTGTGTAGCCCGCTGGGGATTCCTTATGGCATCAGCATTTGTCATCCCCTTATAGCGAGCCGGAAAAAGAGTTATTAACGGTAAAAAGGGCACCCGGTCAACAGGCTGAAGATTGATAGCCGCATCGATTCTCTGCTTTGCCGCTAAAACCGACCTATTGCTCATTTACCACTACCTCCATCTACCGTCTCTGTACCCTCTGCGAGTGACTGCCACCGTCTGATATGAGGACAGGAAATCGGCCGAGTGTTTACATTCGGAAACAGATTGTTACTTATTAAGTATAAACTTAAGCTCGACAGATGTCAACCCCAGAATGGCTCCCCGAACTAAGTGATTGCAAAATTTTAGCCGATTTTTGGGGTGAGTAGCCTTTGTCCCGGCATCCTTTAGGCTATTTTGGTGGTGCAGAACCGGCTTCACTGTGAACAGAACTTGCTTAAGAGACCAGTACTGCCATGAACCAGC
>FWPV01007265.1_pt1 | contig 20314 bp, 13 predicted proteins | sample 2228371 | NCBI WGS metagenome assembly FWPV01 (sample SAMEA103939776, study PRJEB20133) | metagenome | reverse complement strand
GCTCGTGTGAACATAGGTAATCACTCACCCTGTTCGGTCTCAGGTATGACGCAGTATTGGGACGCTTGCTCACCCTCATGGCGCACTCCTACGATTACCCCGATGCACGTACTAAGCACTCTCTTGTTTCTTTTCGAACACAAGCACAGGTTCGCCCTGTTTCAAGATAACGTCCTTATTGATAATGCACTCCTTGACGTTCTCCAGCGATGGGATGTTATACATGATATCCAACATTCTACTTTCCAAGATGGCACGGAGCCCTCGTGCGCCCGAGCGCCGTTGGATTGCCTCGTGGGCAATGGTTTCGAGGGCATCTTTCGTGAAGCGCAACGAAACATCATCATATTCGAAGAGCCGCTGATATTGCCTGGTAATAGCATTACGAGGCTCTGTAAGTATCCTGACAAGATCCGCCTCGACGAGGTCGTCAAGGGTTGCGATCACAGGTAACCGTCCCACAAATTCCGGGATCAGGCCGTACTTGAGCAAATCTTCAGGCTCTACCAAACGTAGGACCTCACCTATTCTTTGTTCGCTCCTTGACTTGATCTCAGCGCCAAATCCCATGGTCTTTACACGTACGCGGCGTTCGATAATACTCTCGAGCCCATGAAAGGCACCACCACAGAGGAAGAGGATATTGGTGGTGTCCACCTGAATGAAGTCCTGCTGTGGATGTTTTCTGCCGCCCTTTGGAGGAACAGCAGCCATGCAGCCTTCTATAATCTTGAGCAAGGCTTGCTGAACTCCCTCACCCGAAACATCCCTTGTAATAGATGGACTGTCAGACTTGCGAGAGATCTTATCGATCTCGTCGATGTACACAATACCCCGCTGGGCCCGTTCAACATCGTAGTCCGCGGCCTGAAGAAGATTAAGAATGATGTTTTCTACGTCTTCACCGACGTATCCAGCCTCGGTAAGACTTGTGGCGTCAGCAATGGTAAACGGCACGTTGAGGAATCGTGCCAATGTCTGGGCCAGGAGGGTCTTGCCTGTCCCGGTAGGTCCGATAAGAAGGATATTGCTCTTCTGCAGTTCGACATTATCTGACCCGGCAGGTTGGTTGATGCGCTTATAATGATTGTACACTGCAACAGCCAACGTCTTCTTGGCACGTTCCTGGCCAATAACGTATTGATCGAGAAATGCCTTGATTTCGTGCGGCTTGGGAATTGTGGTCCCACGCTTGCGATATTCTTCCTGTTCGCATTCCTCAGCGATAATCTCGTTACATAACTCGATACATTCGTCGCATATGTACACAGTGGGGCCTGCGATCAATTTGCGGACCTCATCTTGACTCTTACCACAAAACGAACACACGAGCTTGCCGCTATGGTCAAAACTACCTCTCCTGCTCACACCTTTCCTCCTGTAGGTTGAACGTAATGGTACTCATACCGTTGTCGGTCTACCCCTTTTTCTTCGCCACTACTTCGTCAATGATACCATAGTCCCTGGCCTGAGTCCCGGTCATAAAAAAATCTCGCTCGGTATCTGCCTTGACTTTTTCCAGAGGCTGATGCGTATGATACGCAAGAATACTGTCGAGTTCCTCCCTAATCCGAAGGATTTCCTTGGCCTGGATATCCACGTCAGTTGCTTGCCCTTGAAAGCCCCCCATTACCTGATGTATGAGGATCCTCGCATGGGGCAGTGCATACCGCTTCCCCTTGGTGCCTGCAGCAAGAAGAAGAGCACCCATACTTGCCGCTTGCCCTACGCATATCGTAGAGATAGGGCACTTCACGTACTGCATCGTATCATAGATCGCCAGACCCGCTGTGACTGATCCGCCGGGAGTATTCAAATAAAGGTGGATGTCTTTGTCTGGATCTTCAGATTCGAGGAATAGCATCTGGGCAATTACAACGTTTGCAACCTCATCCCCGATCGGAGATCCGATAAAAATGATCCTATCTTTTAAAAGGCGGGAATAGATATCATACGCCCGTTCCCCTCTATTGGTCTGTTCGACAACTATGGGTATGAGATTCATCGAGCCACCTCTGGCCCCTCCCTCCCTTCCTTGCCGATCACCCACCCCACCGCCATGAGCGCATAGAGGAGATTGGTTCTATGTTATTTATGCTTTACTTTCTATTGTAGCGTGGGACAGCAGAAAATCAAGGGTCTTCTCGTTTCTCATGCTCCGTTTGAGTCTTTCCATACCGTTGTCCCGTTGTAATTCTCCTTTCAACCGATCGACGCTCTGGCCTGATCTAGCTGCCATTGCCTGTATCTTGGCTTCTATCTCCTCCTCAGAGGCCTCGATCCCTTCTTGCCTCGCTATCGCATCTACCACGAGCTCCTTACGGACCTGTTTTTCAGCTAGAGCCCGCAAATCAGCATCAAGTCGCTCGTATTCCTGGGAGCCCTTTGCCATGAGAAGCCCTCTGGCCTGGAAACGTTGTCGAGCTTCATCCATAAGCTGCTGGTGCTTCTCTTCAATCAGGACAAGAGGAACCTCGAAGGGATTCTTCTCTATGATCTTTTCCAGCAGTGCTTCCTCTGCCTTCCGTCGGATCCGAGCTGCCTTTTCTTTCATCAGCTGATCCTTAAGTGCCTCTCTAAGCTGGTCGAGGCTTCCATAGTTTCCCACATCTTTTGCAAACTCATCATCGATCGCTGGAAGCTCCTTTTGAAAAATCCTTTTTACGACAAACGTCGCATCAACGGTTTTCCCGGCCAGCTCCTTGTTGGCATAGGTTTCTGGGAAAGGTAGTGGCACTGTGGTCTGTTCTCCCGAATGCAACCCGACAAGTGCCCCTTCAACCTCTGTCGGATATCTTCCCGATCCAATTTCTATATACACGTCCTTGTCACTACCACCTGAAAACGGTTTTCCATCGATCGTCCCCTGGTAATCGACCAAGACCACATCGCCATCTTCAACTGGTCGATCTTCCTGAACACCTTTCATCTGGGCATGGGATTCTCGCAAGTTCTCGAGCGCAAGCTCCACCTCCTGTTCAGTGACGGTTGCTTGTTCCTGAGGTATCTCTATGCCCTTGTAATCCTTGACCTCAATCATGGGTAACACATTCATTTGCACACTAAAGGAAAACGGCTGGCCTTCCGTAAAGGTACCCGCATCGATCTTCGGCTCACCCAAAGGCGTCAGGGAATGTTCTTTCAAAGTCTTCTCAAGGGAGGATGCCACAAGCTGGGATGAGACTTCCTTGTGGATCTGCTCCTTGAAGTATCGTTTTATGATGCTGATAGGGGCTTTCCCTTTTCTAAATCCTTTCACGTCCACTTCCTTAGCCAGTTTCCTACAATACCGCTGGATCTCTTCCTCCACCTCATCAGCTTGAATTTCGAACATGATGTTCTTCTGAGATCCACCTAGGTCTTGAATTTCTGTTTTCATGAATGTCCCCTTGTGCGTTGGCACCTGCTTAGTGAGCACGACAAAAGTGCGAGAGGGGGGACTCGAACCCCCACGGTTGCCCGCTGGATCCTAAGTCCAGTGCGTCTACCAGGTTCCGCCACTCTCGCGTTCGTGTGGAAAAGGCCAGGTTTCCGTAATGAGCATGAGGTACGCCTTCTTATCTCCTGACAAAAATTAACTATATATGAATGTCACGTGCTGTCAATCCACAGTACCACTCATACGGCGTGCCCACACGTGCATACCGTACTGCACTGAACAGCAATGCTACCTATACATGGGGCTATAACATCCTCATTGCCGTTCGCTTCATCGGGGTAGAAGGGCTCATGAGATCATGCCTACACAAAGAGGTGCACTAACCTCGAGATGTGCGTACACACCTCAAGAGTTGCACCTCTACATAAAGCAGTCTTGTAGGAATTGATCATATTGTTGAGTTTTGCTAAAGTCCACGTTTGTCGAACAGCAGTAGAGATGCGCTTAGGAACCAAAGACCCCGGCAGGGTGAGAGGAACACAATGGAAAAGGGTTATCGGTTATGAACGCAAAAAGATATATCGACACACAGATTGCCTTGATCCGACGCACGGTTGGGGACAGCAAGGCTGTCACTGCGCTTTCAGGAGGAGTGGACAGTTCTGTCGTTACCATGCTTGGACATAAGGCCCTTGGATCTCAACTCGATACGGTCTTCCTTGACGACGGTCTTATGCGTCAAGGGGAACCCATGGAAATTGTGAGGATCTTCAAATCGTTCGCCATTCCGGTACGAGTGCTCCGGGTACTGGACCGTTTTTTCACTGCGCTCAAAGGAATCGAAGACCCTGAAGAAAAACGCAAGGTCTTCCGTACCACCTTTTACCAGTGTCTCAGTGAGGCTGTCAGGGCAAGCGGTGCGCGTTTTCTCTTGCAGGGTACCATCAAGGCAGACATAATCGAGACACAGAAAGGTGTAAAGACCCAACACAACATCCTTGAGCCTCTAGGTATAAATCCTCAAAAAGATTATGGGTTTAGTGTCATTGAACCGCTCAAGGATTTGTTCAAACCAGACGTCCGCACGATCGCCGGAGCTTTAGGCCTTCCTCCGACGATAACTCAACGAATGCCGTTTCCAGGTCCCGGGCTAGCTACACGCTGCCTCGGCGAGGTCACGCCAGAGCGGATTGCAATAGTTCGAAAGGCAACATCCATTGTCGAGCAGGAGACATCTGGTGTAAAAGCTTTTCAATGTCTTGCTGTTCTTATGAAAGATAAGGCGACAGGGGTTACGCGAAAAGGAACTCGCATCTACGGCCACATCATCGTAGTTCGGTGTGTGGACAGCCAAAATGCAATGACTGCCCAGCCAGTGGAACTTCCCTGGAAGATCATGCGCACCATAGAAAAGAGAATTACGTCCGAAATAAAGGGTGTTGCACGCGTCCTTTACGATGTGACACCGAAGCCACCAGCAACTATCGAATTCATTTAACCCGTCACGTCCGCCTCATTGTATGCCACTCCGATACAAGAGCTACCAAGCGGGAAAGGATCGTATGCATGCCACGACGCATAGATATCCATAAGGTACTCATCATTGGCTCTGGCCCCATTGTAATTGGACAAGCATGTGAATTCGATTATTCAGGCACCCAGGCCTGTAAGGCCCTTCGCAAGCTTGGCTATGAAATCGTGCTTGTCAACTCCAATCCAGCAACCATTATGACAGATCCAGGCATGGCTGACGCTACCTATATCGAACCCCTTACGGCTGATTGCATCGAAGAAATCATCGCCAAGGAACGGCCTGATGCACTGTTGCCAAATCTTGGCGGGCAGACCGGACTCAATATCTCTTCAGAACTGTACAAAAAGGGGGTGCTCCAAAAATACGGTGTACGCATCATAGGAGTTCAAGCAGATGCGATTGAGCGAGGAGAAGACCGACAGGCCTTTAAAGATACAATGAACCGACTCGGCATCGCCATACCGAGGAGCGAGATCGCACACAGTGTGGAGGATGCCTTGAGGATTGCCTCGGACCTTGGCTACCCAGTAGTCATACGGCCTGCCTTTTGCCTCGGCGGCACAGGTGGGGGTCTCGTCTACAATGAGGAGGAGCTCAAAACCGTAGCCAGCCGTGGCCTGTCCATGAGTATAGCGGGTCAGGTCCTGGTCGAAGAATCGGTATTAGGCTGGGAAGAACTCGAGCTAGAGGTGGTAAGGGACGCCAAGAACCAGATGATCACAGTTTGTTTCATCGAAAACGTGGACGCAATGGGTGTCCATACAGGGGATTCGTTCTGTACTGCTCCCATGTTGACCATTGACGAAGAACTTCAAGTGCTACTGCAGAAGTATTCCTACGCAATCGTCGAAGCGATTGAGGTCATAGGAGGCACCAATATACAATTTGCCCATGACCCGGTCTCAGGGAGAGTAGTAGTTATAGAAATCAATCCAAGGACATCTCGGTCCTCTGCACTAGCATCCAAGGCCACGGGATTCCCAATAGCCTTTATTTCTGCATTGTTGGCCGGAGGCATGACCCTTGACGAAATACCCTACTGGCGGGAGGGCACGCTGGAGAAGTACACGCCTTCAGGCGATTATGTCGTGGTAAAGTTCGCACGGTGGGCCTTTGAGAAGTTTCCAGATGCCCAGGACAAGCTTGGCACACAAATGCGCGCAGTAGGCGAGGTGATGAGCATCGGGAAAACTTATAAAGAGGCCTTTCAAAAGGCGATACGTTCCCTCGAGCAAGGCCGATTCGGGCTTGGTTTTGCAAAGGACTTCCATTCCCGCTCTCTTGAGGACCTCATGAAGATGCTCAATGAGCCCTCAAGCGAACGTCAATTTATCATGTACGAGGCCCTCCGAAAAGGAGCCACGGTAGAGGAGTTGTACGCCAAGACCCATATCAAACCATACTTCATCCAGCAGATGAAGGAACTTGTCGAACTCGAAGAACAGATCCTCGCGTATAGGGGCAAGGGATTGCCTGACCACCTTATGGCAAAGGCAAAACAAGATGGCTTTTCAGATAGATACCTTGCCCAGCTCCTACAGATGCCCGAGACTACTATCAGAGAAACCCGCAGTGGCCTTGGTATCAGACAAGCCTGGGATGCAGTGCCGGTCAGCGGAGTGGAAAACGCCTCCTACTACTATTCTACCTACAATGGACCTGATCGTGTTCACTCGAGCGATAAAAAGAAGGTCATGATCCTTGGGGGTGGTCCGAATCGTATCGGTCAAGGTATTGAATTTGACTACTGTTGCGTCCATGTGGCGTTCGCCTTGCGGGACCTTGGATACGAATCCATTATGGTAAACTGCAACCCAGAGACGGTCTCAACAGACTACGATACATCTGACAAACTCTACTTCGAGCCGCTCACTGTGGAGGATGTGCTGAGTATCTACGAAAAAGAAAAACCTATGGGAATCATCGTACAGTTCGGAGGCCAAACCCCGTTGAATATTGCTGGAGAACTCGCGGCTGCCGGTGCACGGATTTTAGGCACTTCACCAGAGACCATTGATCTCGCTGAAGATAGGGACCGCTTTCGGCATATGATGAGACGATTGGGCATACCCCAACCTGCCTCTGGCATGGCAAGTACCCTGGAGGATGCCCTCGCCATTGCACGGGATATCGGTTATCCACTGATGGTACGGCCCTCGTATGTGTTGGGTGGCCGTGCCATGGAAGTAGTCCACGATGAAGAGATGCTCAAACACTATGTAGCCCGTGCTGTAGATGTATCTCCAGAGAGGCCGATTCTCATCGACAAATTTTTGGAACATGCAACCGAGGTAGAAACAGATGCCATATGCGACGGAAAAGAAGCCTTTGTCCCTGCGATAATGGAGCACATTGAGCTAGCCGGCATCCATTCAGGGGATTCAGCCTGTGTCCTTCCCCCAGTAAGCCTTCCTAAAAAGCATGTGAAAACGATCGTGGAGTATACAAAAAAGATCGCGCTAGAACTCGGTGTCGTAGGGCTGATCAACATCCAATATGCAATTGCCAATGATACGGTCTACATCCTTGAGGCAAACCCACGTGCCTCTCGTACCGTACCCCTTGTCTCCAAGGTCTGCAATATATCTATGGCACGCATCGCCACAGGTATCATGCTCGGCAAGACGCTTTCTGAGTATAACCTCAAGGATAGGCATGTGCCTTACTTCGGGGTGAAAGAATCTGTGTTCCCGTTTAACATGCTTCCAGAGGTAGATCCTGTGCTTGGGCCTGAAATGAGATCTACAGGCGAAGTGCTTGGACTCGCTGAGTCGTTCGGCCTGGCGTTTTACAAGGCCCAAAAGGCTGCCTTTCAGCAATTGCCTTTGGAAGGATGTGTACTCATCAGCGTCTCAGAGGCGGAACGAAAAGGGGTCGGCGAGGTGGCACAGATGTTTGCACATCTCGGCTTCGCTATTAAAGCTACCCAAGGCACCCATGAGTTTCTCAAGCGACTCGGTATCCCCAGCGAACCTATTAAAAAACTGCACGAGGGCCGCCCCAACATACTTGATAGTATCATGAATCGGGAAATCCATCTTATTATCAACACACCGAGCGGCAAGCTGAGCAAGCATGATGATTCATACATTAGAAAAGCAGCCATCAGATACAAGATACCGTACGTCACGACCCTTGCAGCAGCAGTTGCTGCAGCTAAAGGTATTGCAGCATACCGGCAGGGACATAGCGAGGTAAGATCTCTACAGTCCTACCACAAGCACATCCACTGAACCGCCACAGCAACGTTCCAGGCGAGGCGCGTTCTACAGCCTCGCACTTCACACACCGTACAATTCTTACAATGTGAACGTCATAAGGACGTCGCCGGTCTCAACTGTATCGCCAGGCTTGACCACGATCGAGCTGATGACCCCATTGCACGGCGAAGCAACTGCTGTCTCCATTTTCATTGACTCAAGGACAACGAGTTCTTGGCCTCGGTAGACACGATCGCCTACAGCCACGAGGATGTCCACAACCAGTCCGGGCATAGGGCAGTGCAGTTTATCGTCTTGCTCCTCCTGCTTCTTCACCGGCATGTAGCGGGCCAGCTCCCATTCACGGGGACGATAGATTTCAAAGGTCTTCCTTATCCCGTAAAATGCAACACCGATAAAGTTCCCCCTGTGCTGCAGCCGAAACATGTGAAAAATTCCGTCGATTTGAAGCCTGAGGCGCCTTCGAAAGAATTCGAACGGAGGGGTTGTCACCTGATAAGGAATACCGTCAATCTGAACGTTCCAGTTATTCTCTATATGATTCTTTTCAAGCACGACCTTGAATACCTCATCATCACTCCTCACCACGTAGGAATGGGTGCGCGACGGCGGTTTCTCGCGACCCACCTTCGGTATCATAGGCTCCAGTGACTCCCTGACCAGGTTTTGACGATTATGGTAGACCAAGGTTGCAGCGATAACCATAAAATGAATGTGATCCCTTTGAGGTGCTACCTGCTTGTGAGGATTATCGAGCGTCTCGGTAACAAACTGTGTAGAGATATCCCCCTGTATAAATGCAGGATGCATAAGAATCCTATTGATGTAGTCCACATTGGTGATCACACCTTCTATGTGATAGCCGTTGAGGGCCTCTGCAAGCCTCTTGCGAGCTTCTTCCCGAGTAGAGCCCCATGAGATCACCTTTGCGAGCAAAGAATCATAGTACATACTGACGGTACTTCCAGGACCGATGCCACTGTCAACACGAATGTGCGTGCCTCTTGGGGCTGCATAGCGCGTGATGATGCCCGCCGAGGGGATAAAGCCCCTCTCCGGATCTTCAGCACAGATACGCGCCTCGATCGCTGCTCCCGAGATCACGATGTCCTCCTGACGGAGTCGTAGGGGTTCTTCTGAGGCAACACGTAATTGGAGTTCAACGAGATCCACAGAAGTCACCATCTCAGTGACTGGATGCTCCACCTGGAGGCGGGTGTTGACCTCGAGGAAATACCAGTTGCGTCTCTCGTCAAGAAGGAATTCCACTGTTCCTGCATTCACGTATCCGGCTCGACGAGCAATCTCACAGGCTGCCTCGCCCATAGACCGGCGCAATGTCTGGTCAAGCACGACAGAGGGACTTTCTTCTATGAGTTTTTGGTATCGTCTCTGGATGCTACATTCACGCTCTCCTAAGTGGATGACGTTTCCATGCCTGTCAGCCACAATTTGGAATTCTATGTGTCGAGGCCTTGAAATGTAGCTTTCGATAAAGATCCTATCATCCCCAAACGCCTTAACAGCCTCTTGTTTTGAGGACAAAAACACCGAGGGCAGTTCATCGCGACTGCGCACAATTCTCATCCCTTTTCCACCCCCTCCTGCGGCGGGCTTGAGCAGAAGCGGATAGCCAATCTCTTCGGCAACAGCATAGGCTTCTTCAATACTGCTCAACGGTTCTAGATGAGCCGGCATTGTGGGCACACCTGCTTGCTTTGCGAATCGTTTCCCGCCGAGCTTATCGCCGAGGGCCCTGATGACCGTAGCGGGCGGACCGATAAATACCAAACCAGCAGCAGTGACCATTTCCGCGAATTCAGGATCTTCTGAAAGAAACCCATATCCAGGATGTAGTGCCTGTGCTCTGCTGTTGAGTGCAGCCTCGACAACCTTTTCTTTACACAAGTAGGACTCAAGCGCCTTTGAGCCTCCTAATGGATAGGCCTCATCGGCCTCGAGCACGTGCAGCGCCCGAAAATCAGGATCTGAATACACAGCTACTGTCCTGATACCTAATCGTTTGCACGTCCGCATAATCCGGACCGCAATCTCTCCCCGGTTAGCAATAAGGATCTTGTCGAACATCAACAACAAACCTCACAAAGGGATATTGCCGTGTTTACGCTCAGGAGCAATCGCACGCTTGCTTTCCAGAAACTGAAGTGTTCGGATCAATTTGTGACGAGTGTCTCTGGGAAAGATCACATCATCGATGTAGCCTCTCTTGGCTGCCATAAAGGGATTGATGAACTGTTTTCTGTACTCTTCCATGCGCTGCTCGAGCAGGGCTTCTGGATCAGAGGCAGCCTTGAGCTCCTTCTGATAGATAACTTCTGCAGCTCCTTTTGCACCCATAACAGCGATCTCTGCAGTCGGCCACGCATAGTTGATGTCACAGTTTATGTGTTTTGCATTCATCACAAGGTAGGCCCCACCATATGCCTTTCGTAGAATTACGGTAATACGCGGCACGGTGGCCTCTACAAATGCATAGAGCAGCTTGGCGCCATGCCTGATGATTCCGCCATGCTCCTGCTCAGGCCCAGGCATAAACCCAGGAACATCCACAAGGCAAATGAGGGGTATATTGAAGGCATCGCAAAACCGGACAAAACGAGCAGCCTTACTGGATGCATTACTGTCCAGGACGCCGGCCAATACCGATGGTTGGTTCGCTACAAGACCGATGGTCTGGCCACCCAATCGGCCAAAGCCACATATGATGTTTGCTGCGTAGTGGGGCTGGACCTCGAGAAACTCAGCTCCGTCAAGGATGCTTTGTATCACAATGTTCATGTCATATGCCTGATGTGGGTCTTGCGGCACCAGATAGTCCAAGGCAGGGTCAGTACGGTCAGGTGGGTCCCTTAGATCCAAGACCGGACTCCTCTGACGGTTATTAGATGGAAGATAGTTGATGAGCCGACGAATCTCCCTAAGGCAAATGATGTCGTTAGGTAGCACAAAATGAGCAACCCCACTCTTGGTTGCATGTATCTCTGCACCACCCAACTCCTCAGCAGTGATATCCTTGTGAATAACTGTCTTGACCACATTAGGACCTGTGACAAACATATACGAGGAACCCTCGACCATGAACGTAAAGTCAGTCAGTGCAGGGCTGTAGACCGCTCCCCCTGCACAGGGCCCCATAATGCAGGAAATCTGTGGAACCACCCCACTGGCTGCTACATTCCGGGAAAATATTTCTCCGTAGGCAGCAAGTGAGTCGACTCCTTCCTGGATCCTAGCCCCTCCTGAATCGTTAAGCCCGATAATGGGGGCGCCAACTCGGAGCGCCATGTCCATGATCTTACATATCTTTTGAGCGTGCGCCTCGCCCAACGAGCCCCCAATTACCGTAAAATCCTGACTAAAGACAAAAACTTCCCGGCCGTCTATCATTCCATGGCCAGTGACAACGCCATCGCCCAAGTAAGGCTCTGCCGCCCTCAGTGGGTCGCTGCGGCCCATCTTGAGGGTATCGAACTCTTCGAAAGAGCCCTCATCGAGAAGAAGATCCAGTCGTTCCCGAGCGGTGAGTTTCCCTCTCCTGTGTTGCTGCTCGATTCGTGCAGGCCCGCCACCAAGGATCGCTGTTTCCCTCATCCTGGCAAGTTCCAGGATATTACTATGCATTACCTCAACCATGGTACTCACCTCGTACCGATAGGTTTGTGCCGATAAATGCTACTTCCTATCCACGTGGGCATCTGAAAGAAAAAGACGCCTGTTTACAGCCTCACGAAGGCAGAGGTAGTATACAAATTGTTTGAAAAATAACAAGTGCTGGTATGGAGCCAGCTACGAACAGGAGTGAGGATCAAGAAGACGTTTCCGTCCAGCATACCCTGCTGTCCACCTAAAGGAAGATTACCATGTCGTACCCAATCTCCAAGGATTCTTTCTGCACGCGTTCTACACTGGCTGTAGGCCAGGAGCACTATCACTTTTTTCGTTTATCCGTTCTCGAAGAAAAGGGGCTCTGCAGCATCGAAACACTCCCCTTCTCGATTAGAATTCTTTTGGAACAAACCCTGAGGACAGAGGATGGTTACAAAGTAACTGCTCAACATATACAACAACTTGCCCAGTACGATCCAAAGGCATTACCTTCCCATGAGATCCCATTTCTGCCTTCGCGAATACTCATGCAGGATTTTACAGGTGTCCCAGCCATTGTAGACCTCGCAGCACTTCGAAAGGCTGTCGCTGACATGGGTAAGGATCCACAACGAATCAATCCTTCCGTACCTGTCGACCTGGTAATAGACCATAGCGTGCAGGTCGATGAGTACGGCACGCCTTCTGCCTTTACGACCAATACTGAACGTGAGTTTCAGAGAAATAGGGAACGGTATGAATTCCTTCACTGGGCTCAAAAGGCCTTCCGCAACATGAGGGTGATCCCGCCTGCCTCAGGGATCTGCCATCAGGTAAATCTCGAGTACCTCGCAAAGGTTGTCCAAGAACGCACCATTGCAGACACAAAGGTCCTTATCCCTGATACCCTCGTAGGAACTGACTCTCACACCACTATGATCAATGCCATTGGCGTCCTTGGTTGGGGTGTAGGTGGCATAGAAGCCGAAGCAGCATTGCTTGGTCAGCCGATCTATATACTTGTCCCACAGGTCGTAGGCGTTCGGCTTGTCGGCACGCGACCACCTGGTACCACGGCAACAGATCTTGTCCTTACGATAACTCACCTGTTGCGACGCTACGGGGTTGTTGACAAGTTTGTTGAGTTTTTTGGTCCAGGTGTGGCCTCCCTTTCAGTACCTGACCGGGCTACCATTGCCAATATGTGTCCAGAGTACGGTGCAACCTGCGCCTTCTTCCCTGTTGATGAAGAAACGCTTTCTTACCTGAGAGCAACCGGTCGAACCGAAGAGGAGATCGACAGGGTTGCATCCTATTGCATCCACCAGCGCCTGTATCGTACTTCCACCACACCGGACCCTGAATACGCCGAGGTAATCGATGTGGATCTCTGCGAGATAGTCCCAACCATCGCTGGACCAAAACGCCCCCAGGACCGGATATGCATAAGCGACATGAGAAAGCAGCTTACGGCAGATCTTGTCGCCCCCCCTGACAAGGGTGGCTTTGGACTAACACAAGAGGAACGTACAAAACAGGTCTCTATCGAGTATCCAGATGGCACAAAAGGAAACCTGACTCATGGGTCTGTGGTCATTGCTGCAATTACCAGTTGTACGAATACGAGCAACCCTGGGGTCATGCTCGCTGCAGGGATCTTGGCTAAAAACGCAGTTCACGCCGGTCTCACTGTCAAGCCTCATGTCAAGACCAGTCTTGCACCCGGTTCGCCGGTGGTAATGAAGTATCTCGATGCGTCTGGTCTTACGAGTTTTCTCGAGCAATTGGGATTCAATCTGGTCGGGTTTGGCTGTACGACCTGTATTGGAAATAGCGGCCCGCTGCCAGCCTATGTTCAAGAGGCTATCGTCAATGGATCTCTTATCGCTGCCAGCGTCCTTTCAGGAAACAGGAACTTCGAAGGACGCATCAATCCCTTCACAAAGGCCTCGTATCTTGCCTCTCCGCCACTCGTTGTGGCCTATGCACTGGCCGGCACAATGGATATCGATCTCGACCTTGAACCGCTGGGAACAGGTCGAGACGGAACTCCTGTGTATCTGCGGGATATTTGGCCTATGGATGAGGAACTAAGAGAGTACATGAGAAGTGCCGAAGACCCGAAAGCATATCGTGACATCTACGGAACGATTTACACGAGAAATCGTATGTGGAATGCGATCGCCAGCCCTGATGAACCGGTGTACACCTGGGACCCTGACAGTACCTATCTTCAGCTCCCTCCATTTTTTCTTGAGACCAGCTTCAGCACGCCACGTATACAAGCCATTGAAAACGCACGGGTTCTCGTCATGCTTGGCGACTCGGTCACCACAGATCACATAAGCCCAGCAGGCGCGATAAGTCCCGATTCAGAAGCAGGAACATTCTTGCGTAGCAAGGGAGTACAAAAGGAAGATTTCAATACATACGGAAGCCGCAGAGGAAACTATGAGGTCATGACAAGGGGAACATTTGCCAATAGTAGGCTCCGGAATCTCCTTGTTCCTGACATTGAAGGTGGTTTTACCACGTACCTTCCTACTGGAGAGATCATGAGTATCTATGCTGCCGCAGTCCGCTACAAAGAACTGGGCATACCGGTGATCGTGCTGGCAGGGACTGATTACGGGATGGGATCGAGCAGAGATTGGGCAGCGAAAGGCACGTACCTTCTTGGTGTGCGCGCTGTTCTGGCCGAGAGCTTTGAGAGGATCCACAGAAGCAATTTGGTAGGAATGGGTGTACTGCCACTCGAGTACCAGAAGGGTATTAGTGCGAGGAGTCTCGGCCTCACTGGACGAGAACGGTTCTCTATCGCACTCCACGATGACCTGCAACCATTGCAGGAGATTCAAATAACCGCAGAGAGAGAAAGTGGTCCACCACTGCGGTTTACTGCGCGCTGCCGTCTCGACTCACCAGTAGAGCTTGAGTACTATAGAAACGGAGGAATACTCCACACGTTCCTCAGACATTTGGTGAGCGAGTGACCGATAGACTGGCAGCGTCATTTCCTTTGATGCTCCTCCATGTACGGGATCAGGGCTGCAGGGGGTCTGTTCCCTCTTTGATCTCATCCTCGTCACTACGGCCGTCGTGGTCAAAATCCCTATCAGGAGCCAGGGTAGAGACGATCTCCGGCACTCCTGTCTCAAGATACGACGTAAAGAATCGTACAATCTGCTCCTGCACATACCGTATCGGGCTTGGTAGGCGGCACCACGGGTAGGACGATTCTATCGCACATTCAGGAAGTCGTCTAAACCGTTCTCCAGTTTCGAATGGAAAGCCGAGCTGCCATTCGAGGTCGTAGTACTGATTTGCTATATTTGTTCCGTGTCCGGCTGGAAAGTATTGAACCAAGGCAGAAGTAAACCCATGTGTTCCTCGGTACGGCGACGCCGCCTCAGGGAGAGAAGCTACCTTGCGGTAATAGGGCTTGAGCAAGGGGATGCCAAAAGCCGTTGCCAAAGCCTCGTTGCTCGAATTAGGCACTAAATGATCCCACATGACCTCAATCTGGAGGATGTTTTTCGGTCTGCCACCTGTAAGAGGATGGGCAAGCGTATATGGGGCATAATTGATAGGATCACCTGGGTCTAGGACTGCCTGTGCGAGGTTGACGAACTCAGAATAGGTCGAAGCAAGCTCCTCGGATGACAAAGAGAACGCAAGTCGGATCAGATCCCCATAGTCTCCGGTGATCCCTGGAGAATTGACCAGAAGACTCGGCCCAATGCCACCGCCAGCCACGTTGAGCACGCCAGTGAGGACATTAGGTTCAACGGTCATAAATAGTGCCCCAATAATCCCTCCCAGAGAGTCACCAATATAGAAAAGGTGATCACCGTCGAGCCGCGGGTTGCCAACTGTGGAAAGATCTAGATGACCACCCTTGATGAGCCGTGTCATCCACATAAGATCTACTACGGTCTGCCTGAAGTTGTCTCTCATACTGACTCCACTGGCAAACAGTTCGAAAAAGCCCAACGTAGAAGAGAGAAATTCAGGGTCAGGCAGCCCGTCAGATCCAGGCGCACCTGTGTAATTGAAGATTTCGTCTTGTACCACGCATATCTTTTCCGACAATGGGCCGAGTATGGGACATCGATAGCGATCTCCATGACCGACAGCATCAATAGCGATTGATGCAATACCGCTGTTAGCGAGTTCTTGAGCGGCAACCATAACGAAGTCGCGCCTACCATTCAGCCCGTGCTGTATGATAGCGACAGGATAGCCTCCTTCAGGCATTGGATCGTTGGGCAGTACAAGACTGAAGAACAGTTTCTTCCAACCCTGAATTACCGGCTTGCCATCTAAGCCATGCACAAATGCACCATAATCCGCATTCCTGATCCCCTCCTTCTTGAACCAGGGGGCCATGACGCTCGCCTTGGTAATCACAGTACGTATCCTCGTGTGGGCCAAGCCACCAGGATTATCCATTCCAGGGGACTCCTCGTACCCTGGCTGTGGCCTTCCTAAGAGCTCGTCGAGACTGCCTCTACACTGAGGCATTGAGAACAAAGCAGGATCATCGGTAAAGAATGCTTCTATTGATACGGCCGAAGGTTCTACTTGATCTAGCATCTCGCTTATTGCTACAAGGTCGGCGGTGACACTCTGAGTCCTAAAGACTGCCACACCTGAACACACCCGGCGGTCGACAATATCCGGCTGCCCCTCCAAGAGCTCAAGGACTGGAGCGTAAAGATCGACAGCATGTTTCATCGCCTCCGAACCACCCTCTCCACCACTTATACGGGCAAAGTCCTCAGAGGGCACAATATTGCCGCCATGCCGACCTTTAACCTTGGTCGTTACAACAGCAGCGTACGTAGTTTTTTCCTTAAGAGGAAACCCTGCTACAGGCAGCAATGCAAGGAGGTTCTTTTCACCATCAAAATAGACTTCTACAGGATGTCGTTCCAGGTATTTGTCAGAACCTGGATCCACGTTGATGAGAAAAACAGAACTGCCATACCTCAGGCTCTCTTGCGGGGTGCGCGGCAGGGTCAATGTATCGACAGGCCCATCGAGCCAGAAAAAGACACCAGTACTTGTGCCAAATCCGTCCAGTGTGCTCAACGCCGTTTCAAAAATATTACCGAACAGGATCATCTTATATGGAACGCCCACTACGGATAGACGTCCATCCGCATTCAGGTAGAGATTGTTGGGGAAAGGGACCTGAGAGTAGACCGGGATTCCTGAGCTTGGCAATGTGAATCTCACCTCAGGTCCTGTGGTTGAAATCACACTCACCACTTCGGTGACAGTACCTTCTAATCCGTGGCTGTCTACTACTGTTAACGTGATGGAGTACACACCCGTTGTCATGAAGACGTGTGCTGCAAACGGTGTTGTGCTCCTCACCGTGGTGCCGTCGTCAAAATAGAAATGGTACATGACAATGATGTCTCCAGGGTCTGGATCCATAGAGTACGAGGCGTCGATGGTCACCATCACGCCGCGGGATACCTCTTCCTGAATATTGAGCACTGCTTGAGGAGGGCTGCTGCCTTTGGTAGTAAGGTCGTCACGACCGCAGGAAGAAGCAGCGAGTAGTATAGCAATGGCGAAGCACACTACGGCCGTTTCCACGCCCAACATTCTGCTATGCTTCATGATCTTGCCCTCCTTTCAGCGTGCGATTATACCACAAGCCGCTTCTGGTAGCTTGTGGAACGTACTGTGCACCAGCGTTCACGCACATTAATTAGTACCCTATGTTCCTAAGAGATGCGCTGTGGGTCTGTGTGCTTGGTAAACCGTCTTGCTCCACACGAGTAAAGAAAGTGAGCCAGTACTTTCTTGTCACGCTGTAATGTGCATCCCGTTTTGACAAATACACTACCTCTGCCCATAATAACTACAACTTCTTGTAGGAGGTAAAAAATGCAAGAGGCATGCGAATTTCCTCTCAGCAACGCAACGGATGAAGAGGTCAAACGAATCCTTGCTGAGTCAAAGACTATTGCAATTGTGGGCCTTTCAGATAACCCTGAGCGTGACAGCTATCGAGTGGCTTCCTACCTTGCAGCGCACGGGTACGAGATCATACCCGTGAATCCTAATGCTACTGAAATACTGGGGAAGAAAAGCTATCCCACCTTAAGGGACATCCCTCAGCAGGTGGATGTCGTCGATATATTTCGAAAGCCCGATGCAGTACCCCACATCGTGGATGATGCTATAAAGATAGGAGCTCGTGTGGTGTGGATGCAGGAAGGAATTGCTCATAATCAGGCCGCTGACAAGGCACGAGAGGCTGGCCTCCAGGTAGTTATGAGCAAGTGCATGATGAAAGAGCACAAAAAGGCCTTTAGCTCGTCTCGATGAGAGAGCCTCCCAAGCCTTTTACCAACCCGCTGCCACAAACCCCACGATTACCACATATTGATCAAGGTACCTTCCGCAACATGCTACTGGGTACGTGGAGCATGCCACTACCTTCTAACAACTCGAATAGACACTCACGTGATCATGTATCACCATTCCCACAATGACCGTCGTTATGCCGGCCAACCAGAGGCCCTGCGCTCTGCCGAGCGGATTGCCCGACTCGAACTGGAGCGGGTCGTAGCTCTGACGCTCGAAGGCACAGAGATGACAAGCCTGCTGGATGTGGGAACAGGAACCGGAGTGTTCGCTCAGGCCTTTTGCAGCGTTGTCTCTCGTGTTGTCGGTATCGACATAAACATCGAGTTGCTCACCATAGCCTCTCATCACGTATCAGGCGTCTGCTTCATCAAAGGAGCAGCCGAGGCACTTCCCTTTGATGACCGCTCTTTTGATGGGGTCTTTCTCGGGCACGTACTTCACGAGGTAGACGATCCTTTGGCGACATTGCGAGAGGCTCACCGTGTGGCACGCAATCGAGTTGCAATACTTGAGTGGCCTTGTCGTGCCGAAGCATATGGCCCCCCGCTCGAACACCGTCTCAGGCCAGAAACTGTTGATAAACTGGCCCGCGATGCAGGCTTCCACATTGTTGAACATATCGAGATGACGCATATGATCCTCTATCGCCTTGTCACCTGAGACGTGGCCTGAAGTTATACCGCATCGGTGGTCCAGAGGCTGAAACAGTTATGGTAACTCTCTTAAAGAAGAGGCCAGGATACATGAGAGAACAAAGCCAGAGGCAAGCCTTTTTCTGATCCCCAGGAGAAACAGCAATGTGGCAAGACTATTCGGAAAAGATGCGGTACTACAAGCAGAGCAACCCAGGGATGCGTAGTGATGAGATTGGCGTACTGGTGACTGCAGATACCTTGTACGATGACCCTCCTCGAGGACTCATCCCTTTTCAGAGAGATCTACATTACCATGGATCCGACCATATCGCCGACACATCATCGGGCCATAACGTTTCTGAAACTGGCAGCAAGCAAGGAGGCCACCTCGACTACTAGTAGAAGCCTTAATGCAGACCTCAATGTGAAGTTCAATGATATCGTTCATCCCCGTAACTGGCGGACAAATCAGCTCACCTTTAAGAAGTACAGCCTTCTCGCATCGAGTGTCATTGAAGAAATACTACACAGAGCATCCCTCCCTTCTCCCCTTGAGGCAGTACTGAAAGAAACAGAGGAATCGCGAGCATGCTGCGATTACTATCAGATGCTTAGCATGTACCGAAACACCAAAGACAAGAGGCTCCGATTTGAACTATTGCGAAAGCTTGGTCTCATCGTGCTCATCGCTCGTATCAATCGTTACATTGAGATAGAGGCTCTGGACCACAACATGAGGAACGTCTACAAGGCCATTGTCAAAGGACTCGGGCTGACAGGTAGGACCTCGAGGACCTATGTCGTCGAGTTCGATGGCACTACCGGCCTCACGGTAGATAAAGGCAAACACGACAAGGCCGGCTTTTCAGCAAAAGGATTAGCACCTCAACCAATGGGTGCTGAGGCTGCAAAACGGCTGGAGCGAGTGACATGCCACTCATGGAGGACCAGGGCTGGAACCGAAATCGATCACATGGAGTTACGAAACAAACTGCGCTCCAGAGGGTCTCTCTCTTATACTTCATACGTCGAGAAAATGATCAGAAAAGATCTGGAATTTCCCAATCGAGTCTGCGACACAATTGGCGTTAAGATTGTCGTTAACAAGGAACGCGACATCCCAAGGATCCTTGCTGAACTCGAATCGTTTCTCGGTGGAAGTTTATCGAGGAAAAAGGAAAAAGACGTGTACACTGCGTACAGGGGTGACCGAAAGGGAGAACAGATTTCAAACGAGTATTTTGTTTGGAAGGCAGTCTACGATATACCTTTGCCTCACCCTTCCATTCGAATGATTCGAAACATGATGCACCTCTTCAGACATGAAAGGGGACTTTATCCAGAGCTCAAAAAAACCCTTCATACTACTTGAATAATCCGCTGGATTTCGTGATTGAAGTTCAACTCCAAGAGATCGATTCCTATCTTATGTGCAAGATAACAAACAGCCCCACTGCACATCCGAGGCTTAAGGCCAAGCAAATACGCTCCAACTCTTTTTATAAACTTTTTCCAAAGGAGATCTATGAAAAGGAAGTGAATACCATCA
>FWPV01007264.1_pt1 | contig 20319 bp, 19 predicted proteins | sample 2228371 | NCBI WGS metagenome assembly FWPV01 (sample SAMEA103939776, study PRJEB20133) | metagenome | reverse complement strand
AAAGTATTAATAAATATTTTTTCATTTTACACCTTAAATATTATATATTAATTTAAACTTATATTACAAGGTTTTTCCCCTATTTATTGATTTCCAGAATTTTTAATTTAATAGCCCCATCCGGTACCTCTACCTCTACCATAGTACCCTTCTTTTTTCCTATCAGGGCTTTGCCCACAGGTGACTCATAGGATATTTTATATTTACTGGGGTCTGCTTCTGTGGAACCGCCTATATGATACTCCACTTCCTCGTCAAATTCCAAATCGAATACCTTAACCTTAGAACCGATGCTCACTGCATCCGTTTTAACTTCATCTTCATCTATCACTTTAGCATTTTTAAGCATATTCTCCAATTGAACTATTCTTCCCTCAACATATGCCTGCTCATTTTTCGCTTCATCATATTCGGAATTTTCAGATAAATCTCCAAAAGAAAGGGCCTGTTTGATTCTCTCTGCAACCTCTCTTCTTCTTACCGTCTTCAAGTTTTCCAGTTCTTGTTCCAACTTTTGCAATCCCTCATATGTCAGAACAACTTCTTTATTTTGCATTTGAAGCCTCTCCTTTACTTTGAATTTCGTGTTGATAATATATGCATTAATTACTTATTTATTCTAGATTGAAAACCACTAAAAACACAAAAGCACTGAAACTACAAAACAGTGCTATGGATAAACTACAGAGCCAAACAGATGAAGAAATATATATGACCGACATTAATTAAGTAATTCAGCGTAAATATTTATAGATCAATCCAATTTTTTATCATTATAGACTACTAATTTTGTATTGTCAATAACCAATGACCAAAAAGGAAAATATGGATTGAACCCATCATATAGCTATCGGCAATGAAATCGTATAACCTTCCTCTTCAAATTGCTCCGATATACCCTTCATAATATTGTATTCGGCAAAATCTTTAAAAACATTAGTACCACCGTTAAGTTTGTTTACAAAAATAATTTCTGCGATTTCATTCCCGGTATAACAGTTTATAAATTCCTCATCAACTGACTCCTCCATACTTGCAGGTAAACCAACATTGATTTGATCAATAATCCCCCCGGTAAATTCAACCTGGCTGTTTTTCAAACTTCCATAATTTATTACCACCGCATTGCAAATGACCTTTTTACGTGGAATAAACTCATCCAGGTTCCCAATATTTATAAGAATACTTATGCCGTCCAATCCGCTTGCAATATCATCGGTAACTCTCACCGACAGTCCCGTTTCGTCAAAAATATCTTCCATGTCCTTTTGGGCCGACTCCTTCTCTTTGGTTATTATAGTTAAAAACTTTGCTAAAGGTGATAGCTGTCTAATAAAGAAATGCAGTAGTTTCCGGTTGTTTGTTTCAAGTATTGCTATATCCAGATCTCTTATGTCCATATCTTTTTTCACGGATATTAGCTTTAAAATATTAACCAGCAGCGACGCATAAATAAAATTCCCCGAAAAAGGGTTTTTCATACCAAAGTCATTGATAATCTTATCCGGAACCTTTGAGGGATAAAAACACTTTTTAATTGAATTGTCACGGCAAGCCTTTAAGACTGCTTTTTGAAGACGCCAAACAGAAAAACGTCTTAATTTTCGAAGCTCATCCAGAGAATAAGGAAGTTTTATAAAGAAAAGATTCAAATCCTGATCCACCGTTATTTTTTTGATTGAATGTTCAGGTAATTTCGTACTGAACAGTCTTTTTATCTTCATGCAAATCAATTTCTTTAGTTTCGTAAAAATATTCAGAATATCCTTTTTATCCGAGTTCTCAATATTATCAAAAACTATAAGTCCTACATTATTCATCTCCGTATCCCATACCTCTTTATAAGTTGGCTATATACTAATCCTATTTGATACGGAAGATAAATATTCATAATGTATACGAAGTAATGTATGCGAAGTAAGATATTCCAGAAACTTAAGTTTTGCAAGTAAAGAGCCTGTAAATACTCCTCGGGGTCAAGCAAAACTCGCTTAACGGGAATGGATGCTCTCCCTGTCCTCATCATATTAACAGGCTCTACAACTTGCTCCACAATGTTTCTTGCATATCTTTCTGCACCTGATTAGTGTGCATCCAAATCATAAATGAAGCTTACTATGGTTTAAATTCGTATTTTCTGTCCGCATTCTGCTGGGTCCACTCATGATAGCTGTTTACCTCCTTGAGGTTTTTATTGAGTACATCCCATATATTCCAAATATCATCAATCGCAAAATAAAGGCTCCATGCGCAGGTACCTGCCAGCTTGTATTTATGTGCAAGAGAGGTTCTTAAGTTTATGGAATTGTGATCTTCAAGCCAGAGTCTATAACGGGCGCCGTCTTTCTGATATTCAGCGTAGAACTGACCGCTCTCCTCATCCCAGACTACTTTAGCATTATTTTCAATTATAGTATTTTTAGCTCCCTTCATTGTCAAAGCGCTGCTGGTAAGCTTCCCTCCTTGTTCCTTCCACAGCCTTGCATAAAAGGGAATACCCAAAAGAAGCTTCTCCCTCGGTACTCCTTCCTCCTCAAGCACCCTTTTCAATATTCTCTCCTGCCAACTAACCTGGGCCACCGACCCGGCAACGGGCGATGTACTCCAATGCTGGTCATATGCCATATACATTATATAATCCACCGGCTCACTTAAAGCTTTTTTATCATAACAGGCAATGTCGTTGACATCTACGGATACTATCAGTCCCTGTTCCCTCAACAAAGGAGATATCTCCCTCACAAACTGCGTAAAAACATCTCTGTCCTTCTGGTACATGTTTTCAAAATCTATATTTATACCGTCCAGATTATAAAGGGCTGAATAGGCAAGTATTTCCCTAATAAGGTTGTCCCTTGCATCGGTGTTGTTCAAAAGCTTGCTTGTCATCTCGGTATCCGTGAAGTCATTACTTAAAAGGGCCCACACCTGATAACCTTCGCCATGGGCCCATTCAACATACTTTGAATATGCTCTGTTTATAAGTTCTCCCTTCTCATTTTTCACCTGAAACCATGTGGGCGAAACGACATCAAGTCCTTTCAGCTCCCCTACCGAGTACACTCTTTCCCTTCTCGAGTAAAGCATGTCCCATACAAGGTTTATCTTGCCCTTTTCCGGCTTCCATCCGGGTTCTACGTTATTCTCCTTCGGAAGCTCCTGTACAATCATTCTTTTTACCACAACAAATCTTTTTTCGATATATCCAATAGCCCCGTCCCAAGTTCTAACCTTGTACCATTTATCATATTCCTCAAAAATTCTTAAAGTATTTTTATCCTTATTATCCGGGTTCATATCAAGTTTTCTGATAATCGGATACCTGATGGAACGCCCTTTTCTTACAACTGCCTCAGTGTCTATCGGTTCTGCAATCTGTCTGATAGTGTTTTTGTAATCAATGATAATGGCATTGCTTTCCTCAATATAGGATACTTCAATACCGTAAAAGTCCGCCAAGAACTCTAAAGGTATATATACCGTGTCATTTTCCTTTGTTACGGGTATGTTCAAAGTCATTGGCTCATTGTTTACAATCGCATTAAGATTATCTGTTTTCATCCTTATTACTCTGTCCTTAGTAGTGATGGTAACCTTCTCCAAAGCCTCATCCCAAAAAATGTTTGGGTCAAAATATTCTTTAACTACATCAAACGGAAGAAGTATCTCCCCTTCCAAGAGCTTGGGCTTTTTCCCGGATATCACCTGCTCTCCCTCTACTATCAAAACAAGCTCTCCTTCACTAAAAGCAGGAACAACATTATTATTCGGTTTATAATATAGATAAAATCCCAGGGGAATAACCGCCAAACCAGCCAGAACAAGAATTAATAAAAAAACAGCAAGAATTGTCCTCTTCATTTTGACCCCCTAAATTAAGTTTCAATCATATAACATTATACAACAAAATTCGTGCCAATTCACCAAATAAAAAAAGGAAGGAGCATAGAATATTCAATTATGAAATTTGACTAATCGAAGAACTTTCTCGGAATCATTGCCTTAATTGACTCAATCATTTTTTCATTAGGCTCGAACAGTACAAGAACTCTCTTTGCTCTATTATCATCTTCCTCTTTTTTATTTGTAATGAAGAAATAAATATTTTCAGAATCCAATGAACTTACAGCTATTATTTTGTCTGAGATTTCCTTCGATAATTCGTCAAACTTTTCGGAGGATACCTTGGCCATAATCTCAAAGTTTATATAGTTTGCAGTTATAAGATTTTTTCTGCTTTTCTCATTTACAATTTTATCTATCTCCAGTTGTCCGTTTGTAAGTGCATATTCAAACTCTATTCTTCTTGAGACAATTACAAGATAGACACCATACCCGATTGCAATACACAGAAATACAGAAGTAGCATAAGGTCCTAAGAAAAAGATCAATAGTGCCATTAACCCAAGCGCAAGAATTATAGTGCCGAAAATTATAACGTTATCCAAAGTATCTCTCTTCTTTTTAACCAGCTTTTCAATAAAAATATCCATTATATTCCCCTCACCCAAAATAAAAAACCTTTCACTGTAAACTATATAATATATAAATATAATTTATAAATCAAGGTATATGTCAATTTAGGATGCATCAAACAAATGTGAAGAAAACTATTTTGAAAATTAAATTTCAAAAGTCCTGAGCCTGCTGCAGCACTATCTTAAACCGATAAACCCGTACAAAAAAAATAAAGACCCTGTTTTAGGGTCTTTACTTTCAGACAAGGGATTAATATTAATACATTCCACCCATTCCGCCTGCACCGGCTGCAGGAGCAGCTTCTTTTTCCGGAATATCGGCAACAACAGCTTCAGTTGTAAGTAACATTGCTGCAACCGAAGCAGCATTTTGAAGTGCTGATCTTGTAACCTTTGCAGGGTCTACAATACCAACTTCAATCATATTAACATATTTTTCGTTCAATGCATCAAAGCCAATGCCCTTGTCACTGCTCTTAACCTTTTCAACTATTACAGAACCTTCGAGACCTGCATTTGCTGCAATCTGTCTTACCGGCTCTTCTAAAGCTCTCAAGATTATTTCAACACCGGTCTTCTCATCTCCGGATACGGTGTCAAGAAGCTTTTGAACCTTCGGAATTGTATTTATCAAAGCAGTTCCTCCACCTGCTACTATTCCTTCTTCAACAGCAGCCTTTGTAGCAGCAAGAGCATCTTCTATTCTCAATTTCTTTTCTTTCATTTCGGTTTCAGTAGCAGCTCCAACCTGAATAACAGCTACACCGCCGGAAAGCTTAGCAAGTCTTTCCTGTAATTTTTCTCTGTCAAAATCGGATGTGGTTTCTTCAATCTGAGATTTAATTGAAGCAATTCTCTTTTGAATTTCGCTCTGGCTTCCTGCGCCGTCAACGATAATGGTGTTTTCCTTCTGAACCTTAACCTGTCTTGCCCTACCCAGCTGTTCTAATGTAGTGTCTTTCAGATCCAGTCCAAGATCCGATGTTATTACCTGTCCACCAGTAAGAATTGCAATATCCTCAAGCATAGCCTTTCTTCTGTCACCGAAGCCAGGTGCCTTAACAGCTACACATGTAAATGTTCCTCTTAACTTGTTTACAAGCAGTGTTGCCAAAGCTTCACCTTCAACATCCTCTGCTATAACAACCAATTTCTTGCCCTGTTGAACGATTTGTTCAAGAAGCGGAAGCATTTCCTGTACATTGCTTATTTTCTTATCAGTGATTAAGATATAAGGATCGTCGATAACTGCTTCCATCTTTTCTGTGTCAGTAACCATGTACGGTGATACATAACCCCTGTCAAACTGCATACCTTCAACCACTTCAAGGTTTGTACCCATGGTTTTTGACTCTTCAACGGTAATAACACCGTCATTTGTAACCTTTTCCATTGCATCGGCTATCAAATTACCGATAACATCATCATTGGCAGAAATTGACGCAACTCTTGCTATATCTTCTTTTCCCTTTATCTTTTGGCTGATTTCCTTAATGCCTTCAACAGCTGCATCAACTGCTTTTGCCATACCCTTTCTCAGAATCATCGGATTTGCACCGGCTGCAACATTTTTAAGTCCTTCTCTGATAATTGCCTGAGCAAGAAGTATAGCAGTTGTGGTACCGTCACCGGCAACATCATTGGTTTTTGTCGCAACCTCTTTAAGAAGCTGCGCTCCCATATTTTCAAATTCGTCTTCAAGTTCAATTTCCTTAGCAATTGTTACACCGTCGTTTGTGATTAACGGTGAACCGAATTTTTTATCCAAAACAACGTTTCTTCCCTTAGGACCAAGAGTAACCTTTACTGTATCCGCTAATTGATTAACACCTTTTTCCAGGGATTTTCTTGCCTCTTCACTGAACTTTATTTCCTTTGCCATATAATAACCTCCTTTAGGAATATTTTCGATCAATTATAATAAGTACACATAATAAAAAATAAGTAAAAAAATTATAAAGCCGTTACCCTCCTCGTATATGTACCCAACGAGTGGCATCGACATATTAATCAACTACTGCAAGTATATCTCCCTGCTTTAATATTGTATATTCCTGACCGTCAAATTTAACTTCCGTACCGGAATATCTGCTTATTATAACCTTATCACCAATTTTTACTTCCATTTTAACTTCTTTCCCGTCTACAGTAGTTCCCGGGCCTACCGCAACAACTTCAGCTACCTGGGGTTTTTCCTTAGCTGATCCCGGCAAAACAATTCCGCTCTTTGTAGTCTCTTCACTCTCTACCATTTTGACAACAACTCGATCTGCTAAAGGTCTAATATTCATATAATTACCTCCTCTTTAATATTTTATTTTAAAGTATTTGCCCTATCATTATTAGCACTCACTAATGGTGAGTGCTAATCACAAATATAATATTATTATATTACCCTTTTTATATCAAACATGTATTTTTTCTATATTTTATTGTTTTTAGAGAATATCCGGACAAGAACGCAAAATATATTAATATTTCATTGATTTTCTCAAGTTTTCATCAAAAAGAATATGCATTTACAGTAAATTGACATGGATAAAAAACATTCTATATACTTAAGTATCTTTCACATTTTCTTCCCGTAAATAATATTCATCCTGTTTACATAAAGGGTAAAAGCACCTTGAACAGATTCTGGGAACCAATATTTATGAACTTGACCGGTCCGATAGATGCAAAGGAGTTCTTCACCCTCTTCATTCCCAATCCGGACTTCATAAACCTTCTTTTGGTATCCAAGGTCAGAAGCCTTTGATACAGCCATGAATTTCTTCTGTCAGGATTACTCTCTCTTGAAAACCTGTAAACGCTGTTATTTGCAATAAGGGCACCGGGATTGCTTATCTCAATGTTCTTTTGGGTAACGGTTATCGTTATTCCTTTTGAAACATCAAGGTAATCCCTGTGAACCAGAGCATTGGCAATAACCTCCTCCAATGCGTTGAAGGGGTAATTCTCAATCTTTATGATACTTCTCATATAAGCCGACACATCGTCAAGCATCTTGAGAATATTGCCGTAAAACAGCCTCACATCATTCTTGTAATCCACCTTGATATATACATGGGGGAGAAATAAATAAGGATTTTTTCCAAAAAGCAGCATCCCCCCTATGGTAGGGTGATAGCCTGCCCCCTCTTCCATTTCACCGATTATCCCCAATGCCTCAAGAATCAGCTCGCTGGGATTATCGCTATATACATTCAGAGTTCCTAAATAATCCTTGATAAGGTCATAATCCAATTCTTCCAAGCCCACATTTTTTAATATCACAGTTTCATAAGTCATAAGACCGTTTTCCTGAAGAAGATTTGCGATCTCGCTTCTTCTTGCCACTCCGGTTGTAGAACCCCTTCTTACATAGAAGGCCCCGTTTTGAATCATTTGATGAGGCTTATTACTGCTTCTATAGACAGTTAGTGCACCAACCGTCTTTCCCTCTATATTAAAAAAATCAACGGATATGGGGATAGGAGGATCACAACGGTTATATATAATCTGCTGAATTTGCTCTTCTGAAAAATCGGCAGGATTAATTCCTATTATTCTCTTTGTTTTATCTTCTATACCGAAAAGAATGTATCCCCGCCCACCCCTGGAATTAGCCATGGCAATAACATCCTTGGTGAGTTCCTTCTTATCACCCTCGGTGGATAAATTAAGCTCAGCTTTAAAATCAAGCTTCGTTCCCTCTTCCTTTTTCAGCAATTGCCTCAGCTTATACTCATCCATTGAATTTAACCTCCGGTATAGCCTCTATCTTCTCTTTTTTAACTCTTCATATATATCATCCAGCTTAACTCCTCTTTCCACCATTAAAACAAAGAGGTGATAAAAGAGGTCGGATATTTCATAAACTATTTCGCCCTTGTCTTTGTTCTTTGAAGCTATAATAACCTCTGCTGTCTCTTCTCCTACTTTTTTCAGTATTTTGTCAATTCCCTTTTCAAATAAATAATTGGTATAAGAACCTTCCTTGGGGTTTATGGTTCTGTCCACTATTACATCGTATACTTCCTGAAGTATTTTAGCCTTTTCACCGGCATAAACACTATTTTCATCAAACACCTTTTGCGATGTTTCCTTTAATTCGTTTCCGGAAAGCTCCCTGTAAAAGCAGGAGTAGTGACCGGTATGACAGGCAGCCTCCACCTGCTCGACCTTTATGAGAAGAGCATCCTGGTCACAGTCCACACTGATGGATTTTATATTCTGAAAATGACCGGAGGTTTCTCCCTTAAGCCACAGCTTGTTTCTGCTTCTGCTGAAATAATGAACCTTCCCCGTTTCTAAGGATTTCTTTAAGGCTTCTTCATTCATATAAGCCATCATAAGTACTTCATTGGTTTTATAATCCTGTGCAATGACAGGGATTAAGCCCTTATCGTCAAATTTTAACTCTTTTAATATGTTTTCCATTTTTTCAATTACCCCCAAATCTACATTCTTACTTCTATACCTCTGCCCTTTAGATTTTTTTTAAGTTCCATTATTTCTATTTCTTTAAAGTGGAACAAAGACGCCGCCAACACAGCATCAGCCTTTCCGTCCACCAGAGCCTCATAGAAGTGCTCCATCTTGCCTGCTCCTCCGGAAGCAATGACAGGTATCCTTACGCTCTCGGACACCTTCCGGGTAAGCTCAATGTCGTATCCTTCTTTTGTTCCGTCGCAATCCATGCTGGTAAGAAGAATTTCACCGGCACCCAGCTTTTCTACCTCTAAAGCCCATTCCAAAACGTCTTTTCCCGTATTGTCCCTTCCGCCGTTAATATATACATCCCAACCGGAGTTATCCTGCCGCCTTTTTGCATCTATTGCCACAACAACACACTGACTTCCGAAACGGGATGCCGCTTCCGATATAAGTTCCGGTCTTTTAATGGCAGCAGTGTTTATAGATATCTTATCTGCTCCGGCCTTAAGTATTTCTCTGAAGTCATCAACGGTTCTTATTCCTCCACCCACGGTAAAAGGAATAAATACCTGCTCCGCAACCCTTTTAACCACATCAATCATGATATTTCTTGCATCCGAAGAAGCGGTTATGTCCAGAAAAGTCAACTCATCAGCTCCGGCCTTATCATAATATGCGGCAATTTCAACAGGATCCCCGGCATCTCTTATATTAACAAAATTAACCCCCTTAACAACTCTGCCGTTATGAACATCCAGGCATGGAATTATTCTTTTTGTCAGCATCTTAAAATCCCCCTTATTTCGCTACTTCAATCGCTTCCTTTAAATCCAGGTCTCCGGTGTAAAGTGCCTTACCGACAATAACTCCGGAAACACCCACTTCCTTTAAATTCTTGATATCGTCAATATTGCTCACTCCACCGGAAGCTATTACTTCTATTCCGACGGCGTTGACCATTTCCTCCATTGCCTTCAGGTTTGGACCTGCAAGCATTCCATCCCTTGAAATATCCGTATATATAATGGTCTTTGCACCCAGTTCCTCCATCTTCTTGGCAAATCCTATCGCTGTAAACTCACTGGTTTTAGCCCATCCTTCTATTGCCACCATTCCGTCTTTTGCATCTATTCCAATTGCAATGCTGTCTCCGAAGCTTTTTAATGCATTCTTAACCAAATTGGGATCCTTCACTGCGGAGGTTCCGAGTATTACACGGTGAATACCCTTGCATAAAATAGTTTCAATCATTTCAATAGTTCTTATTCCTCCACCCATCTGTAACGGAATACCAAGCTTTACAGCCATCTCACTTATAGTGGGAATGTTCTGTACATGACCGGTTCTGGCTCCGTCCAGGTCAACCACGTGAAGGTACTGTGCCCCCAACTGTTCCCATTTCAGTGCCATCTCCACCGGATTGTCCGAATAAACGGTAACCTTATCGAACTCTCCTTGTACAAGCCTAACACATCTTCCTTCCTTAACATCCACGGCCGGATAAATAATCATATATAATTTACCTCCTGTGTGCATTTAATTTTTTCGATGCCGTTGATATAAATTGCTCCCCTTTATACTTATAATTACACTTTAATTACACTTTATAAGTCGCAAAGTTTTTCAACATACCCAGCCCCACTTCACCGCTTTTTTCCGGATGAAACTGGGTGGCAAATACATTCCCTTTCTGTACCGCAACAGCAAAATTAATTCCGTAATTTGCCGAAGCAATAACAATATCGTTATCGTCAGCATCAAGGTAATAAGAATGAACAAAATATACATAGGGCTTTTTGCGAATACCGTTAAACAACGGCGATTGCTGCGATATTTCGAGGCAGTTCCACCCCATGTGAGGAACCTTAAGGTTTCCAAAGGGCAGCAGCTTTATTGCTCCCCCAAGTATTCCTAAACCCTTGCAGTTTTGTCCGCCTTCCTCACTGTAATCAAATAAAAGCTGCATACCGAGACAGATGCCCAGAAAGGGTTTGCCGCTGTCGATAACATTTTTCACCACATCTATCATGCCGTTTTTATCAAGGTTGTTCATAGCATCGGCAAAAGCGCCGACCCCCGGTAGCACCACAGCATCTGCATTTAATATGAAATCCTTGTCCGATGATATCTCTGCTTCATAACCGATAAAATGAAAAGCCTTCTCAACACTTCTTAAATTTCCCATTCCATAATCTATTATTGCTATCAAATTTGTTCCACTCCATATTAAATTAATCATTTAACAACTAAAACTCCCCTTCACCAGATAGGTATACGGGGAGTATTGTTGTTTAATCCAGTTTCTTGCCGGTCAGGCGTTCATATGCTTCAATATACTTCATCTCCGTATTCTTTACAACATCGTCGGGAAGGGTTGGTGCCGGCGGTTGTTTGTCCCAGTCAATGGTCTCAAGATAATCTCTTAAGAACTGTTTGTCAAAACTCTTTTGAGCCCTGCCGGGTTCATAATCCTTCATATCCCAGAACCTTGAAGAATCCGGTGTAAACATTTCATCTCCCACTATCAGCTTGCCGTCTAGAATTCCAAACTCAAATTTTGTATCCGCAAGAATAATTCCCTTGCTTTCAGCATAGCGGCTTGCCTTCTCGTAAAGCTTAATACTGGTCTCTTTTAACTTCTGAGCAAGCTCCGTGCCTATAACATTGCAAAGCTCTTCAAAGGAAACGTTCTGATCGTGTCCCTCTTTCGCCTTTGTTGAAGGCGTAAAGATAGGTTCCGGCAGTTTGTCTGCCTGTCTTAAGCCCTCCGGAAGTTTTATCCCGCATATGCTTCCGGTATTTCTATAATCCTTGAGTCCGGAGCCCTCAAGATAACCTCTCACAATACACTCCGCTTCTACCATTTCGATTTTCTTTACAAGCATGGATCTCCCCGAAAGCTCTTCTTTAAATTGAGAAAGTCCTTCCGGATACTCACTTACATCAGTGGTAATAACATGGTTGTCGATAATGTCTTTGGTATAGTCAAACCAAAACTTTGAAATGCTGTTCAAAACCTTTCCTTTATTGGGTATAAGGTTCGGAAACACCACATCAAAGGCAGATATTCTGTCGGTAACGACTATTAAGAGTTTATCTCCCAAATCATATACATTTCTTACCTTACCTTTAATATGCAAAGGGAGATTTATAAAATCAGTATCTCCAATTAACATCATTTAGCACCTCTCTTGATAAATTTCTATAGAATACGTGTATTAAAACACCCTATTTTTCAAGCATTCCTTTAGTGGACATAACGCCTTCAATTCTGTTGTCTATCCCCGATGCTTCATCCAGCGCTCTGCCAAAAGCCTTGAATATAGCCTCTATAATATGGTGGGTATTGCTGCCGTAAAAGACTTTTATATGTAGGTTTATACCGGCATTATTTGCTACCGCCCTGAAAAACTCCTCCACAAGCTCGGTGTCCATATTGCCGAGTTTTTGATTTTCAAACCTTGCATCAAACACCAAGTACGGTCGGCCGCTTAGGTCAAGGGCTACCAATGCCAAGGCTTCATCCATGGGAACAAAAGAAGAACCGTATCTTTTTATGGACTTCTTATCTCCCAAGGCCTCCTTTATTGCCTGGCCCAATACAATTCCCACATCCTCAACAGTGTGATGGGCATCCACATCCAAATCCCCTTTTGCCATGACCTTTAGGTCAAAGAGGCCATGTCTGGCGAAAAGACTAAGCATATGGTCAAAAAAGCCTACTCCGGTGTTTATATCACCTTTTCCCGTACCGTCAATATTCATGCTGAGGCTTATATCGGTTTCATTGGTTTTCCTTTTAATTTCAGACTTTCTATTCATCAAAATGCCTCCGAAGTATGTAATCAACCTTGCCTTTAATTAACACGTAAACTATTTTTATTCTACCATTTCTATAAAAAATCGCAACAATAAGTTTATAAAAATTAGTGTCCTTTTATAACACCTAAGTCAAAAGAAAAATCTTCTGTTCGAAAAGATTTCTTTCATTTTAATATTTCATAATACTTATAAATTCCTCAAGAAAAATATCGTTCTGCTCTTTTGTGCCCACACTTATTCTGATACAGTCTGAAAGCACGGGATCATCGAAAAAGCTTCTTACAAGCACTCCTTTTTCATAGAGCTTGCGAGCAATTTCCTTTGCCCCGCAAACCCTTATCAGTATGTAATTTGCCCACGAAGGATAAACATATACACCCTTTAAACTTTTTAGCTTCCCGGCAAGATACTCTCTCTGATCCTTCAAATACAGGATCATTTTCTCAACTTCTTCACGTTCCTCAAACACCATCTTTGCTATAAGCTGGGTCAGCGAGCTTAAGTTGAATGTCGGACGGATCTTGTTTATTTCCCCGGAAACAGCAATATTGCTTATTGAATAGCCACATCTCGCTCCCGCAAGAAGGTAAGCCTTTGAAAAAGTTCTCAGCACCACAAGGTTTTCGTATTTTTCTATTAATGGTATTGCGCTCTGTTCGCAAAACTCGGCATAGGCCTCATCAACAACAATTATTGAGCCGGTACACTTTGAAGCAGCTTTTTCAATATCCTCTATAGAAATCAACCCTCCCGTAGGGTTGTTTGGGTTACACAAAAACGCCACCTTGGCCCCTTCTTTGTTTACGGCGTCTATAAAAGCATCCACATCAAGGTCAAAATCCTTCTCTTTTATAAGAGGAACCTCCACCGGTATACCTCCGGCTATTATGGTATTTATCTTGTACATTGAAAACGTAGGACAGGGAATAACCACCCTGTCACCTTTTCCGACAAACACCGTTATTATAAGCTGAATAAGCTGGTTGGATCCGGCCCCCACTACAATAGCGTCATGGTCAACATTCCAGTAACCTGCAAGCGTCCTTCTGAGATTAACCGATTCATTGTCGGGATACAAATTCAAGCCTGGCCCCTTCGTAAAATAACCGGCCAGCTTCTCTCTTATTTTTTGAGGAAGTTCAAAGGGGCTTTCATTAGCATCAAGCTTCACCCTGTAGGGTACCTCATGGGAAACATAAGGAGTAAGCTTTCGAATCTCCGGCCTCACCAATTCGTTTATCATTTAACATGCACCTTCTCCCATCTGGGCTAAATTCTCTTGACCCTTTTCTCTACTCTTTCTCAAACCTTACCCTGATGGCGTTTGCATGTGCCCCCAAGCCTTCCGACTCGGCAAACAATATTACATCGTCCTTAACCTTACGCAGTGCTTCCTTTGAATAGGAAATAATGCTGCTCTTCTTCATAAAGTCCGATAAGTTCAAGGGAGAGAAAAACCTGGCTGTACCGCTGGTGGGAAGTACATGATTCGGTCCTGCAAAATAATCCCCCAAAGGCTCCGAGGAATAACTTCCCAGAAATATCGCCCCCGCATTCCGTATAGACCCCAAGGCACCAAAGGGTTCTTCAATACAGAGTTCCAGATGCTCGGGAGCAATTCTGTTTACCACCTCTGCAGCATCTTTAATGCTTTCTACAATAACAATAGCACCGTAATCCTCAATAGACTTTCGGGCTATTTCTTTTCTGTCCAAAGCCTCAAGCTGAATTTCCAGCTCTTTTTCTACCTCTTTGACAACCCTTTCCGATGTAGTAACCAATATGGACGAAGCCAGCACATCATGCTCGGCCTGGGACAGAAGATCTGCCGCCACAAACCTTGGATTTGCAGTTTCATCTGCAACCACCATAATTTCACTGGGACCCGCAATCATATCAATGTCACAGTAACCGTATACCGTCCTTTTTGCCATCGCCACATATATGTTACCCGGTCCCACAATCTTATCGACTTTGGGAATGGTTTCGGTACCGAAAGCTAGTGCGGCTATAGCCTGAGCTCCGCCCACTTTATATATTTCATCGGCACCGGCTTCATTGGCAGCCACCAGTATGGCAGGGTTCACTTTTCCGTCCTTTCCGGGAGGGGTAGTCATTACTATCTTTTTAACTCCCGCTACCTTTGCAGGCATTATATTCATAAGAACCGACGAAGGATAAGCCGCAGTTCCTCCGGGCACATAAACCCCTACTATCTCCAAAGGCGTATACATCTGCCCTAGGATTACACCATCCTCTTCGGAAACAAACCATGACTTTTCCTTCTGCTTTTCATGAAAGCTTTTTATACTGTCCCTGGACTTTTTAATCACTTCCACCAGTCTTGAGTCAACTTTTGAGTAAGCTTCTTTTATTTCATCTTCCGAAACTTTAAGACTTTCAGATGAAAGCTCTACTTTATCAAACATGGCAGTGTATTCCAAAACCGCCATATCTTTATTCTGCCTTACATTGTTTACTATATCCTCCACACGCCTTAATACATCACCGTGCTCCATCTGACTTCTTGACGCAAGGCTTTCAAATAAACCGCTGTCTTTCCCGTTTCTCAAATCGATAACCTTTATCAAGCCTCACACCTCTTTTCCAACTCTTTTCTCAGTTTTTCAATTATGGAGTTTATATGCTCACTCTCCATCTTCATGCTCACCCTGTTTACAACCATTCTTGCACTTATATCCGCTATGGTATCCAGGACAACAAGGCCGTTTTCCTTTAAAGTTCTGCCGCTTTCCACCAGGTCAACTATTACCTCTGAAAGTCCCACCAAAGGTGCCAGCTCAATGGAGCCATTGAGCTTGATGACTTCAATGGATTCCTTACGTTTATGTTCAAAGTACTCCCTTGCGATCCTCGGATATTTTGTTGCCACTCTTTTGTTGGTAAGCTGGTCAAGCTTCCCCATTAGCTCCGCCGGCCCGGCTACAACCATCCTGCAGGCAGCAAAACCAAGGTTCAAAACCTCGTAAAGATGCCTGCCTTCCTCTAATAGTGTATCCTTACCCACAATACCTATATCCGCAGCCCCATATTCCACATATGTGGGCACATCGCTGGGTTTTGCAAGAAAGAATTTGATTTTATTTTTCTCGTCAGTTAAAATAAGCTTCCGGGATGAACTTTTAAGTTCCGTACAATCGATCCCTATGGCCTCAAACAGTTCCACCGACATATCGGTAAGTCTTCCCTTTGAAAGGGCTATCGTCAAATATCTCATTTCCTACCCTCCTTAACTCATGCCTTTAAAAGCTCACTTATGGTCACTTTTGAGACCTCATCCTTTTCAAGGTTATGGACCTCTATGTTTTCATCATCAAGAACCTTCAATATGCCTCCTATTCCTTTTAAACCCGCATAATTTCTGGCTGCTTCAAAGTCTCCGCCGTTTATATCCATCTCCACGACAAGTCCCTGTTTCCTTAAGGTTTCACATATTCTAAAAGCTGTCTTCCTTCCCTCTTCACTACAGCAAACAAGAGTATCAACCCTGGGTTTTTCAAATTCAATTTTCTGCCTGTCAAGGGCCATCATCACCATATTGATTCCCATGGAAAAGCCTGTGGCAGGACTGCTCTTTCCGAATTTCTCCACCAGCCGGTCATATCTTCCGCCGCTTAATATCGGGAAACCCACTCCATAGGTAAATCCCCTGAAGATAGTACCGGAATAGTAATTGAGACTTTGCACCATACCCAAATCCACCGAAACATATTTGGAAAGACCGTAATCGTCCAATATGTTAATAATACTCCTTAAGTTGTTCAATGCTTTAATTGAACGCTCATTTATAGGATACTTTTCCACCCTGTCAATAACATCTGTTGAGCCGAATAATTTAGGAAGGTCCAATATCAGTTCTTTAAGGTCATCCCTGATATTGTGTTCTTTAACCAATTCCTCAATTCCCAAAAAGTCTTTTCGGTCGATAAGCACCCTCATCTTCTCCGTCTCTTCTGCCGAAAGGCCGGTTTCCTCCATCAGCCCTTTGAAAAATTCCACCTGCCCGATATCAATCTGGAAATTTTCAAGCCCTGTAGCCTTTACAGCATCAATCGCCGTAGCTATAACCCCGGCATCGGCCTCCGGAGTGTTTACTCCGATAATCTCAACACCGGCTTGCGTGAACTCCTTTTGCTTTCCTCCGCCAAGCTCGTTATATTTAAAGGCATTGCCTATATAGGAGATTCTCAAGGGATAAGCCGCATCTTTAAGCTTGGTAGCCGCAACCCTGGCAATAGGTATTGTTATATCCGGCCTCAAAACCAGAATTCTTCCTTGCTGGTCAAAAAATTTAAACATGGTTTCCTGGGGAATTATATTCTCTTCGGTAGAAAATACATCATAAAACTCTACAATGGGAGTCTCTACCTCATAATAACCGCTGGAACGAAACACTTTTCTGATCCGATCCTCTAAGTTTTTCTTAAAGAAACACTCATTTTGCAGTATATCCTGAACACCTTCAGGAGTATATATCTTCCACTCTGCCAATTTAAACACCTCGCTTTATCGCTTCATCGTGCTAAAGTTATAAATTAATGAATTAAAGTTATTATAATTCATTGGGATTAATTTGTCAATCAAAAAATGAGGTGAAGAAAATTATTTTAGAAACTTAAGTTTCGCTATATTTTTTCATTTTTTTCTTTACATAAAAAGAAACTCTCATAAAATTAAGGATATTTACTCATAAAACTAAGGGTTCATAAATAATTCAAAGAAAATAATTCTTCCATATTATCTCACATAAATATGATGCATTTATTAAATATCCGGATGTAATTTTCCCAGTCAAAAACAGGATATGTCATCGAATTTATAATGTATGATATAGTTTAATACTTATGGCTTTTTTATAACAAAGTATATAAAATCATTATCATTTATAAAGAAGGGGGATAAATTATGAAGGCATCGAAAGGTGTACAAAAGGTTATTTTGTTTTTAGTGTTTTTTTCATTGATCATCTCGTGTATCGCAATTTCGACAACCGCTGCCAATGCCGGAAAATTGGGAGACATCAACAGTGACGGATCAATCGATTCTATCGATGTGTCTTTATTAAAAAGACATATTCTAAGAAAAAACATACTTACAGGAACGGCATACTCCAATGCTGATACCGACGGAGACGGGGAAGTAACCTCCATCGACTTAAGCTATTTAAAAAGATATGTATTGCGCAAGATAGATTCTTTCCCGGGTGAGACCGCAAATCCGACACCTTCACCCACTCCTACACCATCAATTAATCTCAACATACCTTGGGATTGGGCAGGAATCATAGGAACGGGCCAGAGTCTCTCCGTAGGAGCTACTCCGATTTTATCCTCGACCCAACCTTACAACAACCTAAAACTCTCTTTAGGCAACTTAAGGGTTCCTCCCTACGATGCCAACAGCAGTCAACTTAAAATGGTTCCCCTCACCGAACCTATCCGCAACCTTGCAATGGGTTTCCCGTCCGCCTATCCAGGGAATTTATATGGCGAGACCCCCCATACTGCAATGGCGAACCAAATAACTGAAATGGTAAAAGCTGCAGGCGGAAACGACTATATTTCAGTACATACGGTAGTAGGTGAATCCGGTCAGGGCATGTCTGTAATCAAAAAAGGTGCCACTGATACGGGCAATACCGGCCGTGCTTATGCTGCATCAATATTTGAAGTAACTGCAATCACCCGCTTGGCAAAAGCCTCGGGAAAAACCTACGGTGTGGGAGGCATCATCCTAACCCACGGCGAAACCGATTGCGGTAATCCCAACTATGAAAATGAGATGCGCCAATTGTGGTCGGATTATAACCGGGACATAAAGGCTATAACCGGACAGACCCAAAATATCCCGATGTTTGTTGTGCAACAGCACTCCTATCCAAGTACAGGAACTTCCGCATCTACCCTGGCTCAATGGAAAGCGGGGGTCGATTATCCCGGTGATATAATCTGTATAGGTCCCAATTATCAGCGAACTTACGGAGGCGATAACGTCCATTTGACTTCCGCCGGATATCAACATTTGGGTGAAAAGTATGCTCAGGTCTATTACGAAAAGGTTGTTCTCGGCAAAGACTGGAAACCTCTTCAACCTATAAAAGCCACTAAAAACGGCAGAACCATCACAGTAGACTTCCACGTACCGGTACCGCCCCTCGTTTGGGATAATACACTCCCGGCACCAAATCAGAACTCCTTGACCGAATGGAGAAACGGCAAAGGATTTGAGGTCACTGCCAACGGTTCAAGAGTCACAATAAATTCGGTTGAAATCTTGGGAAATTCGGTAATAATAACCTGTGCCAATGATCTACCCGCTTGGGGTGTAAAAGTCGGCTATGCCTTTACAGGCGGAAAAGCAAGACCTAATGGAACGTACCGCTGGGGATTGCTCCGCGACTCGGATCCCTTTAGAGGAAGGACCGGTTTGGCACAGCCCAATTTCTGTGTATCTTTTGAAATGGCAGTTAATTAATATGATAAAATATCTTAAGCACAAAGTTTAAACTCCTTCATTTTTGGTAGTTTCACTTTATGAAATCCTGCTAAATGTGAAAAAGTACATTTAAATCATAAGAACAGAGCCTGTAAATACTCCGTCGGGTCGAGCATAACCCACTCAATAAGAATGGTGCTCTCCATACCGCGATGTATTAACAGGCTCTAAGTCTTTCATCACAATGTATTTCACATTTTCTCAATTAAACAATATGTTCCGGAAAAATCTCGGGAACATGAAAATATATTGGTTTACTTTATTACCGCCATATTTGTATCCGGATCCCACTCCACAGTAGCACCGAAGGCTTCGCTAACGAATCTTAGCGGAACGAAGGTTCTCCCGTTTTTTATAATTGCAGCTGTGTCCATCTCTTTTCTGGCGCCGTTTATATCTATAGCCTTTTCCCCTATTTTTATCATAACTGTCTCGTCTCCCTTTGTTATTTTCACAACTTTGGTGCTGCCGTCCCACTCAACCTCCGCTCCCAGCGCTTCACTTACAAATCTGACCGGAACTTGTGTTCTGTTGTTCTCGTCAATAAAGGGTTTGGCATCCGGAAAATCAAGTATTTTACCGTTAACTTTTACATATGCCTGAGAAATCAAATATCTCTTATCTACTACAATCATTTTGTTTATCATGCATGGCACAGAAAACAAAACTTTCTCGTCTTTTCCCAGATGGGATTTGTAAATCTCGCATCTATCCAGATTAAACAAATCTGCCAAAGTATTCCCGTGAACATATATTTCTTTATAATAATAGAAATCATCGTTGTAACTTGCAATATCTTTAATGTTATCTCCTACATCGTATGAAAATCTCAGTTTTGAACATTCAGTTTCTATCATTAAGGAAGAACCGTTCCTTTTATCATACGCAAAGGTCCTTATTTCATCATTTCTTGTATCATTATAATATATAAAGTTGCTATCGGAACCCTTTCTCCATACTTTAAAAGAATCTATCTTTGATAATTTATCTAATTTAATCTGTTGTGCTACCTGATAGTTTACAGGCTCAAGGAATATTATGGCAACTCAAACACCTATAGTATTCCTACTGAGTTTGAGGAATT
>FWPV01007262.1_pt1 | contig 20333 bp, 16 predicted proteins | sample 2228371 | NCBI WGS metagenome assembly FWPV01 (sample SAMEA103939776, study PRJEB20133) | metagenome | reverse complement strand
TCCTTTCTGCACCTGACGGGTGAACGTCGTGCATAGTATCTTAGACGCAGGTGATACGATGGGGCAGCTTACTTTCTTAACAAGAATCCAAAATGCAATGTCGGAACTAGGGGTCCAGCCTGGCCTTGACTCTGTGGCTGACTGTGCTATGATACCGCCCCATGCCCCAATACACCCCTTTCCATGACCGTCACCTGGCCGCGGGTGGCAGGATGGTCGATTTTGCCGGCTACGAACTTCCCGTGCAGTTCAAGGGAATCATCCCCGAGCATCAGCGCGTGCGGACAACAGTCGGCGTCTTTGACGTATCGCACATGGGACGAATTGAGGTTCGCGGCAATGATGCACTTAGCTGGCTTAATCGCATAACTACGAATGACGTCGCAAAGCTGGACGTGAATCAGGCCCAATACTCGGTACTCTGCTACGATGATGGCGGCATCGTGGACGACCTGGTCGTCTACCGCCTTGCCGACTACTGGCTACTGGTCGTAAACGGTGCAAACAATGAGAAGGATACGGCCTGGCTCAAAGAACACCTGACCGGTGACGTGCAGTTGAGGAACGTCACAACCGAGGTCGCCCAGCTCGCCATCCAGGGGCCAAAGGCCGAGCCAACGATGCAGAAGATTTGTTCCACCGACCTGGCGCGAATCGGGTTCTACTGGGCCGACCGGACCACAATTGCCGGCGTGAATGGGCTCATCTCCCGGACCGGCTATACCGGCGAGGACGGTTTCGAGGCCTACTTTCCGGTCGAGCATGCCGGCAAGGTCTGGGACGCGATATTCGCCGCGGGGAAGGAGTTTGAGATTGAACCAATCGGACTAGGCGCGCGCGACACCTTGCGCCTTGAGATGAAGATGGCCCTCTACGGTAACGACATTGACAAGACCACGAACCCGATTGAGGCTGGCTTGGGCTGGGTCGTAGCTTTAGACAAACCCAGGGGGTTCATCGGCTGCGAAGTCCTCAAGAAGATAAACGAAGAGAAGCCGACTCGTCGACTCGTCTGCCTCGAAATGGAGGATCGGTCGATCCCGCGGCCCCGCTACCCGGTACTGGCGCAAGAAACCCAAGTCGGATTTGTTACAAGCGGCACGATGTCACCTTCTCTCAACAAGGGCATCGCACTCGGTTACGTGCAGCGCCAGTACGCCAAGGTTGGTACACTACTGACAATTGACGTTCGCGGCAAAGCCGCACCAGCCCGGGTTGTGAAGCCGCCGTTCTACAAACACGGTTCGAGAAAGTGAGGTAATTTGATGGCGAATATTCCTGAAAACCTGAAATACACCAAAACCCACGAATGGGTTAAGCTCGAGGGTGATATCGCGACCGTGGGTATCACTGATTTTGCCCAGCACGAGCTTTCTGACATCGTCTACGTCGAGGTAACAACCGTAGGCAAGACCGTAAGGCGTGAAGAGGCCATCGGTACCATCGAAGCAGTCAAGGCCGTGTCCGACATTTACGCGCCGGTTAGCGGGACGGTGGTCGAGGGAAACGAGTCGCTTAAGGACTCGCCCGCGACCGTAAATCAGGACCCCTATGGCGCCGGCTGGGTCGCCAAGCTTAGGGTCGCAGACCAGTCCGAACTTGCCAACTTGCTCGACCCAGCCGCCTACGCCGAGGTCGTAAGGAAGTCGGTGCACCACTGAGGAGCAGCGCCCAAGTGACCGTGTCACCAAGTGCCCCACTGCGAGAACGCCTCGTGTCTGACAATGGACCACTCGAGTACCTGGCCACTCGGCCGCGGCGGCACCGGTAGCCAAATGTGGTACGCTCCTCACACCCCTGACGACCGAAGGAAGATGCTTGAGCGCATCGGCGTCGGCACTGTCGAAGAGTTGTTTGTCGGCATCCCCGACGACCTGAAACTCAAGCAACCGCTCAACCTCCCCGCACCGCTCTCTGAACCCGAGGTCGTATCACTTCTCTCCGGGCTCGCCCGCAAGAATACTGGCACCGACGAACTTCTCTGTTTTGCCGGAGCCGGGGCCTATGATCACTACACGCCGGCCATCGTTGATACGATTGTCTCGCGCCCCGAGTTCTACACTGCCTACACTCCCTATCAGCCCGAGGTCAGCCAGGGCACCCTCCAGGCCACCTACGAATTCCAGTCCCTGGTCTGCCGGCTCTACGGCATGGAGGTGGCGAATGCTTCGATGTACGACTGCGCGTCGGCCCTGGCTGAGGCAACCCATATGGCCCGTGACATCGCTCGCAGACCGAAAGTGCTGGTCTGTGGCGGTATCCATCCGTCTCACTTCGAAGTCGTCCGAACGTATTCACACGGACTGAACATCCCATTAGAACCTGTGCCGCTCAAAGACGGCGTCACCGACCTTGCCGCACTTGAACGGCTGTGCTCGACCGACGTCGCGGCAGTGCTGGTGCAGCACCCAAACTTTTTCGGTCACCTCGAGCCGATGCGTCCCGTCAGCGAAATCGTACACCAGGCCGGAGCTCTGCTTGTCGTCTCGGCTGACCCGGTATCGCTTGGCGCACTCGAACCACCCGGGGAATACGGCGCCGACATCAGCGTCGGCGAGGGCCAGTCACTTGGTTTGCCCCTGAACTTCGGCGGTCCCTATCTAGGACTGATGTCCACTAAGAAAAGGTACATCCGCAACCTGCCCGGCCGTATTGTCGCCCGCACGACTGACCTCGAAGGCCGGACTGGATACGTACTCGCACTCCAGACCCGTGAGCAGCACATCCGGCGAGAACGGGCAAGCTCCAATATCTGCACGAACCAGGCGCTGTGTGCTTTGGCCGCGAACGTCTACCTTTGCGTGATGGGCCCAACTGGGATCGCCGAAGTCGCACGCCAGTGCCTGGCCAAGGCTCGCTATCTGGCCGACGCCATTCGGCGCGTGCCCGGTTTCTTACCCGAGACCTCCGCTCCGTTCTTCAGGGAGTTTGCGGTGCGGACTCCGGTGCCGGCTGCCCAGGTAGTAACGGCCGGCCTGAAGCATGGCATCCTCGCCGGTGTTGACCTCGGCAGATTCAATCCGGACTGGCAGGACCGGTTGCTCGTGGCCGTGACTGAGAAACGCACCCGAGCTGAGATGGACCGCTACGTCTCCTTCCTTGACGCGGAGTTTCGGAACTAACATGGACTGCAACCTCGAGGCAAACCGCCAGCGCTGCACCTGCACCTATGAACCGTGTGGCCGCAAGGGACGTTGTTGCGAATGCATCGCCTTTCACCGCGACGCCGGTGAACTGCCCGGCTGCCTGTTTCCGCCCGAGGTCGAGCGAACCTATGACCGTTCAATTGTCAGGTTCATAACCACAAGGAAGCACTGATGCCTGAGAAGACCATTTTTGAGCTTTCATCCCCGGGTCGAAAGGCATGGTCTCTGCCCAAGCTGGACGTACCGCCGGTTGACGCGGGCGAGCACCGCAGGAAAGACAACTCGCTGCCCGAGCTTTCCGAGGTAGACATTGCCCGCCACTTCAACCGGCTGTCGGTAATGAACCATCACGTTGACCGCAGCTTCTACCCGCTCGGTTCGTGCACAATGAAGTACAACCCCAAGGTGAACGAATTGACCTGCCGTCTCGCCGGCTTCACCAGCCTCCATCCGCTCCAGCCTGAAGAACTGACCCAAGGCGCGCTGCAACTGATGTACGAACTCCAGGAGTTCCTCGCCGAGATTACCGGCTTCGATGCGGTCTCGCTGCAACCCGCGGCCGGCGCACATGGTGAGCTGACCGGCATCATGATGGTCCGCAAGTACTTTGAGAAACGGGGCGAGCGACGCGACGTCGTGCTCGTACCCGATTCAGCCCACGGCACCAATCCGGCGTCGGTCGCACTCTCCGGATTCAAGCCAGTGCAAATCAAGTCGAACGAACACGGCCAGGTTGACCCGGCCGAACTGGCACGAGAGTGCTCGGCCGCCGGCTGTGTTGCCTGTCTCATGGTAACCAACCCTAACACTCTGGGGATTTTCGAGACCGATGCAAAGGCAATCTGTGAAGTCATGCATGAGCAGGGCGCGCTCGTCTATCTCGACGGCGCCAACCTCAACGCCTGTGTCGGCGTACACCGGCCGGCCGATGCCGGGTTCGACGTGATGCACATCAACCTGCACAAGACATTCTCGACCCCGCACGGCGGCGGTGGTCCGGGCTCAGGCCCGGTCGCGGTCAAGAAGCACCTTGAACCGTTCCTGCCCAAACCCGTGGTGAAGAAAAAGGAATCAAGAAGTCAAGCTGTCAAGGAACCGAGCGGCCGGCCCTTTGAGCACTCCTACTTCTTGGACTTCAACCGTCCCGACTCCATCGGCCGCGTGGCCGGGTTCCACGGCCAATTCGGAGTACTGATTCGGGCTTACACTTACATCCGGATGCTGGGCGCCGCCGGGCTGCGCGATGCGGCCGAGAGCGCGGTGCTCGCCGCCAACTACGTACGCGCCGGCCTTGAGGGCGTCTATGATTTACCCTACAAAGACCGGACCATGCACGAGGTCGTCTTCTCTGGTTCGAACCTGCGGCAGCACAACTTAAAGACCACGGACGTCGCCAAGCGGCTTCTTGATTTCGGCCTCCACGCCCCAACAATCTACTTCCCGCTCATCGTTCCCGAGGCACTGATGATTGAACCGACCGAAACCGAATCGCTTCAGTCCTTGGACCAGTTCATCGAAGCGATGAAACGCATTGCCCGTGAAGCTGCAACCGAGCCCGACCTATTGCGCAATGCACCCGTCTCAACCCCGGTGCGCCGTCTCGACGAGGCCCGAGCTTCGCGCGAACTTGATGTCGCCGAACTGACCCAACTTGCCCGTCGTGACGTTTGATGTTTGCTTCCGACGTTCCTGTCGAGCGCCGGGACGAGATCCTCGGCAAGATTGCCCGGAGAATCGTGGACCTAAGGCTCTCACCCGTCGCGATTGTGATACTCGAGTCGTCCAAGCCGCTCTCATTCGTCGGCTCCCAGCTGATGGTCTTCCTGCAGCCGGTCATCACTGCGGTGTTTCCGTTCCGTCAGTACGACGAAGTGGCCGCCCTGCTCGAAGACCGCGCCAACGTCGAGGCCCTGATTCAGACCATCGAGAAACTGGAGGATGACAGGCGTGATAGAAAAGTCAAAGATAACCCGAATCCTCGCCACTGACTGCGGTTCAACTACCACTAAGGCAATTCTCATTGAGAAGCGCGGGAACGAATTCCGTCTCGCCACGCGCGGCGAAGCGCCGACAACTGTCGAGGCTCCCTTTGAGGATGTGACGCGCGGGGTGCTCAACTCAGTGATGGAGGTAGAGGAACTCTCCGGCGTCAAACTACTCGATGGGGAGACCATCATCAAACCCAGGGAAGGAGAAAAGGAAGGAACAGATACCTACATCTCAACCTCATCCGCCGGCGGTGGGCTGCAGATGATGGTCGCCGGGGTCGTGCTGACGATGACCGGCGAAAGTGCGGCCCGGGCCGCACTCGGTGCGGGTGCGATTGTCATGGACGTCATCGCCTCAAACGACGGTCGCCTCCCCCACGAGAAAATTGAACGCATCCGAACCCTACGACCGGACATGATTCTTCTGTCCGGCGGCATTGACGGCGGCACGGTCTCACACGTCGTCGAGTTGGCCGAGCTCATCGCTGCCGCCGACCCCAAGCCGCGCTTCGGTATCGGCTACAATCTGCCGGTTATCTTTGCCGGCAACAAGGACGCCCGCGAGGCAATCATCAAAACCCTGAAAGAAAAGAGCGCGCTCGAGATTGTCGAGAACATCAGGCCGGTGCTCGAACGCGAGAACTTGCTGCCGGCTCGCAACAAGATTCACGACCTGTTCATGGAGCACGTCATGGCCCATGCCCCGGGCTACGGCAAGCTGATGAAATGGACCGATGTTCCCATCATGCCCACCCCGGGCGCGGTCGGTCTGCTGATTGAGAACATCGGCAAGTCCCAGGGTATCGCCGTCCTAGGCGTGGACATCGGCGGTGCCACAACCGACGTCTTTAGCGTGTTCCAGGGCATCTTCAACCGTACGGTCTCGGCCAACCTCGGGATGTCCTATTCGATCTCCAACGTGCTGGCCGAAGCCGGCGAAGAGAACATCATGCGCTGGCTGCCGATAGAGATGGCCGCCGCTGAAGTCCGTAACCGCATCCGCAACAAGATGATTCGGCCGACCACAATCCCATCCACGCTCGAAGAGCTGAAGCTCGAACAGGCAATTGCCCGCGAGGCCCTGCGCCTAGCCCTCGTCCACCACAAGTCCATGGCCGTCGGCCTCAAAGGCGTGCAACAAGAACGCACCATCTCCGACGCCTTTGCCCAAACCCGCACCGGCGAGACTCTAGTCAATATGATGGAACTGGACCTTGTCGTGGGCTCGGGTGGAGCTCTATCCCACGCTCCCCGTCGGGTCCAGTCCGCCATGATGCTCCTAGACGCGTTCCAGCCTGAGGGCATCACCCGCCTGACCGTTGACTCAATCTTCATGATGCCGCACCTGGGCGTGCTAACCGAAGTCCACCCTGAGGCTGCCTACGAAGTCTTCGAAAAGGACTGCCTCATCCACCTCGGTACTGCGGTCGTCCCGGTCGGCACCGGCAAGCCCGGCTCGAAGTGCGTCCAGGTAAGGCTAATAAAGAACAACGGCGAAGAACTCGAGGTTCGAGTCAACTTCGGCGATATCGCGCTGCTGCCCCTGCCGGTTGGCGAATCGGCCCGCGCTGTCGTCAACCCGGAGCGCGGCTTTGACTTGGGCGCCGGCCCGGGCAAAACTATCGAGACCAAAGTCGAAGGCGGCCTGTCCGGGATCATCATTGACTGCCGTGGACGTCCGCTGACCCTGCCCGAGGCCGACCGCGAGCGCCGTGAAGCGCTGCGCAAGTGGGCAGCTCAACTCAACGCCTACCCTGCCTAGAAGGGCGGTAAGCCCGAGAAAACCCCGGACTGTCCCGGATTGCGCCGCGTTCCTACGCGGCGGGGACTGTCCCGAGGTTTTCCGGCCGTTTTGACTTTCGACCTTTGACTCTTGACCTTCTGCCTTCGCCTGCCGAGCGCGGCCGGGACTGTCCCAGGACTTCCGTCGTTTTGCCTTCTGCGGCTTTTGCCCTACTGAGAAGTCGCCACGTAGCCCCAAGGCACCGCGACCTAAGGTCGCACCACTAACTACTTGATTTACCTAAACTTGACTGACTAACGCACGATTCACCCCGGTCTTGTCACCAAGAAACTTCCGCTCACCTCGACAGGATAACGTACTGATACAACGATACTTAACATGCACCAACAGGGGAATGTCTCAGGCACGAAAGATGCAAGATAGGAAGCGGGAGTAATCATAGTCAAAGCCAAGACCAGCTTGCCGGGGTACGGCTCCTTTCGAACTGAGTCACAGGACCGCCACAGCTACTCATGAACTCAAGCCATGTCGAAAACAGTGGACTGACGCTGCCTAGACCCAACCGCGAGGCACGGCCGCTGGCCGCACTCAAAGCTCTTTCCACAGAGATTCAGACCGCAATCGGCCGCTTCCTGCGCGTCACCGGCTCTCGCCGCGAAGCCTTCTTCATCATCGGCGATGGACTGACGACCGTCCTTGCAACACTGGTAACGTTCCGACTTGCTCTCAGTCGAACCCAGTTCGTCCCGGCCAACGCTCTGCTCCTTGGAGCGGTGCTTTCGGTTCTCATCATCGTTGCCAACATCGTCTTTCGCAACTATCGGCTTGCCTGGGTGACGTTCTCGCTTGCCGACCTCCGCCGTTTGGCTGGCGCAGTCGGCCTAGTTGTTCTCGTCGTCTACGTCCTCACTGTCTTCACGCCTCTCGGCAGAGTTGACCTTCCCCATCCGTTGCTCTGCGGTGCGGTACTCTTCTTGGCACTTGCCACCTTCCGAGGCTCAAAGCGACTGCTAGTCGAGCCGTTGTTCTCCCGGGCCGAAGGCAAACGGACACTGGTCGTCATGTCCTCAAAGCACGCCTACTTCCTGCCCAACATCCTGCGCCGGGTGGGCAACTTCGACTACTACATAACCGGCATCATTGACCCAGACCCTGCTCAGGTCGGCAACTACGAACAGGGCATCGAGGTTCTTGGTACGACAGACGACCTTGAGGCAGTCATCGAACGATATCAAATCGAGGTTGTTCTCGTGCTGCTCGAAGCTAATCCGGGATTCAGCCTTGGCGACCTCTACGCCCGGCTCCACCGCCTTGGGACGGTTGAAGTCAAGACCATGCCGTCGCTGATTGATGTAATCGAAGACCGTTCAGACCTTGGCGCACTGGAAAAGCTCTGCATCCACGAACTGACCGGCCGGCCGCCGGTACCAATTGACGTCAGTCGGATGAGGCGGGTCTTTGGTGGCCGGCGGGTCCTTGTCACCGGAGCCGGGGGCTCAATCGGCTCCGAACTCTGCCGGCAACTGGCGCGGTTTGAACCGGCCGCCCTGGTCCTGTTTGAACGCGACGACTCAAACCTGTTCTACATTGACCGTGAGGTCCGCCAGAACCACCCCGGCCTAGAGCTGATTCCGGTGCTCGGCGACATCACCCACGAGTCGGACGTCGTCCGGACATTCGACTGCTACCGCCCCGAGATTGTGTTTCACGCTGCCGCCTACAAGCACGTGCCGATACTTGAATTCCACCCAGAGGATGCGGTCATAGTCAATGTCCTGGGCACTCACACCGTGGCCCGCGCCGCGGTACGCTACGGAACCGAGTGCTTCATCTATATCTCGACTGACAAAGCGGTCAACCCGACGAGCACAATGGGTGCATCCAAACGTCTCGGAGAAATGCTCGCCGTCTCAATGAACGGTCTTTCCGACATGCGGGTCATGGCGGTTCGCTTCGGCAACGTGCTCGACAGCCGGGGTAGCGTTACGACCCTGTTTCGTGATGCGATCGCCCGGCGCCAGCCGATTACCGTCACCGATCGGGAGATGAAGCGCTACTTCATGCTCACGAGTGAAGCAGTCCTGCTAGTGCTCCAGGCCGCAGCCTTGGGCCGGGGCGGGGAGGTCTTTGTCCTCGACATGGGCGAGCCGGTACGAATCTGGGACCTGGCCCACCGCATGGTTGAACTGGCCGGACTAACACCGAATGCCGACATCCCGATTATCGTCACCGGAATGCGACCAGGCGAGAAGCTCTTTGAGGAACTGCTGACCGCCGAAGAGGGCACGGTCGCCACTGAGAACGACCGTATCTTCCAAGCCCGCATCTCCCGCCAGGTTTGCTACCCAGACCTCGCCCGAGCCCTGCAGCAACTCGAACAATCACTCCCCCAGCTCAACCGGCAGGCGATTAAGCAAGAACTCGCCCGAATCGTGCCGAACTACCGGCCCGACCACTGCACCGGCCTCAAGCCCTCCTGTCACCTCTCGATCACACGCGCCGCTTAGCTCCTATTCCAACCGACGGCGGCGGACCGTCTTCACCAGCTCAATTGACCAGAACACGACCGTGCTCATTGCCAGACTAGCCGCCAGTTCAAAAGGGGATAGTGCCGTCGTGTGGAAAACACGCTGCAGGAACGGCAGATAGGTAACAGCAAGTTGCAGTCCGAGCGTCAACGCGACAGCGCCATAGAGAAAGTAGTTTGCCCTGCGGCCACCGGCGAAAAGCGAATCGCTCTCCGAGCGCGTGGCGAGCGCGTTGCCCATCTGTCCCAGCGTCAGAGTCGTGAAAATCATGGTCTGCCAGGGACCGTCGGGCTCTGCCAGCCACGAGAAGAAGCCAACCACCAACGACGAAAGCCCCATCAACAGACCGACCCAGACGACGTCAACCGCCAGCCCCCGGCCGAAGATGTTACTTGACGGGTGGTAGGGCTTGCGTTTCATCGTGTTCCGCTCGGCTGGCTCCACGGTCAGGGCCAGACCGGGCAGGCCGTCGGTCACGAGGTTGACCCAGAGGATCTGCACCGGCTGCAGCGCCATCGGCATGCCGAGGAACGGCGCAAGCAGCATGACCCAGATTTCGCCTGCATTCGAGGTGAGAGTGTACTTCAAAAACTTGCGAATGTTGTCGTAAATCACCCGACCTTCCTCGACGGCGTTGACAATGGTCGCAAAGTTGTCGTCGAGCAATATCATGTCTGCGGCCTCTTTCGAAACATCGGTACCGGTAATGCCCATTGCCACACCGATATCTGCCCGCCGGAGCGCTGGGGCATCGTTGACCCCATCCCCGGTCATCGCGACGACGTGCCCTTGGTTCTGAAGTGCCTGGACAATCTTCAGCTTGTGCTCGGGCGCAACCCGGGCGTAGACCGAGGTCCTGCTAACAGTGCGCTCAAGTTCGGCCGACTCAAGCCGTGCCAATTCGACTCCGGTCACGATTTGCGCATCAGATTCAGCCATTGCCAACGCGGTTGCGATGTAACGAGCGGTCAGCGGGTGATCGCCGGTAATCATCATCGGTCTGATGCCCGCGTTGCGGCAAGTCGCGACCGCTTCCTTCACCTCGGCTCGGGCCGGGTCAATCATCGCCACCAGCCCGACAAACACCGATGCCTGTTCAACCGTTGACTCATCCACGGTTTGGGGTAGTTCGGTCAGCGGTCGGATTGTAACCCCCAGGACCCGCATCCCCTTTTGGGCGAGACAATCGTTAGCTGCCTCAATACGGCGACGTAGCTCCCCGGTCAGCGGCGCAACTGCCGCGCAGTCAAGCACGCTCCGGGCATCAGCAAGCAAGACGTCAACCGCACCTTTGGTAATCGCCAGATAAGACGCGGTGATTCCCACCTCGGACAGCAGGTCACGCAGCCGACTCGGCCCCAGCCGATGCACCGTGGTCATCCGCTTCCGGTGGGAACTGAACGGCAACTCGGCAACGCGCGGCAGCGCAGCGTCGAGTTCAGCCTTATCAAATCCCAACCGGGCAGCAGCTACCACTAACGCACCTTCGGTCGGGTCCCCGATTGCTCGATGCCGGCCGTCTGCCCCCACCTCAAGCACGGCGTCGTTGCAAAGCGCGCCGCCCGCCACCAGCAGGTCAATCGCCAGCCTGGCTTCACCTGCCCTGGCCACCGTTTCATGGGTCGTTTCTGGAGTCACCTCCAGCCGATGTCCGGCAACGTCGAGCACGGTCACCGTCATCCGATTCTCGGTCAAAGTACCAGTCTTGTCCGAACAGATGACGTCAACCGAACCCAAGGTTTCGACCGCAGGCAGCTTGCGCAGCAAGGCACGACGTTTGAGCATCCGCTGTGCACCTAGTGCCAAAGCAATTGTCACGACCGCCGGCAGCGCTTCGGGCACGGCCGCCACTGCCATGCTGATTGCAGTCAAGACCAACACCCGTAGGTCAGCCTTGTGATGCAGCAGACCGACGATGAACACAACGACCACCAGCACAATGACTGCATAAAGCAGGCCGCGACTGAGCTGAACCATCCGTCGCTGGAGCGGAGTCGGCTCACGCTCGACCGTCTGAAGCATAGTCGCGATGCGGCCGAGTTCGGTCTGCATGCCCGTCTCCGTTACCAGCATCGTGGCGCGGCCGGCCACAACCGCAGTCCCCATGTATACCATGTTGCGCCGGTCTCCGAGCGAACAGTCCCCGGATGCCAGAGCTGCAGACGTCTTCTCGACCGGCTCGGACTCACCGGTAAGAGTCGCTTCCTGAACTCGCAAATTCACCGCCTCGACCAGCCGACCGTCCGCCGGCACATGGCTGCCCGCCTCAAGCAGTACGACATCACCCGGCACCAGCTCGCGGGCCGACATCTCGACGACGTGACCACCGCGCCGCACCCGTACCGTTGGCACGGCCAGGGACTTCAACGCCTGCATTGCTCGTTCGGCCCGATACTCCTGAGCAAAGCCAAGAACCGCATTGAGCACGACGATGGCGAAGATGACTGCCGCGTCGGTGTATTCACCCAGCACGACCGATACGATGCTCGCGCCGATGAGCAAGAGGACCATCACCGAGGTGAACTGCTCGACAAAAATCGAAAGCGGGCTTGCAGTCCCATGCTCAACCAGGGCGTTCGGCCCGTACCGGGACAATCGGACGGCGGCCTCGTCTGACGTCAGTCCCTGGACACGGTCGGTGCCGAGCCGCTCGGCTACAGCTGCCGCGTCGAGATTATGCCAGTCGCTCATCTACCCACCCCACCCGTGATTCCATCCTGTCACCTCGTTTGTCATTGTGAACGTAGCGAAGAATCTTCTCGCCCGCACGCGGCGAAGAACCGCCGGGACCAATTGGCCCCCGCGCCGACTGTGAGCGGACGCAAAGCCGGTGTCTACGCAAAGCGGCTACGGCCGCGATGGCGCCTGCTCTGCTTTCTGCTCCTTCAGCGCGTCGGCAATCATGCTCACCGCGCCGATGACACCCGACGCCTCATACGGCACAAACAGCTTGGTCGCCTTGCCATCGGCCATCTTCGCCAAAGCCTCGAGGTACTTGATGGTTATCAGATCCTTGGTCGGGTTGCCCTTGTGGATTGCCGAGAAGACCCGCTCAATCGCCTGACCTTCGCCTTCAGCCACGGTCAGCAGCTTGAACTTCTCTGCGGTCGCCACGCGCTCAATCGCCGCGGCCTGCCCCTCGGCCTGAAGAATCCTCGCCTGCTTCTCGCCGTCAGCTTTAAGAATTGCAGCCTGCTTGAACCCTTCGGCCTCCAGTACAGCCGCACGGCGATCGCGCTCAGCCTTCATCTGTCGGTGCATCGCTTCGGTCACATCCGACGGCGGCTCAATCCGCTGAAGCTCAACCCGAGTAACCTTGGCGCCCCACTTGTCGGTCGCCTCGTCGAGTACGTCGCGCAGCTTGGCGTTGATTCGTTCACGTGAAGTAAGCGACTCATCAAGACTCAGGTCCCCGATGACGTTGCGCAGGTTGGTCTGCGCGAGTTTTATCGTCGCGAGCCGGAACTGCGCCACGTTATAGAGCACCTTGACCGGGTCGGTGACCTCGTAGTAGATAATCGCATCAACCGTTACTGTCGCGTTGTCCTTGGTGATGACCTCTTGCGGCGGCACGTCAACAACCTGCTCCCGCATGTCAACCTTGAGCAGCCGTTCGATGAACGGAACCACGAAGTTCAGCCCGGGCTGGACCGTACGCTGGTACCGCCCCAATCGCTCCACGCAGCCCCGTTGATAGGGCCGAACGACTTGAACCCCGATGAGCCCGATGAGAAATATCAGAATGATAAGTGCAACCAACAGTCCGACCATCACTCGCTCCTTTCTTCGACCGGTTCGACAAACACCCGCGTGCCGTCCACTCGCCGGACCCGGACCCGGGTACCGACCCCGAGCGCCACGCCGGCCTCGGCCCGCCACTCGTCGCCCGCGACCTTGATGCGGCCGACTTCGGGTGGCCTGATTTCCTGACTGACGATGCCAACCGCCCCAGTCATGCGGTTTGCACCCACCGGCTCCGGCTCTGGCTTGGTGATGCGGCGGGCGATACGCTGGGACAGCAGCACCAGCGTTCCAGACAGCACGACGAAAATGGCAAACTGGATGAACTGGTTGGGAATCAAGAACGCCAAAAGGCCGGTGGCGATTGCCGCGATACCAAACCAGATAACGACCAGCCCGGGTACTAGTATCTCTAACGCAGCAAGAACGACGCCGCAGACAAGCCAGACAATCGGCTTCAACTCAAACACAATGTCCTCCTCAGAACCGGTAAGCAGCCACGACAACACTCACCCTACATCATGGCCGATTTGCTGGACAAGTCAAGCCGCCCGGCCGGGCTCTGGTTGTGCTGCTCTCGCCGCAGTTGTTGCCGCCCGGTGGCTAGATATCCTTGCGCCGGGCGCGCCAGCGCTTGACTATCCGGTCCACGTCAATATCCGCCAACCCTTCCGACCACCACTTGGCGAACTCCACGTCGGCACTCATCGGTTTCGGGTCTGGGCAATCAACCTTGACGCGAGTCGGCAGGACCACTGCGTCGCCAAGCACGAGTGCCTCGCCGGTGCGCAGCGAAGGCAGCATCGTCATCAGCCCGGCCATCGAGTCCGGCACAAGCTTGCGAATGTAGGCCTGGTCGTCCGGATTGGTCAGCCGCATCGCCACGAAGTTGTTGCACTGCGAGAGCACCGTCTCGGAGAGTTCTTTCGGCCGCTGGCTGACGACGACCAGCCCGATGCCGTACTTACGACCCTCCTTGGTGATACGCTCGACCGCGGTTCGGGCCGCGGTGAACCGACCTTCATTGCGGCTGGGCACGTAGTTGTGCGCCTCCTCCAAAACCAGCAGAATCGGGAATCGCTCGTGCTCCGGATTCCAAAGGTTGAACTCGAACACCATCCTTGAGACCACGGCCACGACCACGCCGACCGCTTCAGAAGGAACCCCGGACAGGTCAACGATCGCCATCCGTTTGCCGGTGTTGATCGACAGGTACTCACGCAGCAACCGGACGAGGCTCTCGTTGTCGGTGTAGCGGGTCGGACCGAACATGAACTTGTAGCGCGGGTCATTCACCTTGCTGTCGAGTCGGATGAGAAACCGGTCGAAAGCGCCGTACAGCGGCCCGGGTTCAAGTTCACCCTTCGCATTGGGTATCATCTGGATGTTCCAGCTTCGAATCTGCGTCAGCAAGTCCTCGATGTCAAACCAGACCGGCGAATCGGCGGTCACCGAATCGCCCTTGCGTAGCTTCTCCGCGCCGACCGTGCCCTCGCGCGCCCGGACCAGCCCGTCGTGCAGCACCGTAATCTGGTTCTTGGCACTCGCCTCGTTCGGGTCAACGCACAAGTCGCAGAATTCCTCGAAGTTAAGAATCCAGTAGGGGAGCTCAACCTTTTCCGCATCAATCACCAACACGTCTTCCTCAGGAAAAGCGGCGGCGTATTCGCCGTGGAGGTCTAGGACAATGATGTGGGTATTGGGATACTTACGCACCGCCTGCTGAAGCATGCTCACTACGGTGCAGGACTTGCCGCAACCGGTCGTTCCGACAACCGCGATGTGTTGCCCGAAGAACCGGTCAACGTTGACGAACGCCCGCTGCTCATCGGCCTGCGTCGGGCAACCGAACGAATAGCCGTAACGGACGTATTCGGAGAAGACTCCGCTCAGCTCGTCCGGAGTTACCATCTTCACCGGCTGGCCAACGGTGGGATACACTGCCACGCCGCGGGCGAAGCGGCCATTGTCAAACAAAGTGCCGATCAACACGCAATCCGCGACTCGGCGCGGCTCGGTTCGTCCGCTGCCGTTGCCGTTTCCATCGGTCATCCTGATGCTCGAAACGATGCCGATGATATTCTGATTGTGAAAAGGTATCTTGACGTGAGAACCGGGTTGTCCTGCGTAGTAGTCGCCTGCCAGCGGCACAGTCGTGTCAACGGTCAGCTCGACCAGCGCGCGCTCGCCGTTGACTTCGACTACGTAGCCGACATCAACTCCTGCACTCTTGTCCACTTGCTACTCCTTGTCTTGACCCAGAACAGGGCTCAGTCTAAGATATAATTGTACCGCCAATCCCGCCGACTTCAACTCCGGTGCGTTCTGCCTGACGGGTCTCACTCCTTGCCACCCTTTCCCAGCGTCTTTTCGCCAAAGACCTGGCCGGTGAAGCAGAACAACTGCACGTCTGGGTCCTGCCAGGCGCTCGGTGGCAACCCGGCCTTGCGACAGGTGTGGGCCAGAAACTGCTCCCGGTTCCAGCCCTGCTCGACCGGCACCTGCGGCAGCAATAGTCCCGAGTGGAAACCCTTGCGAATCACCAATCCATGCTTGCCGACCACGACCGAATCGGGCGAAGGCAGCCGCCGCAGAGGACTGAGCACAGTTATCTCAATGTCAATGTCGGCGAGCTCCGCCAAAGACACCGGGGGAAAGCGTGGGTCCTCGCTCGAAGCCGCGACCGCCATGTCGCTGACCGCCTGGTAGAGCGGTTTCACCGCCTCAACATAGCCGATGCAACCGCGCAGCTCGCCGTGCTTGTGGAGGGTCACAAACACGCCCCGTTTCTCCGAAAGCTGGGCGGTCGCGGCCGTCGCCGGTGGTAACTTGCCGGTCCGGACATACGTCTCCAGCGTCTGGCGGGCAATCGCCAACAGGCTTCGCTGGCTCGCCTCGCTCAACTCGTCGCTCGGTGTCTGGGATGTGGCCGGTCGGCTGCTGGCAAATGCTACCGCGCTGTAGCCCACGCAGTAGCCGCCGCGCTGCCCCGTCACGTCATTGGAGTTGGTCTGAGCAAGCACCGTCGCTCGGTCAGCCCCAAGTTCTCGGGCAGCCACCATCATTGCGACTACCGCATACCCCCCGCATGCCTGTGCCCGCTGCTCGGCCAGGGCCTGATACAGCTTGTCGGGCTCGAAACGGGTCAGAAGTTCGACAGTGACCGAATCGGTCTGCTTTGCCTCGGCGTAGGACTCACCGTGATACAAGTCAGTCGACGCCAAGAGCACGACGTTCCGGCCCTTAGAAGCACGAGCGACCGCCCGCCCGGCCCGAACGCACTGCTCGAAACTCGGCCGCAGAAACATGATTGGCACAATCTTGAAGGAAGAAAGCGCTCGCTGCAGAAAGGGCAATTGCACCTCAAGTGAATGCTCATCGGCATGACTGCTGGCCGACTCGACGAAAAACTGATCGGCTTGGAGAATCGCGCGGGCCAGTTCCTCGTCTACCGGCACGTCACCGAGCGGCGTGCGCCACGTGCCCCGCGGATAGACCGCAGCCTGTTGGAGAAAGGCCCGGTGACTCGTGCCAAACATCACCACCGTCAGATTGTCACGGCCGGAAAGCAGCTTGAATGCCCGGGCCGCAGTCGGCCCGGAGTAGGGATAGCCGGCATGCGGCACCTGAATCGCGACCAGCTCTCCGGTGAATTCCGGCGGCTCGGCATCGGCCAACATCGCATCAACCATCTCGGTCAGCGTCGTTCTATCCGCTGGATAAAACTGACCGGCGACTGCAGGTTGTCTTGTCATCGAAGCCTCCTTTGGGCATGACGCTCCGGGCGCAGCACAGACCGACAGGACCAGACCGAAGGCCGAAACCATCAGTCCCACCGGTTGCTCACGCACCGGAGATGGTAGCCCGACGTTGCCCGTCTGTCAATCATACTTCGACTTTCGACCACTTGCCGCAACGGTCTCCGTACCGGTCAATCACCTCACTTTCACGCACCGTCTCGACGACCTCACACCGGTTCGGACATCCGTCGCACTCAAACGCTTGGGTCCGGAACTCCATCTCCGCCACTTCGAAACCGGTGAACCGGGTTGGCCGACCTTCGACCCCCTCGGCTGCCAACAGTGCGGCCCCGAACGCACCCATCACGAGGAAATGCTTCGGCACCGTAACCTCATACTCCAACGCCCGTTCAAACGCTCTCCTCACCCCGACGTTCGCTGCGACCCCGCCCTGAAACAACACTTTAGGGAGGATCTTTTTGCCCTTCGCGACCGTGTTCAAGTAGTTGCGGACAATCGCATCACAGAGCCCGGAGACGAGGTCCTCAGCCGCCATCCCGAGCTGGGCCTTGTGAATCATGTCCGATTCAGCAAAGACTGTGCACCGACCCGCGATGTTGACGCGGTTCCTCGCCTTCAGCGCCAGCTCGCCGAACTCCTCGATCGGAATACCAAGCCTAGTCGCCTGATGGTCAAGAAAGCTGCCCGTGCCCGCAGCACAGACCGTATTCATTGCAAAGTCCACGGGGATGCCGTCGCGCAGAATGATAATCTTCGAATCTTGGCCGCCGATCTCCAGCACCGTCCGGGCATCCGGGTGAAAATGCCCGGCCGCGACTGCGTGAGCGACAATCTCGTTCTTCACGATGTCGGCTTGGACCATCACGCCGGCTAACCGCCGCGCCGATCCGGTCGTACCTGCGCCGAGGATACGAACGTTTGAGTCAATCTGCTCCCGGAGCTCGGCAACCAGGCGCCGGATTGCGTCTATCGGGTTGCCCTGTGTCCGCAGGTACCGGCTTGCGACAACCTCAAAGCCGCGGTCGACAACCACGCCCTTGGTTGAAATCGAGCCGACGTCAATGCCCAGGTAGCCCTCAATCACTCCTCGTCCTCACCGAAAACCCCGGGACAGCTTCCGCCGCGTGGGAATGCGGCGCACTCCGGTACAGTCCGGGGTCTTTAGACACGGCTGCTCGGCTTTCTTCCTCCTCTGCACCAGCTCAACGAATGCCTCAAGCCGAGTCAAGAGCCCGGTTCGTGATGTATGCTCATCGAACGACAAAGACAATACTGGTATCCCGGTCTCGGCTGAAATCGCCTGCAACGCCTCAAGCGCGATGTTCTCTGGCATGCAGGTAAACGGGAAGACGTGCACGATGCCGTCCAGCCCGTCCCGGGCGAACCGCGCCGTCTCGCCGACCGTCCGCATCGCCTCCCCGCCCGGGCATTCTCTCAAGTACCGCCGCGCCCAAAAATGACTCAGCGCCGAGCGCAGATTGATATGCAGCACGTGCTGGATGTGATGGTACAGACTCCGTTCGAAAACAACCTCACAGCCGAGGCGATTCAGCTCTTTCTCGATTTCGCCGTTGGCAAACTGCTCGATGGTAAAGTATATCTCGCCGACCAGCCCGAGACGTAGCGCCGGCCGCCGACCATTCAGCGCGAACATCCGCTTGAGCTGCCTCCGAGCCGCCCCAATCTGGGCCATGGTGCCGGCCTGCTCGACAATCGGCAATGCCTGAGACCGCAACCGCTCGCCCTCATCGAAGTCCACCGCCCTCTTTCGGTTCAGAAGCTGCCGGAACTCGAGCGTCAGCTGACTCTTGGCATACATCTTCACCGTTGCTCGGAAGACCCGTGCCGGTGAAACCCTGAACAGCCGGGGCATCACCCGGAAAAAAAACTGATACGGCGAATACTGTGTTACAGGCACGAACCGGCACTTTGGGTACATCTCGGCCAGGGTCCGCTCCTGCAGGTAGCAATAGTACCCGAACCGACACTTGCGCGCGCCCGCCGCCATCAGAATCGTATCAGCGCCCCGTTCGGCCGCCTCAATCATGTTCCCCAGGGTAATCTTGTACGGCAGACAAATCAGTTCGGGCGAGTTCAGCACTCCGACTTCCATCGTCCGCTTCGACCCGGGCGGCGCCAATACGACTTCAGCGCCCAGCTCCTCGATGAAAGTCTTCATTGCCGGAGTATCGTAGCCGAAGTTAGGGAACGAGACCCTCATCGTTCACAACGCGACCGGGGATATCACTGAATCCGGCGCAGGTTCCTGCTGCGGCGTGCGGCCAACTCGAGGAACGCCTCGATACGGGTCACAAGCCCGGCTGTGCCGGTGTGCTCATCAATGACCAGTTGCAGGAACGGCTTGTCCAGCGCTGCTGACTCCTGACGCATAAACTCGGCCACGAGCGAATCCGGCCCGCAGCCCATTGAAACGATGATGCAGACGCCGTCCACCTTGTCCACGAGAAATCGGAACGCATTGTACAGCTCCCGCTCGTAGACCCAACGAATCTTCCGGGCGAACCCAGCGCGACTACGCAGCACCGCCTCAGGCAACTCATCCTTGGTGCACAGCCGGTACCCATGATTCTTGAACGTATCCACGATGGCGCGGCTGATGTAGTCGTCCCCCAAGTTGTAGAAGTGACCAATCATCGCCACCCGGCGCTCACCCGGTGGGAACTCAGGTACTCTTGGACTTCGGGGTAGCACGCGGCACGCCTGCACCAAGGCCCGGGCAACGCGCACCGGATTCTGATTGAGCGCCAGGCCTGCGGTGAAGTGCGGCGCGAGGAAACTGCCCTTGATTACCGGTGCGACTACCGGCGTATCCCGACCCATCATCATCCGGCAGATATCCACGATGCCAATCATCTTCGGACAGGCATACAGCCTGTCCTCCAACCAGACCATCCGAGGAAAGAAAATCTTGTCCACCCGACCGCGCAACTCGACCAAATGTCCGGCGGCAATCTTTATCGGCAAACAGACTTCCGACGAAACGTACCCCAGCCCCTGCTCCACGACTTCCTTGTCGGTTCGGCGGCTGACCACGACCTCGACTCCGAGTCCGCGAAGATACTCCTGCCAGAACCTGCCGTATCGGTGGTACAACAAGGCCCGTGGGATTCCGACGCGCATTGTCCTCCATTCTATTGCCAGCTACCAGCAAGTCAATACTGCGCCAACTCAGTGCCTGAGCCGCGAAACCAACCACCAGCGACTGACCGGACACATCCGCAGCCGAACGCATGACTTGGCTGGCGTGAAGACACAGAAGACCGCACAACCGGCCGCGTGCCAACTCGAATAAACCTGACGTCACTGCTTAACACAAAACTCAGTACAAAACTCAATCAATCGGAGGCTGAACAAGACTCATAGCCGCGCCAACACTTGCCCAGACAAGCACTTAGGAAGTTACT
>FWPV01007259.1_pt1 | contig 20344 bp, 16 predicted proteins | sample 2228371 | NCBI WGS metagenome assembly FWPV01 (sample SAMEA103939776, study PRJEB20133) | metagenome | reverse complement strand
ACGCGGATAGCGTTCCTCCGGAAGGCGGCGCGGAGAAGCGCGAGGGCGCGTTTTATCTTTGGAGTTGGGACGAACTGCGCGGCCTTTTGGGCGACGAGGCAGCCGGGCGCTTCGCGCGGCGCTACGGCGTAGAGCCGGACGGCAACGTGGAGCAAGATCCCCATGGCGAGTTCGAGGGGCGCAACATTCTGTTCGAGCGCGAGGCGGAAGGCGCGGACTCATTGGATCACGCCCGGGCCATCCTGCTGGAAGCCCGATCCAAACGCCCCCGCCCCCACTTGGATGACAAGATTATCGCCTCGTGGAACGCGCTCATGATCTCCGCGTTCGCTAAAGGGGCGCAGACGCTCGGCGATAACCGGTATGAAGAATCCGCCCGCCGCGCGGCGACGTTCCTTCTCGCCCGCCTTTGGAATCCGGCGACCGGTGAACTATTGAGGCGTTATCGCGACGGAGAAGCCGCCATACCGGGCTTCCTCGAAGATTACGCCTTCTTGACCCTCGCCCTGATGGACATGTATGAGACGGATTTCGACATCCGGTGGCTCGAAAGCGCGGTTGCGATCGCACGGGCGATGATCAGCCGTTTTGAGGACGCGGACGCGGGGGGATTTTTCAGCGCCCCGGCGGGCGATGGCGAGTTGGTTTTGCGCCTGAAAGACGATTACGACGGAGCGGAGCCCGCGGGGAATTCCGCCGCCGTGCTGGCGCTGATCAGGCTCGCCGAGTTCACCGGCGACGCGGCGTTCCGGCGGAGCGCCATGAAAACGCTCGAAGCTTTCGCCGGGCGCATGACCGAGTACCCGCTCAGCTTGCCTTTGATGCTGGCTGCATACCAGATTTCGCTTACGCCGCCGCTGCACGCCGTGGTGGCGGGCGAACGCAGCCACCCGGCCACGCAAGCGCTTCTCAGAAAGCTCCAATCGGCTTTCGCGCCCAACCGCACTTTGATCTTGCTGGACGGCGAGCCCGCCCGGCGGCGCTTCGCCGAATGGCTGCCTCTCACCGCGGGCATGACGCCGCAAGAAGGCAAGCCGGCGGCTTACATCTGCCGCAACTACGCCTGCGAGCTGCCGGTGACGGACCCGGATCAGGCTACAATAAGCAGGCAGCCCTTTACTCTGGAGGAATAGATGGAAAGACCAGGAGCAACCACACTCAAGGGGAACCCTTTTACCTTAGTCGGACCCGAATTGAAGCCGGGGGACCCGGCGCCGGATTTTGAGACGGTGGACACTACGCTCAAGACGATAAAGCTTGCCGATACGGGCAACAAAGTGCGCATCTTCAGCGTCGTCCCGAGCCTCGACACCCCGGTTTGCGACATGCAGACCAAGCGCTTCAACGACGAAGCCGCCAAGATGCCGGAGATCGAAGTCTACACCATCAGCATGGATCTGCCGTTCGCGCAGCGCCGGTGGTGCGGAGCCTTCGGCGTGGACAACGTGAAGATGCTTTCGGATCACCGTTCCGGTTCATTCGGCGAAGCCTATGGCACGCTGATCAAAGAATTGCGGATCGAGAGCCGCGCCATTTTCGTGGTCGACGGGAATAATATCATCCGGCACGCCGAGTACGTCAAAGAGGTGACGGACCACCCGAACTATGAGGCGGCTCTAGCCGCCGCCAAAGCCGCCGCTGCGTAAGCCGGCTTGCCATAATTCTGCGGCGGCGCTTAGCGCTTCCTCGAGCAGATCCCGAGGCGCCCGGTTCGCCGCCCGGATCAAGCGGATGGGACCGGATCCGCAAGGCTGCCACCGGGCCAGCATCCGTTCGGAAGGATACCCGGCGAAGACGCACACCAGCGGAGCGCCGCTAGCCGCCGCCACGTGTTGACCGGCGGAGTCGTAGCCGAGGTAGAGACGGCTGCGAGCGATGAGAGCCGCGAACGGGGCGAAAGCCCCGCTCCAGAAACGGATCATTCCCGGGCAGTCCGCCGCCGCCCGCTCCACGCGATCGGCTTCTTCTCCGCCCGCGCCTTTATCGATCCATACCGTCACCCCGAACCGTGTCAAGCCGCGTAGGATCTCACGCTCGAAACCTCCCCCGACTCGCTTCGCCGGATTTTCGCCGACGCCGAAACTGACCGCGATGAATGAGCCGCTTGCCGCCTCTACTGCATTCGCCGGCGCTATGAAAGGCTTTCCGGGTACGCCGAAAGTCTCCTCGCACCACCGGGCAGCCAAGCGCGGCAACGGCTCCAAGCTGTCGCCGCCATAGGAGCGGCTTTCGAAAAAGTAGTAGCGCTCCTCCTCGCACACAGGAAGCAGCCCTAATTGGGTGAGCCGCGAGTCGGGATCGACAACAATCGAATCCGGCTCTTCAAGGGCGCGGCGCAGCGAAATCCCGGCTTTTAGCCGGTCAAGCAGAGGCGCCTGCCGCGAGTAGGAGGCGGGAAGATGTTCGATGCGCGGATCCGCTTCGAATAGCTCCCAGTTTTTGCGAGGAGCGGCTAGGACAATCCGGGCGCGCGGGAAGCGCCGCTTCAGGGCGTCGAGTATCGCGCTGGTGACGGCGACGTCGGCGCCGAGCGTAACGCGGCTGAGCACGAAAACGCACCCCGGGTCGGGTCCGCTGAACCGCCGGGGCTGCCGCACCCGCGCATAGCGGGCGATGAGATCCTGCCCGGAAAACTCCGGGAGGGCGCGCGCGATCAAGCGCGCGAACAGGCGCGCGTACATGAGGCTGAGCGACGGCTCGAAACGGTCCGCCAAGCCCTCCGCCAGGATGCCGAACAATCCCTGGGCGGCTTCAGAACTCTCTGGAGATTCGCCGGCGAGGGCGGCGGAGATCAGCTCATCCAAAGCTTCCTCCCGCCAGCAGCCATCCCGCAGGCAGCTTGCGAGCAGCTCCCGTGCGAGTTCGCTAGGCGAAATACTTGCCAACCAGCAACTCCAGCTTTTTCAGGGTCTCCGCGGGCACCGCCGCCCGGTCCGTGATCAGCGCGTGGGAGAGCGCGGCGCCGCAGCGGCACTGCCGCTCGACGGGCATCGCGGCAACCGCGGCTTTCACCACCCGCGCCGCGTTTTCGGCATTCTTTTGGAGGGTGGCGATGATCTGCTCGACAGTGACGGCGTCGTGTTCCGGGTGCCAGCAGTCGTAATCGGTGACCATGGCGACGGTGACATAGCAGATCTCGGCTTCCCGCGCGAGTTTGGCCTCTTGCAAGTTGGTCATGCCGATCACGTCCATGCCCCACGCCCGGTAGACGTTGGATTCGGCTTTGGTCGAAAACGCCGGACCCTCCATACAGAGGTAGGTTCCGCCTTTCTTCGCATTCACGCCTTCAGCGGCGCAAGCGGCGTATACGACTTCGCTCAATTGCGGGCACACCGGGTCGGCGAAACTGATGTGCACCACCAGACCTTCCCCGAAGAAAGTGGACGTGCGGTTGCGCGTACGGTCAAAGAACTGATCCGGAATGACGAAATCGAGCGGCTTATGTTCCTCTTTCAGCGAACCGACCGCGCTCAGGGAGATGATGCGCTCGATGCCCAGTTTCTTGAAGCCGAAGATGTTGGCGCGGAAGTTGATCTCCGAAGGCGATATGCGATGTCCGCGCCCGTGCCGCGCCAAGAAGGCGACTTCCTTGCCGGCGAGATGGCCCACGACATAGGCGTCCGATGGCGGACCCCATGGGGTGTCCACCTTCACCTCCCGGTCCCGTTCAAAACCGGGCATCGAATACAGACCGCTTCCTCCGATGATTCCGATCTTTGGCGTCACTGCGGCCTCCCGTGGCGGTTAGACGATTTCCTCTTTTGCCGGATCCCAGCGCATCGTGCGCCCTTGCCGGTAGCTATCCACGGCCATGCGGCAAGCGATCGAGACGCGGAAACCAAGCTCGAAGGGGCAGTTGGGCTCTTTGCCGGTGCGGATGCAATCGAGGAAGTTCTGCATATGCGCGCCGGGGGGCGTCCTGGTCTGTCCGGTGACTTCCTGCCCGTCTCTGCGGTTCACCTTTTGCGGGGAATAACGGATCTGTTGGCCTTTCCAAATCGTGCCGTCCGTGCCCAAGACATACTCTTCGACCCCGAGGTGATTGTTGCCGAAGCCGGAATCCCAACTGAAGAGGATCTCCTCTTCGTGCTCCATCGAGCAGTTCATGGTGTCGGGAACCTCGCGCCCGTCCTTCCACAAATACACGCCGCCGGTCATGGTGACCGCCTTGGGGATCTTCAGCCCCATGAGCTTGTACCAGAACGACAACTGATGGCACATATTCTCATAGACATTGCCGCCTGAATAATCCCAGAAGAAACGCCAGTTAATGTAACGGTTGGGATCGAAATCCCTCTGCGGCGCCTCGCCGAGGAACGACTTCCAAAGAATGTTCTCCGGCGTCATGTCGGGGTAGACCGGACGGGACCATTGCGGACGCCCGTGAGGCGTATTCCGGTACATGTGCGCGTGGATGGCGGTGATTTTGCCCATCCAGTCCTTCTGCGAGAGAAAGTTGGCGGCGTCGGCGACTTGGCCGCTCGAGCAGGACTGATGGCCGATTTGAACCGTCCGTTTGCCGGCGCGCTGATAGGCGGCGCGCATCTTCTTGGCGTGCTCCACGGTGAAAGCCATCGTCTTTTCCTGGTAGACGTGCTTGCCCGCCTGAAGCGACGCGACGAAGTGCTCGCAGTGCAGATGCTGCGGCGTGGCGATGATCACCGCGTCGATGGATTTATCGTCGAGGAGGTAGCGGTAGTCGAGAAATGTCTTGGCGTTGGGGACGAGCCGTTTGGCTTCTTCGAGCCGGCGAGTGTAAACGTCGGCGAACGCCACAAACTCCGTATTTGGGCAAGCGATGGCTTCCCGGACGAGTTCCATGCCCCGGGCGCCCGGTCCGATGATGCCCAAGCGAATGCGGTCGTTGGCGCCCAAGACCGAGGCAGGCGCGGCGAGACCGCCGGCCAACCCTGACGCAAACTTGCCGATGAAATTCCGGCGTGAGTCCATTAGTGGTTCCTTCTGTGCCCTGCTGTGTAATGCCCGCTAGGGGCGGGATGTAAACCTCGATTCTACCACCTGCGAAGCACGCCGCCCTCAGTCCGCGCGGTCAGCGGCCGGTTCGCTGACGGCTAGCACGGCGCGAATTTCTTCCCACCGTTGCGGAGGTATGCGAAGGAATGATTCGACAATGCGGGGGTCGAATTGCGTGCCGGAGCAGCGGGAGATTTCGGCGCAGGCTTCGTCATAACTTACGCGGCTGCGGTAGGGCCGGTCCGAGGTCATGGCGTCGAAGGTGTCCACCACGGAGAAGATGCGTGACCCGAGCGGTATGCGCTCTCCTTTCCAGCGCACCGGATAGCCGGTGCCATCGAAATTGGCGTGGTGGGCCAGGACGATTTCGGCAGCCGGACGCAGGCTCTCCACGGCCTGCAAAATCCGGTAGCCGATCTGAGGGTGTTTCTGCATTTGTTGCCGCTCGGATTCGTCCAATTCCCCGGGTTTTGTAAGAATCGCATCAGGAATTCCTACTTTGCCCACGTCGTGCAGCAGCGCGCCCTTGCGGAGCGTCTCCAACTCGGCGCCGGTCAGCCCGAGCTCCTTGCCGAGCAGCACGGCGAATTCGCTGACTCTTTTGGAGTGGCAGGACGTCTCGCGCTCGCGCGCGTCGAGCACCGCAACCAGAAGCTCGAGGGTTTCCTGCGTGGCGACACGCAGCCGCTCTTGAAACTTGAGGACTTCGCCGGCTCGCTCGGCGGCGGCGATGCGCGCCGCCAGCCGGTCTTCGCGGCGCTGCAATGCCTGCCGGACAGCGCTGAGAAGCTGCGGCATATTTACGGGCTTGACGAGATAGTCGTCCGCGCCGAGCTTCATGGCGCCCACCGCCATGGGGAGGTCCTCGCATGCGGTAAGCACGACAACCGCCGCGTCGCCGCCGCTTTCGGCCATTCTTTCGAGCAGTTGCATCCCCGAGAAATTCGGCATCCGGAGGTCGGTCAGCAAGAGATCGACGGGCGCGTCTTCCATCTTCGCCAAAGCTTCGTCGCCGTCCGCGGCGGAGTCCACCGCATAGCCGGATTCCAGAAGGAACTGTTCCAGCATGCGCCGGATGGCTTCGTCGTCATCGACGACTAGAATACGAGAGGTTGATCCGCCCATCGCCGCCTTTAGCCCCGGACCCCAAGATGCGCCGTGGAATCGGGGAGGAGGGCCATACTCCAGTGGAGCGCTGTTGCGCCGGGTAATCACGCTTCAATATGGACTTTATCATATGGGGCGGCAAATTGCGACAAAATTCTGCCGTTATTTTTATAGGAATTCCATTGAGACGGATTTCCGGTCGAGTCTTTGTACTATACGTCCTGGAACCATCCCCACTGCGGCCGGAACTGAGGCAGAATGGGAGGCGATGATGCGCGTGCAGCCGGATGGACCGCAGGAACTCGCAGAGCGATTGAGAGAAGCCGGCGAAAGCCATCGCCGGATTCGCGTCGCCGGGAGCAGCACGAAGTCGGAGTGGCTCGGCGGAGCAAGCGATGTCGATCTCGAAGTCGGCACGGAGCGGCTAGACAAGATCCTGCAATATGATCCCAAGGACTTGACGATCAGCGTGCAAGCCGGAATGCGCTTTGCGGAACTGGCGCGTGTGGTCGCCGCCGAACGGCAGATGCTGCCGCTTGACCCTCCCTTTTTTGAGCGCGCCACGGTGGGCGGCGTGGTGGCGGCGAACTCCAGCGGACCACGGCGGCGGCAGTACGGAACGGCGCGGGACATGGTGATTGGCATGCGGTTCGCCCGGATGAATGGCCACCTTGTGGACTGCGGGGGGATGGTGGTGAAGAACGTCGCCGGGTTGGACATCGCTAAGCTGCTCATTGGATCGTTTGGGGTGTTGGGCGCGATTGTGTCGGTCAACTTTCGCCTTTTCCCCGCCCCGCTGGGCTCGAGAACCTTCGCGATGAATTTCGCGAGCGCCGCTGAAGCGGCGGCTTGCAGGGACAAAATTCTTTCGAGCGTTTTGCAGCCTTGCGCCATCGATGCGCTCAACCCGGAGGGAGCGAAGCGGCTCGGACGTGAAGGGTACCTGCTGCTCATCCGGGCGGAAGGCATCGAGGCAGTGCTTGACCGCTTCAGCCGCGAGTTAGACGGGGCGGAGGCATTGGAAGGAGCAACGGAGGAAGCGCTCTGGCGCGGGGTGAGAGAATTCGTTCCCGAGTTTCTCGAGTCGCATCCGGCGGGCGTCGTGGCGAAGGCGTCGTGTACGCTTTCTGAAACTGCCGCGGTGCTGGAGTCTGCGCGGCATGCGGCCATTGTCCGGGCCGGCAACGGCGTGGGTTACCTGTGCTTTCCCGCTCTTGAGGAGTACCGGCAGTGGAAAGAGGAATCCGCCTTCCGCCCATGGAAACACGTGATCGAGTTTGCGCATGCCGGGACGTTAGCAGGCGTGGAGCGCTGGCCGGCGCCGGGCGGCGACTTCGTGTGGATGGAAAAGGTGAAGCAAATCTTCGATCCGGGCCATCTGCTGAATCCGGGGGGGCTGTATGGACGCCTCTGAAACCGCCGCGGCCGCTGCGCCCCGGCTTTTCGACTTAGACCGGTGCATTCACTGCGGGCTGTGTTTGAACGCCTGTCCGACATACCGCGAACTTGGCTTGGAGATGGATTCTCCGCGCGGGAGGATCTATCAGATGGTTCACGTGGCGGAAGGGCGGAGGCGCATCGACGACTCCTACATCCGTCATATCGATCTCTGCCTGGCATGCCGGGGATGCGAGACCGCTTGCCCGTCGGGGGTGCAGTACGGGCGGCTGGTCGAGGCTGCGCGGGCGCAGATTGAAGCGGTCCGCAAGCGTCCGAGGCTGGTCGAGTGGTTCCGCCGCTTCGCCTTTTCGCGGCTGTTGCCATCCCGCGGCTGGTTGCAAGCCGCCGGCGCGGCTTTGTACCTGTATCAAGCGAGCGGGTTGCAACGAGCCGTCCGGGCTTCCGGCATCTTACGGCTGTTTGGCAAGTTGTACTACTTGGAGGCTCTTGCGCCTCACGCTCAAGCGCCTTTCTTCTTCGGAAGCATCGGTAGGGTGTTCCCGGCGCAGGGCGAGACTCGCTACCGGGTCGGCTTTCTGGCGGGGTGCATCGCCAACGTGAGCTTCGCGCGGTTGAACGAAGCCACGGTCAGGGTGCTGCAAGCCAACGGGTGCGAGGTGACGGTTCCCGCCGGACAAACTTGCTGCGGGGCTTTGCACGTGCACTCGGGGCTGCGCGAAGAGGCTCGCCGGTTGGCGCGGCGCAATATCGACGCGTTTCTCGAAGGAGGCTTTGACGCCATCATCACCAATGCAGCGGGCTGCGGCTCGACGCTCAAGGAATATGGCGAGTTGTTGGAAGACGACCCTGCCTATGCGGAAAAGGCCAAGCAGTTCGCCGCCTTGACGCGCGACGTCACGGAGTTCCTCGCATCCATCGAACTGAACCGAAACTTCGGACCGGTGGACGCGGTTGTGACTTATCAGGATTCCTGCCACTTGGCCCACGGACAGAAGATCCGCGTGCCGCCGCGCAAGTTGCTTCAGTGCATACCGGGACTGGTTTTCCGCGAAATGCCCATGGCGGACCTTTGCTGCGGCAGCGCGGGCATCTACAACGTCGTTCACAACGACATGGCGATGGCGATCCTCAAGAAGAAAATGAATTACATTCGCTCGACCGGCGCGACGGTGATCGCCACAGCCAATCCCGGCTGCCTGCTTGAGCTGGAAGCCGGCGCGCGGTTATTCGGCGAAGGGCAGAAGGTAATGCACGTTGTAGAAATTCTCGACGCCGCTTATCAGAACGCGGCTCGGAGCTGAAGCGGCTTACCGCACAGCCATCACGACTCCGGCTTGACTACTCCGGTTCCCGATGGTCACGACCACCGGCACTGCGTCGCCGGTGGGCGCATTCGCCGGCACTTGGGCGTTGATTTGGAGGAGACCCGATATCATGCCCGGAGCGGCGCCTGCGTAAGTAACGTTGGCCCGCTGACCGCCTATGGTGACACTCACCGCCTCCCGCGGGCGAGGCAACTGCGCCGCAGCTCCGGTGGCCAAAGCTCCGGTCTCTCCCGCCGGATTGGTTTGCCCTTCGCCGGTGGCGAAGATCATGACATAGCCGCCGCGGGCGGCGCGGTTGGCCGGGCTGTTCACCGTCCACCGGTCAGGGTTGGCGTCCCAATTGATAATGGCGGCCAAACCCTTGCCGGACATGTCTTGAGTGAAGATGCCGGGAGCGGTGGGCGCCACGTCGAGGGTCACCGCCTGCGACAGGACGCCGTTGTATTCGAGGCGCAGTTGGGTGGTCGTTCTGCCCGCCACCTCGTAAGGCACGATGGCGCTAACCTGCGTGTCCGAAGTGGCGATAATGGGCGCTGCGATTCCATCAAACAGCACCCTCGTGCCCGCCACTTCTGTGGCGAACCGGCGGCGGTCAGCCGTGAGCTGATATGTGGCGGCTTTTTTCGGGCCTAAACCTTGCCCGAAAATGGAGATGATCTCGCCCGGCGCCACCGGACCGCCTAGGAAGCTGGCCGCATTCACTACTCCTTCCCGGGAGATCGCCGGTCCACCCGGCGCCTGCACGACGACGAATTCCTGCCCGCCTACTGAGATCGTGGCGGTGCGCTCTTTGTCGACGGGGTTGAACTCAGCCCGGTAGTTGACGGTGCCGGATCCTGCAACGCTGGCGAAGGACAGGATAGTGAGCCACTCGGCGTTGCTGACCGGGGTCCACTCGCAGCCGTTGGCGCTCGTCACGCGGAAAACGCCCGTGCCTCCCGTGCCGCTTACCCGCCCGGAGTCCGGGGAAACCGTGTATGAACAACCCTTGCCCGCTTGGGAGACGGAGAAGATCGTTCCGCTCACGGAAATCGTCGCGTTGCGGCTCTGGGTGGTTGGGTTCTCGCGGACCGTGTAGCGGAGGACTCCATTGCCCGAACCGCTTGCCGGCTCGGTTAGAGCGATCCAGGAAACCGGGGTCGAAGCGCTCCAATTGCAGTTCGAAGCGACATTGATCGCGCCGGCGCCTCCCGCCGCGGGGAAACTTCCGGACAACGGGGAAAGCGACAACGTACAAGCCGCGCCGCGCTGGGTGATGTTGTAAACCGCCCCAGCTATGGCGATGATGGTCGTGCGGCTCTGGGCGCTCGGATTCGCATCCACGCGGAAACTCACCTCGCCGTTCCCTTGGCCACCGTTGCCCGCTGTGATCACCACCCAAGGCGCCGCTGCTGAAGCAATCCATGAGCAGGCGTCCGGGGCCTCCACCTGGATGGTTCCAGAGCCGCCCTCGTCGCCAAACTCGCTGCCTGAAGGCGCTATGCGGGCCACGCAAGAGCGTCCCGCTTGGTTGACGGCTATGTTGTAACCTGACAGCACGATGAAGGCTGACCGGGGCGCGCTTGAGGGGTTTGGCTCCACCGTGAAACTCGCGGAACTATTGCCCGTGCCGGACAGCGGCGGGAAAATCCGTATCCATCCCACGGCGGTGGTAGTGAGAGTCCACTGACAGCCGGGCGACTCGATGGTGAAGCTTCCGGACCCTCCGTCGGGTCCAAAATTGAAATTCGCCGGCGTGGGAGTAGGAGAACAAGTGATGCCGTCCTGCGAAACGGTGACCGGAATGCCGGCGACGGTCAAGCGTGCCGAGCGGGGTGGACCGCTGGCGTTCGAACTGATCGAATAATTGACCGTTCCGCTGCCATTTCCCGATGCCCCCGATGTGATGGTGACCCACGTCGCGCTGCTGGTCGCCGTCCAACTGCACCCGCTCGGCGCAGTTACCGAAATACTCCCGCTGCTCGCAAAATAAGGAGCTTCAATCGAAGTCGTGGAGAGAGTGTATGTGCAGGATCCGCTCTCCTGGGACACCCGGACGGTATAGCCGGCCACCGAGATCAGCCCCACCCGAGCTTGTCCCGAGGTATTGGCCGAGACGGAATAGTTAAAAGAACCGCTGCCGGTTCCGAGTCCGGCGCCGGATATCGTGAGCCAAGTCGAATCGCTAACCGCCTGCCACGGGCAGCCCGTCCCGGTCGAAACGCTGATAGAGCCCGTCGCAGCCGCATTTGAAACCGACACCTCCAGCGGCGACACGGTGTATGTGCACACGCCGCCAGCCTGTGTCACGCTCACGGGCACTCCGCCCACCAGAAACGTGCCCGAACGGGGATTCGGGCTGTTGTTCGGAGCGATCCGGTAACCCACGGTGCCATTCCCGGTGCCGCTCGAGCCGAAGGTGATGGTCACGAAGCTAGGCAGGTTGGTTACGCTCCATGGGCAACTCTGGTCGCTCGGGGTCACCGCCAAGGTTCCAAGCGTTTCGCCTGCGGGCGCATCGATCGACGACGGATTCACAGAATAGCTGCACGGCGCCCGCTGCACGACGTTAAAAGTCAGATTCCCGATCGTGATTACGTCGTTTCGCTGCGGACCGGCGTTCGGCGCCACCGCATAGCTCACAGTGCCATTGCCAACCCCACTGGCTCCGCTAGTGATCGTGATCCAAGAGGCGGGCGTGGATGCGGTCCACTGGCACTCGGAGGCGGAAGCGGTGATGGAGATGTTGCCGTTGCCGCCCGCGGAATTGAACGTGGCGCTTGAGGAACCTGCTGAAAAAGATAAACTACAACTCGCTCCCGCTTGGGTGACCGTGTATGTTTGCTCGCCGTGTGTAATGGTGCCAACCCGCGGATTGATGGAGAAGTTTTGCTTCACCGTGTAGCCGAATGTTCCGCTGCCTGTGCCTCCGCCAAAAGAGATCGTGATCCAATCCACATTGCTCACCGGAAGGGGACGAACGCAGGTAGGATGGCTCGCCGTCACTGTCACCGTGAAGTTCCCGCCGCTGGCCGAAGGCGTTCCCGAGGCCGGGCTGAAGGTGAAGGTGCATGGCGTTTGCGCCACGCCCGGGGTTGTGAAAAGGATGAGGAAGGCTAAGGCGAGGGTCGCCCCGGCCAAAATCCGGCTATACACGCAATTCTCCTTCAGGTAATGTAACCCATCCGCCGCCGGATAGTTTTTCACAAGGCGGCGCATTGTAGTTACAATCAGTTAGCGGCGTACATGCCAATTCTAGAATTTACTTTCTTCGATGCCGGGGGAGGCCACCGGGCGGCGGCTCACGCCCTGCGGTTGGCGGTGCAAATGCAGAACCGGCCGTGGGAAATACGGCTGCTGAATCTTCAGGAGCTTTTCGATCCCATCGACATCTTTCGTAAGCTCACCGGGGTCCGGCTGCAAGACATTTACAACACCATGCTGAAGAAGGGCTGGACGCTCGGCGCCGCTCAGTTGCTTCCGTTGATGCATTTGGTAATCCGGCTTTTTCATCGCCGGCAACTGCGAATCCTAGAGGACCACTGGCGCCATAGCCGCCCCGACATGGTTGTCTCCCTGATCCCGAACTTCAACCGGGCTCTCTACGAAAGCTTGAACCGCGCCGCTCCCGGTACGCCGTTCGTGACGATCTTGACCGACTTGGCAGACTACCCGCCCCATTTCTGGCTGGAGCCGCAAGACCAATGGGTGGTTTGCGGCACGGACCGGGCGGTGGAACAGGCGAAAGCCATCGGCGTGCCCCCGGCTAAAATTCTGCGGGCTTCCGGGATGATCCTGCATCCCCGTTTCTATGAGCCGAGGGGAAATGACCGGGCGGGCGGGCGGATCCGGCTGGGACTCCAGCCGGAAAAGGCGACAGGACTGGTTCTGTTTGGCGGGCAGGGCTCCAAAGTCATGGAGGAAATCCTGGAGCGGCTCGATGAATCGGGCATTGATTTGCAACTGATCTTCATCTGCGGGCACAATGAACGGCTGGCAGAGCGTCTCCGGCGCCGCCACACGCGCATACCGGTCTTTGTCGAAGGGTTCACCGACCAAGTGCCCTCCTACATGGCGCTGTCGGACTTCTTCATTGGCAAGCCCGGTCCGGGCAGCATCAGCGAAGCTCTAGCCGCAGGCTTGCCGGTGATCGTCCAACGCAACGCCTGGACGCTGCCCCAAGAAAGGTACAACACCGACTGGGTGGAGGAAAATGGCTTCGGGATCGTGATTTCCCGTTTCCGCGAGCTGCCTTCGGCCGTCGACAGGATGTTGGAGCCGGTTGCTTTTCAACAATTTAGAGAGAGGGTGGCGGCTTACTGCAACCGTGCTGTCTTTGAAATCCCGAAGTTTCTGGAAGCGATTTTGGAAGAGGGGAAACGGGGGTGACCGCTCTGTCCGCAGCCTCATTCTGCGCTGTGGGACCGGGGGGCCCGGTTCTAGTTAGACGTAACAAAACCTTGCCTAACGCATCTGTAATACTGTAGGCTAGGGATGAGGAGGATGGTCCCCTCAAAGGGGGATTTGTGTCCGCCGGACGAGGTATTGTTTGTTCAAGAGTCTAGCAAGCGGTTTCATTTTCGCAACTGTCATTTCGGGGGCGCTGCTCAAGGCTGACCCGGGAGAGGGTCCGCAGGCAGCCGAGATTTTGAACCGCTACCTTGCCGCCACCGAGGACTCAAAGGCCAAGACGCTCGGCATGATCATGGATGCCGAGTTCGAAGCCAAGATCCCAAGGCTCCGCAAAGAGGGCAAGCTCCTGGCGCTCCGCCACATCACTTCCCTCGGGCGAGTGACTTATAATGCACTCCGCTTCGTCGGCGACGACCTTGTGAAGAAGGAAGTCATCGCCAGGTATCTTAAGGCCGAAGAAGAAGCCGTCAGCCGCGCCGAGTCCGTCGCCATCACCCCCAAGAACTACAAATTTCGTTATAAGGGCTTGGCTTACCGGGACGCCAAAAGGGTGCATGTGTTCGAGGTGAAGCCCCACAAAAAGCGGGTGGGCTTATTTCGGGGCGAGCTTTGGGTCGATCCAGAGACCTATTTGGCAGTGCGGGAGTCCGGCGTCCTGGTGAAGAATCCATCGCTGTTCCTGAAGAAGGTCGAGTTTGTCCGGAATTACGAGATTCAGGACGGGGCGGCGCTGCTTACGCGCCTGACGACGACGATCGACACCCGGATTGTCGGCAAGACGGAGCTTCAGGTCCACTATTTCGACTATCGCCGGGACACGCAGGTCGCCCAAGCGGGAAGCGGTGGGTCTGACCATCCGTAACAGTTGAGATTCCACCCCGAAGTCCCCTAAGCTGGAAGGACAAGGGTCGCATGCGCACACTTTTCCTGAATCCCCCGTCATTTGAGAACTTTGACGGAGGGGCGAGTTCCCGGTGGCCCGCCTCTCGAGAGATCGAGTCTTATTGGTATCCCGTGTGGCTTTGCTACCCGGCGGGGATGCTTACCGACAGCAAGGTGGTGGACGCCCCACCGCACAAGATCAACATCGATCAGACGGTGGCCATGGCGAAGGATTTCGAGCTCCTGGTCTTATTCACCTCCACTCCCGGTTTCCACGTGGACGTGAAGATCGCCGAGATGATGAAGGATTCGAATCCGAAGCTGAAGGTCGCCTTCGTCGGACCTCCGGTGACCGTGGAGCCCGAACAGTGCCTGCGCTCGTCCACCGCCATCGATTTCGTCGTGCGGCGCGAGTTCGACCGCCAAATCGTGGCGTTCGCCCACGGGACGCCGCTCGAGGAGCTGCCGGGGGCGAGCTTTCGCAAGAACGGCGCTTTCCAGCACAATCCCGAAGGCGGCTACATTGAGAACCTGGACGAGCTGCCCTGGGTCACGAAGGTTTACAAACGGGACCTGGACTTCCGGCGGTATAACGTCCCCTTCTTGCTGAACCCGTTCATCGCGCTCTACACGTCCCGCGGCTGCCCGGCGATGTGCACGTTTTGCCTGTGGCCTCAAACTCACTCCGGACACCGCTGGAGACTGAGATCGGCGCAGGACGTGGCTAACGAGGTGCGGTGGGCGCTCGAAAACTTCGAGGGTTTAAAAGAGATCTTCTTCGACGACGACACCTTCAATTATCAGAAGGCGCGCACCATCGAGTTGTGCCGCCACCTGAAGCCGCTGAATTTCACCTGGTCCTGCACTTCCCGGGTGACCACGGACTATGAGACGTTGAAGGCCATGAAAGACGCAGGCTGCCGGCTGCTGATCGTGGGTTACGAATCCGGCGACCCGCAGATCCTGAAAAACATCAAGAAGGGCGCCACGGTGGAGATGGCGCGCCGCTTCACCGAAAACTGCCACAGGCTGGGGCTCAAAATCCACGGCGACTTCATTATCGGGTTGCCGGGCGAGAGCCGGGAGAGCATCCGCCGGACCATCGAATTCGCCAAGCAACTGGACTGCGAAACCATACAGGTCTCCATCGCCCACCCTTACCCGGGCACGGAGTTTTACGAGTATGTCAAGCAGAACGGCTTGATCACCATCGACCCGATGACGGACGAAGGCGGACACCAACTGCCGAACATCGTCTATCCGGGATTGGACCGCGCCGAGCTGGTCGAGTGGGTGGAGCGCTTTTACGGAGAGTATTTCTTCCGGCCGAAGGTCGTCTGGCGGATCGTCCGGAGAGCGATTTTCGACGGCGCTGAACGGCGGCGCCTTTTCAAAGAAGCCCGCGAATATCTTGCGCTGCGCAGCAAGCGCAAGCAGTTCGTCCGCGAGCACAAGCAGGCGGCGGGCGCGATGGCCAACGCAGGCGACTAGGCGGCGCTCATGGACACCGGCGCCGCGCGCCTCCGCATCAAGACGCTGATCGCCAGCCTGGTGGTCGTGCTGGCCAACGTTTCCGGGAATTTCCTGATGGGATGGGGGTTGAAGCACGGCGTGCCGCTCACGGCGTCCCCCCTCTCCTATTTGCGCGTCCTGTTCGATCCTTTTGTGGCGGGAGGCATCCTCCTGCTGATTTTCTGGCTTCTTTCGCGCATGGCGCTCTTGAGCTGGGCGGATCTCAGCTTTGTCCTCCCGGTTACCGCGTCCGGGTATGTGCTTAACTCCGCGCTGGGCCATTTGCTTTTGGGTGAGCAAGTTAGCCCGCTGCGCTGGGCGGGAACGGCGCTCATCGTGCTCGGCACAATTCTGGTCGGCGCGACGTCTCCGAGGACCACATCATGAACCCCTGGCTGCTGGTGGGAGTGATCGTTGTCTCTACGACGGTAGGAGATCTTCTGCAAAGCCGGGAGATGAAGCGGCACGGCGAGATTCACAACTTCCACCCGAGCCGCTGGGGCGGCATCCTGGCTGGGCTGGCGCGCAGGCGCAATCTGATTTTGGCGGTCTTCTTCATGGCGGTGTCGTTTTTCGCCTTTTTGACGCTGCTGTCGAAGACCGGTCTGAGCTTCGCCGTGCCCGCTACTGCCGCTAGCTATGTGGTGGAAACCGCGCTGGCGAAATATGTCCTCAAGGAAAAAGTCAGTCCGTGGCGCTGGCTGGGCGCCTTCTTGGTAGCGGCGGGCGTGGCGTTGTTGGCGCTGTGAGCTACCTGATCGCCCTGGCTTGCGCTGTCACGGCGTGCTATCAACTGGCCGCGCTCGCGGCAAGCCTGCGGCATCTGAGGCGGCGCCCGCCGGCGGAGGGCTGGACTCCAGGCGTCTCCATCCTCAAGCCGGTGCGCGGCGTCGAGCCCTGGTTCGAGGAGGCGGTCCGCTCCCATGCAGCGCAGGACTACCCGGAATTTGAGGTTCTTTTCGTAGCCTCAAGCCCCGACGACCCCGCGCTTGGGGTGGTCCGGAAGGTGATGGCGGAAATGCCGTCGGCGCCCATCCGGATTCTTGTGGGAGCGACGCGCGCGCTCAACGGCAAAGTGGGGCTCCTCGTGGATGCGGCGCGGGAAGCGCGTTATCCCATCTGGGTGGTCAACGACGGGGATATCACCGTGCCGCAGGATTACCTCCGGACGGTCGTCGCGCCCCTTGAAAACCCGCAATGCGCCGTGGTGACTTGCCTATATCGAGCCCGGGCTTCGAGCTTGGCGGGTTGGTGGGAGGCGCTAGGCATTGCCGCCGATTTCGCGCCTGGCGTGCTGGTCGCCCCCCTGGTGGGCGTGCGGGAGTTTGGCTTGGGCGCGACTTTGGCCTTCCGGGCGGCGGACTTGGCACGCATCGGCGGTTTCGAAACCCTGGCGGATCACTTGGCGGATGACTACCAACTGGCAAAGCGGCTGACGAGCCTAGGCGGCAGGGCTGTTCTTTCGACAACAGTCGTTGAAACAGCGACGGGGGATGAGACATGGGGCAGTGTATGGAAGCACCAAGTGCGTTGGGCGAGAACCATCCGGGTATCGCGTCCGGGGGGATACCGGGGGCTGCCGGTGACCCATTCAGGTCTGTGGGCGCTGCTTGCGGCGGTGGCAGGGTACTGGACGTGGGCGCTCGCAGTCGCCGGGCTGCGGATCGCGGCGGGGTGGGCGGCAGGGTGGATGGTCGTCGGCAGCACGGCGGCGCGGCGCGGCTGGCTGCTCATCCCGTTCTGGGATCTTTGGGCGTTTGCGGTGTGGCTGGCAGGGCTGGCGGGCGACACAGTGGAGTGGCGGGGGAGGAGGCTCCGGATCGGGAAAGACGGGCGGATTTTGAGCGAAGAGCCATCTTCTGGGGGAAGATGAACCGGGTTTAAGTGTATAATAGGGTTGAGGTCGGCGAATAGGAGTGGGCGAGAGCCCACTTTTTTGTTGCCTCCCCCAAGCAAGACATGACCGGCGGCGTGTTGGACAAAGTGAGAGCAATCGCCGAACGTGTGGCTGCCAGCGAAGGGCTCGAAGTCGTGGACGTCGAGTTGAAGGGCGGCGGCCGCAACCGGGTGCTGCGTATTTTCATCGACAAACCTGCCGGGGTGACCCACGCTGATTGCGAGACGGTCTCGTATCAGGTGGGGACGATTTTGGATGTCGAGGATGTGGTTCCAGGAGGGAGCTACCACCTGGAAGTCAGCTCGCCCGGCATCGAACGCAAACTCACCAAACCGAAAGATTTCGAGAGGTTCACTGGCCATAAGATCCGCGTCACGTTGAAGGAGCCGGTCGGGCGGCGCACCCATTGGGAGGGCACGCTCGGCGGCTTTGAAAGCGGAGTGATCACGCTCGATGCGGGCGAAGCAGGGGTGGTCCGCTTCGGCATCGAACAGGTGAAGAAGGCCAACCTCAAATTCGAGTGGTAATTCCCAAAAGGACAATCAGGAAGAGGGAAGCGTGGGAACGATCTATCAGTCGATCGAGATTCTGAGCAAAGAGAAGGGCATTGACCCGCAGGTAGTGGCGGACGCCCTTAAGGACGCGATGATCACCGCGGCGCGGAAGCACTTTCGCGGCAACGAAATGCTGGTAGCCGAGTTCGAAGGCAAAGCGGGGATTCAGATCTACGCGGTGAAGCGGGTGGTGGAAACCGTTACCGACAGGGAGCAGGAAATCTCGCTCGAAGACGCCCGGCGGATCGACCCGGCGGCGGAGATCGGCGGGGAAGTCCGCATCCCGAAGAACATGGATGCCCTCGGGCGGATCGCGGCGCAAACCGCCAAGCAGGTCATCATGCAGAAAGTGCGCGAGGCGGAGCGCGAAACGGTCCACTCCGAATTCTCCGGCAGGGTGGGAGAACTGGTCAATTGCACGGTGAAGGGCTTCGAAGGTCCGGACATTATTGTCGACATCGGAAAGACTGAAGCCCGGCTGCCTAAGAAAGAGCAGTCCAAGCTGGAGAGTTTCAGCATCGGCGAGCGGATCCGCTGCGTCATTAAGAGCGTTGAGAAGACCGGCAAGAACGCCGGGGTGATCGTCTCGCGGGCGGACGCCGAGTTCGTGAAGCGTCTTTTCGAGCAGGAAGTGCCTGAGATCTATGACAATACCGTGGTGATTAAAGCATGCGCCCGGGAGGCGGGCGAGCGGACGAAGATCGCCGTGCAAAGCCGGGACCGCGACGTGGACAGCGTAGGCGCCTGCGTGGGCATGAAGGGCATGCGCGTGCAGTCCATCATCCGTGAATTGCGGGGCGAAAAGATCGACATCATCGAATACTCCGACGATCCCGTGGTGTTCGCCACCCATGCGCTGAGCCCGGCGAAGATCTCGAAGGTGACGATCCTGTCGGCGGAAGACCGCCACATGGAAGTCGTCGTGGACGATTCGCAACTTTCGCTAGCGATCGGCAAGCGGGGGCAGAACGTGCGCCTGGCGGCAAAGCTCATCGGCTGGCGGGTAGACATCAAGAGCGAAGAAGAGAAACGCCAGGAGTACGAATCTCAGCTAGCCAGCCAACTGATCCAAGGAGCGCCGGTGTCGGTGCTCGCGGAACAGGGGCTGGGTGAAGGAATCATTCAAAAACTGGTGGAAGCCGGCATCGGGACAGTCGAAAAGCTGGGCTCGATGATGCGCGAGCAATTGGAGGAGATTCCGGGCATCGGACCGAAGATCGTGGAGAGAATCCAACTGGCGGTGAATACGTATTTCGCTCAGTTCGAGAATTCGGAATACGAGGCGGAAGCGGGGCTCGCCGCCGAGCCGCAGCAGGAGCCGCCCGTTGCCGCCACCGCTGAATCTGGTACGATAGTGGACTCAGGCGCGCCTCAGGGCGAGTCTGAGGACCTTCCCAGCGGCGGATAGTCCTTCGATTTTCGGGCACAAGGGCGGAAACCATTAGGGACAGAACCGGGGAAGAGTAAGACCGCTTATATGTCGAAGATACGGATCAACGAGCTGGCGCGAGAGCTCGAGGTGAAGCCGGGGCGGATTATCGAGTTGCTGCCGGAGTTCGGCATCACCGAGAAGAAAACGCATTCCAGCTCGATTGACGAAGAGATTGCGGAGAAGGTGCGCGCCCGGATACGGGGCGAGGAGGAGAGCTATCCTGGCATCGAAGCCGCGACGGAAGAACGCGGGCTGTTCGACCCCGTTCCGGCGCCGGCGACCGCGCCTGAAGCGCCTCCGCCACCCCCGCCGCCGCCCCCGCCGGGCGAGCAAGGAGCGCCGCCCGAGCCGAAGCTCGCTCCGGGAACCATTCTAGAGCGCCCCGTGGCGGCTCGCCCCGTCCGTCCGCCACTGGCGGCGGGCGGCCCGATTCATCCCCCAATTCAGACTGCGGGCGCGGTGCGTCCGCCCGCCCCGCCGCAGGAGGCGCCGCCGCCACCGCCACCGCCGCCACCACCTAAACCCGCACCGGCTGTGGTGCCGCCTGCGGCCATCGTGGCGCCTGGACCCAGGGTTGCGCCCGGCGCTCCGAAGCCAGGAGCGCCCAGTGGATTGCGGCCCGGTCAAATCCTGGGAACGCCCCGTCCGGCCAGCCCGGCCGGCGAGTTAGGCGAAATGCCGTCCCGCGCCCCCGGGATACCCAGGCCGGCGCCCCCGAAACCCGAGGCTGCGCCGAAGCCCGAGCAGGCCCCGTCGCAGCGGCCGCTCGAGCGCAGCGCTCCGCAGTCGATCGACGAGATCACCTGGATGAGCGAGGCGACCAAGGCCGAAGCGCGCGCCAAGCTCGCAAGCTTCGATCCCAAGATCG
>FWPV01007258.1_pt1 | contig 20345 bp, 21 predicted proteins | sample 2228371 | NCBI WGS metagenome assembly FWPV01 (sample SAMEA103939776, study PRJEB20133) | metagenome | reverse complement strand
TGAAAAGCTGAATACCCTTAACATGACTTTATGGCAGAAAGTTGTAGCAACCTGCTCGGACAAAATAATAAATTAACTTATAAATAATATGGGATTATAACTAATTGGTTAAATCGCTATGCAGAAAATATTCAACTTTTGTTCCTTGCTGCGAAATGTGGGATAAATGCCACCAATTAGAAAAAATACACCTTATGGTATTTATTTGTTACCGGTAAAAAAGTGCGGGGGATGGGATTCGAACCCACGAACTCCTACGAGACTGGACCCTGAATCCAGCGCCTTTGACCTGACTTGGCAACCCCCGCAAGAGGACCAGCCATCATCTCGCACTTGTAGTATATAACGGTATTCATCGACCCTCTGGGCGTGTCCGAATAGGGATTAAGTGTTTCTGACATGCAGAAGCGGTAAAGGTCCAGATTTCTGGCCTCAGCGCTTATCCGGACAGGTCGGACCCTCTGGATTCTGAACTCCATGAAATTCAGGTGGCGTGCTCAGATTACTGAATAGCGCTAACCGGTGAACTGATCGCTCTTTTGCAGGAAATAAATCCCTTGCATTTGAGTCTAGTAACGATTTTCAGTAGAGCGAGTACACGACCGAAATTCAGACATATGGAGCTGTAGCATCTCGATCATTCTGATCGACGGCGCCGTATCTGCTCAATATTATCGCACATGTACTTGGCTTTTTGACACCCTACTTGTCGCCGGGGAGGCGGCTTCCGCATATCTTACAGTAATTGGCATCGACATCGTGTAATTCCAAGCTGCACTTCGGACAAACGGCTCTCTTTCTATCAGCTGTAACTATCCACTCCCTGAAGATTCTGCTCGCTTGGATAGGTATCAGAATTATGCCGGATATTATCATCATAACTGTTACCAATCGGCCTGCACCTGAAAGCGGAATGATATCACCAAAGCCGACAGTGGCGACCGCGATCACTGTAAAATAAAATGCATCACCGAAGTTATTCACATCGGAATTCACCCGGCTCTCCACAAAGTAAAATAAAGCAGAATCTATAAAAAACATTATTACTATTGTTGCAACCAACCTGACGATATTCAGCATCCTCAAACTTATTATGCCGAAAAGCAGATGATCCTCTGCAATAAATCTTAAGAATCTGAATATCCTGAAGACGGCCATTATCCTTATGGTATATATGAAGCGAAGATCTGCATAACCACCAATTACGGGAAGAAGCAGTAGTATCAGAGTCGGCATTATAGCCACGAGATCTATTACGCTATAAATGTCCTTCACGTAACTCCAGCGGTCCGGCGCGCCGTAGAATCGGAGGATATACTCGATGATGAAGACGAATATTATGGAAACCTCTAGCTTCCAGAGGAATTCCTTAGTGTCTGGTGACAGAGGGTATGTCTCGATGACGAAGAGCGCGACAATCACTATATTCAATGTGATAATGATGATGTCTATCGCCTTCCCCAGCGGAGTCTGGAAGTCTATCATGTAAAACTGTATAGTCTCTCTGATGCTACGAGAGCCAGCGTTATGGCCGGATTTATTCGACACGTTAATCGATGGTAACTGAGATCTCCTATGCCTTAAGCTTTGAGTCCAAGAGCAGACAGACCCTGTCAGCTACTCCCTTCCAAGAACGTAGCCTGTCGTTCCACTTGGTACGAAAATTCCTCCAAACCATTTTCATTCCAACTGGTTGAGCCGTAGGTCATGAAGGTTTGGTACAAATTGCATCCAAACCATTTTTCATCCACAGGAGCGATCTTAGCGCATGAGTTTTCGGGGATTGGCTCACGAAAATGCCCTTGTGGGAAAGGAGACGAGAGGCTTGCTGAGAGCAGATCTAAGCAGCCCTCCAGCCGTCGCTATGGATAGAATCCAGTATGGCTGGCTCATAATTCAGAATCTAGCGATTTTCTGATCGACAAGGGCACGACTCTACGGCATTAAGACAGCAGTTTTCACTGCACCCCGTATACGGCAGCTTCAAATCTAAATACTAGAAACGCATCCATCCAGCAGATGTCGGACAATACCCAGCGCGCTGTCTGCAGATCATACATGTGCTACCTAGAGATTGATACGGTCAAAAGAAGGCTGCTATGCGATTCCGCCGTTGGATGCAGGCCAGACGCAGCGGCCTTAGACATGCATAATGGTCATTTGTATAAATTTCATGCGAAACTAGAATCGCCGAACTTGAAAATATCAGAGTCGACAAGCACCATCCCACAAATTTCACCGATGATCGCGTTTGGGGACGATAAATTCGGGAGAGGCGTATGCAGAACCTCGGAGGGCCTCATTTGGAAGATCTGTGGGTGATATCATTCGTAGCCAGGGATAGGCCCGGGCTCATTCGGGATATCCTCGAGCTCCCTGCGGAGAGAAACGTGAACATAGTTGATATGTATCAGCGTGTCCTCCAGGGGATCTTTGTCATGTCGGTGGTCGCGGATTTCAGCAGGGCTGATATAACACCATCTGATCTAGATAAAGAGCTGCAGAAGCGCTCAGGCGCCTTGGGTATGCGGTATGTATTCCTGCCGCTGGAGAGGTACCAGGGCTCAAGAAGGGGCAGGAAGAACCTTTACGTGGTGACGATCCTCGCCAGGGACAGGGTCGGCATAATAAGAGATGTAGCAGCCATCGCATCTGCAAAGGAGATAAATATCGAGAAGGCCGCGGTGACTGCCAGAGGGGATCTCATATCTATAGAGTTCGTTATGGACTTCGGCGATGGTGATCCAGATGAATGCAAGAACTGGATCCGCTCCGAATGCGAGCGTCTAGGCCTCGATGTTGTCGTCCAACGGCTGGATAAAGCGCTGAAGGAGAAGCGCATGATAGTATTCGATATGGATATGACAATAGTGGATTTCGAGATAATAAACAAGCTCGCATGCTTTGCAGGTGTCGACAAAGAGGTCAAGTCGATAACGGACAGGGCGATGAATGGCGAGATCGACTTTGAGGAGTCCTTGAGGCGCAGGGTTAGACTTCTTAAAGGGATGCCGGTAACAGCGCTGAAGGAGATCGCGGATCAGCTCTCGCTAACCCCTGGATCTGAGGAGCTCATACATCACCTTAAACAGATGGGATACAAGATAGCCCTAATAAGCGGAGGCTTCACGTACTTCACCGATGTTCTCAAGGAGAGGCTCGGATTCGACTACACCTTCGCAAATGAGTTGGAGATAAAAGATGGACGCCTCACAGGCGAGATAAAAGGCGAGATCATCGATGCGAAGGCAAAGGGCGAGATAGTCAATCGTCTCGCAGAGCTTGAAGGCATAAGCCCGGACAACATAGTCGCAGTAGGCGACGGGGCTAACGACTGTCTCATGATACAAAACGCTGGTCTAGGCGTCGCATTCAATGCGAAAGAGGTCCTAAAGAAGGTCTCTGATGGATCCATATCCAAAGAGAATCTTCTGGGTTTGCTGAACATACTCGGCCTGGCGGACAAAAAAGATCTGCTTTAACCCACTCCTGAGATCGTCTCCGCCTTAATTATGGCCACGGTTTGAGCTTTATACATTCGTACCCATCTTGTGTCGCATGGGGTATTTTCATTATAGAGCTAGTGTAGCGAAGACATCAGTCTTCAGGCCGGAGAGGAGGTCACTCGGCCGAACAAGCACAACTTTAAAATACGGATCTGTTTAAGTTGTACGCGTGGATGATGGGGGAAGAAGGACGGTCTGGCCTGGCCTTTGGGAGTTTCAGGATGTAGGAGGTCGTGTCTTCAGGCCTAAAGATTTGAGAGGATTGGTATCGAGATGAGAAAAAAGCTGGTATCCCTATTGCTGCTTCTTGTGCTTCTTGTTGGTTTTTGCAGCGCAGCCAACTATATGTACGAGAAGTCGGTGGTAAAGGGCGTGGGATACAGGAATCTTGAGATCGTGATATCCACGCAGTATGGGTACAGCGGGGCAAAGCTCGTCGAGAAGCAGTCTGGAAGCGGCAATGTGAATTCGAGGATAGAGCTGGAGGCCGAGAGGCAGCTGAGCAGAAGCTACGATCCGCTCTATACAGGGTGTGATTATCCGACAGGCAGCGATTATCCGATGGACTACATCAACTTCACCTCAGAACAGGATCTGGAGTACATGCCTGTATCATATCAGACGGGCACATACGACCAGAAGTGGATCGACAAGCTGTGCGTCCAGAACTACAGGATCGGCGCCGTCGTGACGGAGATGTACACACACGCTGAACACCTGCAGAAGAGCACCGAGATAAAGACCAGGGCATACGGGACCGATCTCCAGGAAGATTGCTGCACAGGCGTGCTTGAAGCGAACATCAACAGCAATGTAATAGGTGTTGCGCACATCGGCTGGATGTCCCGAGAGCCTGAGGCGCAGGACATCGTCAAGGGCAGGCACGTCGAGTACGGACGCAGCATTGAGGATCTGACTGGCGTCTTCTCCATAGAGAAGTTCATCCAGCTCTGGGGCAACTCGACCTGCGGCGCGATAAGCGTCGACTGGCTCCCCTGCATATAAATATGCAAAATATGATCCCGCAAGTGCGGGATCGCGTTTTTCGTTATAGCATTCTGTAGATTGCAGAGGGAAGAGCAAACACTCTTTCGGAAAAAGTTGTATTTTGCTGCATCCAGCGCTTCAGTTTTGTGCATCAGTTTTCTTTGCTTGTGGCAGGCGGCGTGAAAACCCTCTGTCCCAGCTCTTTATCGAGCATGTACAGCAACCCTATGCCCCTCTCGCCTTGCATGAGCTTCAGCTTCTGCACGATCTCCTCTGCATTTGCCTCCTCCTCAACCTGCTCGTTCACGAACCACTGGAGCATGCTCTGTGTTGCATAATCCTTCTTCTCTATCGCGAGATCCAGAAGCGCATTGATGAGGCCCGTGACCTTCTGCTCATGCGCAAAAACATTCTCAAAGACATCTAGCGGGGATGCCCACTCGCTCGGAGGCTCGTCGATCTGCAGAAGCTTCACCCTGCCACCTCTGCTTATTATGTAGTCGTAGAACTTCATAGCGTGGAATAGCTCCTCCTCTGCTTGCACTCTCATCCAGTTGGCGAACCCCTTCAACCCTGTCGACTCGAAGTAGCTCGACATCGAAAGGTAGAAGTATGCCGAGTAGAGCTCCCACTTCACCTGTCTGTTCAGAGCATCCAGTACTTTCTCATCCAGCATCATCTCACCTGACCCATTCAGATCTTTTCAAACAGCTCTTTTGTTGCACCGCATTCCGGACAAACCCAGTCATCGGGAAGCTTCTCAAATGGTGTTCCCGGCTCCACACCGTTATCGGGATCTCCCTTTGCCGGATCGTAGATATAGCCGCAGATCGTGCATTTGTACCTGTCCAAAACAATACCTCCTCTTGATTTACTGCAGGCAAACTATTTGTGGCTTTCCACGAATTTGCAGCCTGGAATTCAGACCTCCACGCGTTCGATATTCGTCGGACACGTCCTTTGAATGATCCGATTCTCCGACCTACAGATCGACGATTTCGCGACCTCTCCGCTCTCCCCCAGAGAGGTCGATGCCATACACAGAGACTCTTTTATAGGTTGAGTTCGCTAAGAATTTGAGTGTGGAATTATAGAGTATGATAAAACGGAGGATATGGCGATGGAGACTACGATCCGTGTGCGAGAGATCATGAGCCGGCCGGTGCTGACAGTCGATGCTGATGCGAATGTTCTTGAGGCAGCAGCTAAAATGATTTCTGCCAATATCGGCAGCCTGGTAGTGGTTCATGAGGGTAAACCCATGGGAATCATAACCGAGAGAGATCTCGTAAAGAAAGTAGTCGCCAAAGCTGAGGATCCTAGAAGGTTGCGGGTGGGCGATGTCATGAACTCCCCTCTTATAAAGATCCACCCAGACGCAAGCCTCCGTGATGCGGCCGCGATAATGCTGAAGTCCGGTGTTAAAAGGCTCCCGGTCATCTCAGATGATGGAAAGCTGGTGGGAATCATAACCGATACAGATCTTGTCTCTGGCTCATCTCTTGGCCTGAACGATATTCTGGCGGATCTCATAGAGATGCATAGAGAGAGCGTTCACTTTCAAGAGCCGAGGGAGATGGTCAGAGGCATATGCGAGCGCTGCGGCCAGCTCTCAGACTCTTTGGTCTCTGTTGATGGGGAGATGCTCTGTTGGAGCTGTCGAGATATCAGCAGATGATATTCTCTGCGTGTAATTATTGTTCAAAGCACTTGCTGGATAGGGAGCAACAATGAAAGTAGCTGATATTATGACCAGGGATCCACTGTATGTGGAGGAGAGCGATTTTGCGACCAGAGCCCGTCAGATTATACGGGACAACCATGTCCGTGGGTTGCCCGTTCTTGATTCGGACGGTCGCGTTAGAGGGATTGTCACAAATCAGGATATGCTCAAGATAACCTCTACGAAATCAAATGTCACGGTTGCCGGCTTCACGATCGATGTGCCGGTTATCACGGAAGACATGGATATGATGGATGCCGCAAGGCTGATGTTCAGAGAGAAGGCAAATCTCCTTCCTGTCGTGGATTCCCCAAGCAACCGTTTGCTAAAGGGCGTCGTGAGCCTTCTGGACATCTTCAAGCATCTCGATCTGAGCAAGGTTCCGAACATGACGGTTGAGGCTATAATGTCCAGATATGTGGTTACAGCCAGGCCAGATGATACCATAGCAAAGGTATGGGATAAGATGGTCGAGGAGGACTTCACAGGTCTACCTGTGGTGAATGAGGCAGGAAGACCCATTGGCATTATCACGAGATTTGATATACTGAAAAGGGGGTGGGCGCGGCTGGGCAAGGAGGATATGTACAGACCTAAGGATACCGTGAAGCTCAAGGTGGAGAAGCTGATGAGCACGCCCCTTTACAGCATAAGAAGAGATGCCACATTGAGGCAAGCTATAGAGGTGATGTTGAAGCACGATATTGGAAGGATCTCTGTCGTGGAGAACGACATGTTGGTTGGTATAGTCGATAGATACGATCTTATTAAAGCGGTCATTGGTGAGATTTGAATGAAGAAGGTTGATCATAGGGTTGGAGATCAGAGGGTCGAGGGTATACCAGTTCCTCCAGGAAGCATGGATAGGGGGCCGGTCGAGTTTGATTCAAGAGTTGCAAGAAGGACAACAGATCTGCTCAACATCGCGAGCAGCGAGGTTGTGACCGCGCCTCCTACAACCACGATAATCAGCGCGATCAAGATCATGAATAACTACGGTTTTAGGAGATTGCCGATAGCAGATGCTGGTAGTAACCGCCTTATTGGTTTTGTGACCTGCGTGGACATAGTGGATTTCCTCGGTGGGGGCATCCGGCATAACCTTGTGAGGAAGAAGTACGAGGGTAACATACTTGCTGCTATCAACGCGGAGATCAGGGAGATAATGAGCTCGAAGGTTATTGCCATCTCTGACGATGCATCGATGGATGATGCCCTCAAGATCATGTACGAAAAGAATGTAGGTGGTCTCCCGATAGTAGATGAGAGATTCAGGATAAAGGCGATCGTCACAGAGGAGGATTTTGTGGAGTTCGTGAGAAATACCGATATCGATAAGACCGTAGGGGATTACATGAGCCCGAACGTGGTGACGGCTCCAGCCAATATGTCGATAGAGAAGATCTCCAGGATGATAGTCCAGAAGGGATTCAGGCGATTGCCCATAATACAGGACGGCGTCCTGACAGGCATAATAACAGCATCAGATATCATGAAGTATATGGCCTCCGGCGAGGCGTTCAGCAAGATAATAACAGGCGATATAAAGGATGTAATGGAGCTCCCGATAAAGAGCCTGATCAAGAGGACGCTGGTTATGACCGATCCCAAGACCAAGTTGAGGGATGCCGCGAATTTAATGGTGGATAAGGATGTGGGCTCCCTTCCCGTTATGGAGGAGGGCTCCATGGTGGGAATCATAACTGAAAGGGACTTCCTGATAGCGTTGGCAGAACATAGGGGAGTTGCAAAATGAAGGTTAAAGATTACATGGCAACGCCCGTCTGGGTAGTAGAGAAGAACGAACCCATCCAGAGGGCCCGGAACCTGATGTTCAAGCATGACATAAGCAGGCTTCCTGTTATGGATAAAGGCAAGCTTGTGGGAATCGTAACTAAGTACGATATATCCAATAGACTTGCCCAGGCAGCGCCGGAATGGAGGCGCAGGCCTATAGACAGAATCCCTGTGCAGCTTGTGATGACCGAGAATCCAATCACCATATATCCAGATGCCACACTCTCACAGGCTGCTGAGATAATGATCGAGAACGAGATAGACGGCCTTCCTGTGGAGAAGGACGGAGAGCTCGTCGGCATAATTACCTCAAGAGATCTGCTGAAATACTTCTCGAAGCAGGATCTGGATGCGAAGGTAGGAGATTTGATGGCTGAGGGCATGGTCACAGTGCATAGGCATCACACAATAGCGCATGTGGTAGAGCAGATGAACCTACACGGCGTCAGCAGGGTTTTGGTCTACGAGGATAACATGCGCCCTGTGGGTGTGATAACCAGATCCAACCTGACATTCGCTGGAATATTCGATTCGTTCGATCAGCCGAAGATGAAGAGCATAAAGATGACCAGAAAGGAAAGCACGGCCGGCAGGAAACAGTACAGGTACATTAAGCAAGTACCGCTTGTTGCTGAGGACATAATGTCCTCTCCGATTATAGCTGCGCACGTCAACGATAAGGCCGTGGATGATGCGAAGATCCTCGTCGAGAAGAGCATATGCGGCCTGCCTGTAATCGAGAACGATAGCATGGTGGGGTTCTTCTCCACCAGGGAGATAGTCGCCGAGATAGGGAGGTGGCGGTAGTGCAGGTTAAGGATATAATGACTCCTCCGATAACGATAGATAAATCCGAACGGATAGGACATGCGCTCGATCTGATGGAGAAGCATGGCACCAGGAGATTGCTTGTGACAAACAACGGGAAGCTCGGCGGCATAATAACGATGAGGCAGATCGCCAGGGTTCTCGGGACGAGAAGGCGTCTTGGGATGCCCGCGTCATCGTTGCATGTCGCAGCTGCAACACTTGATGCCGTCATACCCGTCCATCCGGAGATGGGCATCGAGGAGGCGACGCTTCTCTTGCAGAAGACATCGGTTCTTGTGGTCACACAGAATGATGAGATTCTCGGCTGGGTAAGACCTCGGGAGATTCTCGCTAATGTCAAGCTCACGGGCACAGCGAAGGATGCGATGCGCACCGCACTGACGGTATCACCCAGAGACAGGTTGATCCACGCGCGAAGGATGATGATGGACAGGGATATCGGCAGACTTCCGGTACTCGATGGCGGAAAGCTGGTCGGGATTCTCACGGAGAGGGATATAGCAAGAGCTCTTCGAGCATTCCGTGATCTGGTATCATGGCGACAGCAGGACGCCAGGATAAAAAACATGCTCGTATCAGATATGATGACCCATGATGTGAAATACGTCTATGTGGATACGCCACTCGAGGAGGTGCGCAAGATCATCCTCGAGGAGAATCGAGGCGGACTTCCAGTGCTAACGAAAGATGGCACTCTCGTGGGGATGATAACGAGGAGGTGCCTCATAGATTACATCGTCAGGACGAAGGCACTTGCCGCCTGACGTCTCTTCTGTTTGGGGTCATCGACGATGAACTTGGGCAGGGCAGCAAAGAACTTGGGCGTGCCCCCGGAGAGGCTTGAAGCTCTTATGGACGGGCCCCTCAGGTTATGCAGCTGGCCCGAGCCCCGTCTTCTCCGTTTCGAGAAGGGTATTTCAGGAGTCGAGCCTGGGACGGTCATATTCGAGAACGGTGATGTGGTCCATGGCTACCCCAAGATAAAAAGGGCCATGATGTTAGGGCCGGCCATCAAGAGGAACTTCTTTGACAGGGTGGCTGTTGAAGAGAAGATGAACGGCTACAACATAAGAGCCGTCTCGATAGATGGCGATGTTTACGCATTGACACGAGGCGGATACATCTGCCCATTCTCCACCGAGGTCGTGAGGGAGCGCGTTGGTTATGAGGTGTTTGAAGAGAATCCGGATCTCGTTCTGTGCGGGGAGATGGTCGGGCCGGAGAACCCCTACGTTCCCAAGGACGTCTATGCAGTGGAGAGCATAGATTTCTACCTCTTCGACATCTCCAAAAAGAACAGCCGCTCCATGATGGGTGTTTATGCAACCCACGCTTTAGCAGAGAGATATGGCATAAGAGCAGCTCCTTTTTTTGGTGAATTTCCGGTAGATAGAGCTGCGGATGAGATATTCGGCATAATAAAAAGACTGGGAAAGAGCGGCAGAGAGGGTGTCGTGATAAAAGACCCCGAGAACCGCACAAGCCCTATAAAATACACAGCATCTGAGAGCAACTGCAGCGATCTGGTATTCGCCTTCAGCTACTACAACGATTACGCTCAGGACTTCTTCTTCTCGAGGGTGGTCCGCGAGGGATTCCAGTCCGTAGAGTGGAATGAGAATGAAGAGGAGAGGAGAGCAAGAGCTTTAAGGCTTGGAGAGAGCATACTGGTACCGCTTACTGAGACGATAAGAAGAAAGATGCATGGCGAGCAGATTGTGCAGCAGCTGCAGATACGGGTTCGGTCTATCCAGACGGCACGTGACTTTGAGCAGCACCTCAGGCGGCTTGGCACAAAGGCCATATTTGATATACCGGAGCAAGACGGAGACAGGTATGTGGTGCGGATCCTTAGACTGGTGATGTCCACAAATGATAAGACGCAGGCTATCATTGAGGGCCAGCTCTGGTAAATCAGAATTTTGGAGCTGTTGTGTGTATGAGTGAGATATGCGATATCGAGATGGAAGGGCATCTGATAGACTCTCTGATCCTCACAAAAGCGCTGGACAAGATAATGGATATGGGCGGAGAGTTCGAGATCAAGGAGTTCATAGTAGGCAAAAGAAAGGATGAGCCCAGCCACGTAAGGCTCACGTTGACCGGCAGAGATTCAGCACATCTTAATCAGATACTCGTGGAGCTGAATGCGCTGGGTGCGAGGCTGGTCGACTCGGAGGACGCCAGGCTCGAGCCAGCACCCCGTGACATGGTAGTTCCCAGGGGTTTTTATTCGACCACAAACCATCCGACGTACGTAAGGCTGAAAGGCATGTGGATACCGGTTGAGGGCAGCAGGATGGACTGCCTAATTGTGGTCGACGGGATGAGAGCGAGATGCACACCCCTCCACCATATAAAGAAGGGCGACATGGTCGTTGTGGGCACCACTGGCGTGAAGGTTGTCCCTCCAGAGCGTCCGCGAGAGAAATCCTTCTTCGGCTTTATGAGAAATGAGGTCTCATCGGAGCGCCCGAGCGTGGAGATAGTGCGACAGATCGCAGAAGAGATAGTTACGACCAAGAGAAAGGGCGGCAAGATCGCCGCGATCTGCGGGCCTGCTGTGGTTCATACCGGCGCGGCTCCAGCGCTCGCGCAGCTCATAAGAGATGGCTATATCGACGTGCTCCTCTCAGGAAATGCCCTGGCTGTGCACGATATAGAGAGGCAGCTCTTCGGCACCAGCCTGGGAATGGACATGAAGGGAAATGCCACATCTGGAGGACACAGAAACCACCTCTACGCTATAAGCGAGATCATGGCCAGCGGCTCAATAGAGAACGCCATAAAGGAGGGAAAGCTCAAAGGTGGCATAATGTACGAATGCATAACAAAGAAGATACCCTTTGTGCTTGCAGGATCGATACGGGATGACGGACCGCTTCCAGAGGTTATAACAGACACCGTCAAGGCGAAGGATGCCATGGCAGAGGCTCTGAAGGGGGTTGATATGGCCCTGATGATGGCGACGATGCTCCATTCAATAGCGACTGGAAATCTCCTCCCCTCATATGTCAAGACTCTCTGTATAGACATCAATCCAGCAACGGTCACAAAACTCATGGACAGGGGCACGGCCCAGGCTATAGGTTTGGTCACAGATGTCGGGACTTTTCTCCCTCGACTGGCCGAGGAGGTGAGAAGGGCAGGCGGCGGATCTGTAGCGTAGAATCCTAGCCGCTCAGCTCTGCGATGGGTTTTGAGTAACGCTCCTCTATTTCGTTGCGATGAATGGTGTTGTAGGTGCAGAATGGTATTATCCTACCATCGGGGGTGGCGTAATGGATGCCGCACCTGCACACCCTCTCGAGATCTAGGTTGTACAAATCCTGGAAATGCATGATCCCTATGAAGAGGTTCTTCGCATGAAACTCTCTAAGGGAGTCAAAGGTGCCTGTTCGCAGCACTTTGAGCAGAAGCTTTGTTATCTGCAGATCCTGCGGTGCCCTGCTCTCATCTATGAATTTTGGTAGATCCTTCAGGAGGGAGCCCTGCATCTTCAGTCTCTCTATCCCGGAGTTATTGTAATTGTCGGCGAGCTCTCTGAGCCTCTCCATCAGCCCCTCTACATCAACGAACCTCGTTATCGGCACCAGCCGTTCGCCCTCGCAATAGATGTACGTAGCAGCACCGCAGCAGGGATGGACTGTGAAGATGAGCTGCGGCTTTCCGGTAGACGCCTCCACAATTCTAGACACGGGTGCGACAAATGGAACCGGATAAAAATCTTCTTTAGATATCTGCCCATCGGTCTGCTCCTCGATCAGATGTATCATATCGGGAATCGTTATTCTGTTGGATATCCGCTCGGCCTCTTCAACTCTTCCCACAAATGATATGGGCTGCATGTTCACCCCGCGGATTACGTCCACGTTGTTGCTGGCGAACCTTATGATCTTCCCGAGTTGATCATCATTCACGCCCTTTGCTACAGTTGGGACCAGAACTACACTCTTTATGCCTGCTGTTCTGCAGGACTCTATCGCGCGGAGCTTGACATCGAGCAGATCCCTGCCCCTCATTGTAACGTAAGGTTTTGGGTCAACACCATCGAACTGCAGATAAACGGTGCTCAGACCCGCTGCGCTTAACCGCTCAGCCATCTCAGGAGAGGCCGCGAGCCTCAAGCCGTTCGTGGCGATCTGGATCTGCGTGAAACCCATGCTCTTCGCAAGAGCGATTATCTCTGGGAGATCATCGCGAAGAGTCGGCTCTCCACCTGAGAACTGGACAGCACAGCAAGGCACGGGCTTCTCCTCCCTGAGGAGCTTGAGCATGCTCCTGATCTGCTCGACTGTTGGCTCATAGATCTTTTTCGGTGATGCGTCAGCAAAGCATATGGGGCAGGCGAGGTTGCATCTCGTCGTTAAGTCTATGTTTGCGAGAAGCGTTGAGGTTTTATGCCTCTCACACAGTCCGCAGCTGAAAGGACAGTCTCCCGTGGTGATGAAGTTCTCGATCCCGCTGCCGTTCTCGAGGTATCTCTGAAACCTTTTATAAAGCTCGGCATCCGACCAATAGACATCCTCGAACACGCCGTGTTCCGGACATGACTTCCGGATCATGACCGCACCATTCCTCTGGAATAGATGTGCATTTACAGATCTGAGACATACCGGACAGACGGAAGCCACATCTCTGTCTATTGTATTCATTGCCATAACGACCAGAGTGTTACTTTATCGAAAGACATATAAAATCTTATCTCAATGTTATAATCAAGATGTCAGAGAAGAACGCGATCAAGGCGTTACGTGACCTCGGACTTACAGAGTATGAGGCGAAGGTGTACACTGCTCTGACACGGATCAAGGCCGGAATAGCATCGGAGATCCATCAGATATCAGGAATACCAAGGTCTGCAGTTTACGGGGCTCTAAAGAAGCTCGTGATGAGAGGGATTGTTGAGGTACAGCCATCGAAGCCGATGAGGTACAAGGTTGCAGACCCGTCAGCTGCCTTGGAACGGCTGAAGAGCGGCTTCATGCATGATGCTGAAGCTGCACTCCATGCGCTGGAGGAGGTATACTCTGCAGAGGAGATCCGCCGTGAGGAAGAGCCGGGCCTCTGGATGCAAGAGGGGATTGGAAGGGTTTACGATAAGTCGGTCGAGGCGATATCGAGCTCTCAGACGAACATCCTCATAATAAACCCATCCCTGCTTGAGCATCTCATGGATAGTTACAACATACTCGTTAATGTCATAAAGGAGCTGGATAGAGCTGCAGATCGTGGCGTCTCTATTCGTGTTGTATGCCCCGAAGAAGCACCCGCGACGATGCTTGCGATGGCCAAGAAGAGATACTATCCATGGAGAGATTGCGGAACATGTCTGATAGTACCCGACTTCGGAGATGTGCTCATAATAATTTCACATGAGCACGAACCGCTGGCTATAACAGCAAAAGACGCCCTAGCCACAATGTACAGGGATCTCGGTGAGGCTTTATGGCTCGCTTCCTCTGAAAAAGACAATCACGAGCACAGCTCGCGAAAATGATAACCCCTATATTAAGTACTAGCGTTTTGATTTTCGATTTGGGTAGCCTAACGGTAGTCTGCGCAGATGAGCTGATCTTGCCATCTCAGCTTACTCAAGAGTGACTTCCTCTCCGGCCTGAAGACCGGAGTCTTTGCGACCCTCACTCCGCCATCTCTATTGTTTATTGAATCGTGCTTTTTGGTAGAGGTGCTTGCCTGGCATTCGGGCCGCGCAGGATTCCTGAGCTTGTTGGGCAAAGCAAGAACAGGAGCGACATCCCTGCGGGCTACCTTCTCGTCTCAAGCGCGCAACGCGGAAGCATCCTGGTATCAATTGCCTTTATCCTAGGCGCCTGGACCGCAGATACGTATACTTTTTTCCCTTCAACCTCGAGATAAAAATCGGTCTCCTTCGGCGGGCTTGTTTTAATGGAGAATATCAGCGGCCCTTCGCATGTCGTCGCTATCCGTAGATCCGTCTTCTTCGATTTTATATACTCACGCATCGCGGGCTCGATCCAGAGCGAGATTCTCTTCATCCGATGACATTCTGCAAACAGCTTTTATATCAAACCATCTCCTGCATGCATGTGAAGAGGCGACAGACATATATCTCGAAGGATATCGCAAAGCAGCGCATGGAGAGGCTGTTCGAGCTCGCAAATGCTGAATCAAAGCTACATCCCGAACGTAGCGACAGGTATGTGGAGATCGCCTTGCGGATAGGAATGCGTCTCAGAGTCAGGCCAACCAGAGATATGAAAAGGCAGTTCTGCAAGAGGTGCAAAGGTTTCCTATCACCAGCGCAGCGAATGGTGAGGCTGCGTGATGGTGTAATGATAATCAAATGCATGAGATGCGGTCACATCTCGAGGATGAGGTACAGATAGCTTGGAGCGATTTTTGCTGTAAATCGACCAGAGATTGCGCCATCTCTCTTCCTATACGGCCCGAAGACCGGAGTCTTTGCATCCCTGCTCCCCCATCTCTGTAATTAACAATAACGATTTACAGGAGGTCCGAAATGCTTCCTGGCTTCGATGAGATCTATGTACGCCGACTACATCTATTTGGCGCGGTTTGTTCGGCGCAAGTTCAAAAGCAAAGATACATGCAACGAGGTCAACCTTTCCAAAATGCAATTTTGAACGATGTCTCTGGATTCTGCCGCCTCAGCTGGCCACATATGCTTAATATACAATGCCGCAAACCGACATCTCATGATAGTATCTGTCGGCCGTTCCTCCATCTCCGGAACGATCTACGCACCGCCATCTAAGAGCTATACTCACAGAGCCATACTTGTAACAGCCCTTTCTGAGAAGGGACAGGTTCACAGACCTCTGCTCTCTGCGGATACCAAAGCCACAATCGCGGCCTGCGAGGCTTTTGGGGCGAGTGTGACCATCCAAGAGGATCAGCTCGTGATCCTCGGCGTCTCAGGAAGACCCAAGACTCCTGATGATGTTATCAATGTCATGAACTCAGGAACCACTCTGAGGTTCATGGCCGCGGTGGCCGCGCTCACAGACGGCGCGATTCTGACCGGCGACAGCTCGATAAGGAGCAGACCGAATGGTCCGCTGCTCAAGGCATTGAACGAACTAGGCGCAGATGCATTCTCGATAAAAGGAAACGATCGCGCACCGCTGGTCATCAGAGGCAGGCTCCGAGGAGGATCGATAGCGCTAGATGGCAGCGTGAGTTCGCAGTTTCTATCAGCCCTCTTGATAGCATGCCCTCTATCCGATGGAGATACCACCATCTCGATAAAAGGAGAGCTGAAGTCAAGGCCGTATGCCGAGATAACTCTGGATATTCTAAGAGAGGCTGGAGCAAAAATTGCGGCGGATGGCAACGCATTCCGCATTAGCGGCGGACAGCGTTACGACCTCCAAAGCTACACGGTACCAGGTGATTTCTCATCAGCATCATATCCACTGGCCGCAGCGGCTCTGACCGGTTCGGTGAAGGTGAAGGGTCTATATCCATCCCGGCAGGGCGACTCTGCCATAGTCGGAATACTCAGGAATATGGGCGCTGATGTGTCTTGGGATACCGAAAAGGGGGAGGTCAGCGTATCGCAAGCGGATCTAAAGGGGATCGAGGTTGATGCAAGCCTGACCCCAGATCTCGTGCCCACGATAGCTGTTCTTGGGGCATTCGCGAAAGGGCGCACGATCATAAGAAACGCGGAGCACGTGCGCCACAAGGAGACCGACAGGATACACGCGATGGCAGTCGAGCTCAAAAAGATGGGCGCTGATATAAGAGAGAGAGCGGATGGTCTAGAGATCACCGGCGGAATGTTGCATGGTGCGGATCTTCATGGATATCACGATCACAGAATAGTGATGGCTCTGACGGTGGCCGGTATTGCTGTAGGAGATGTGAGAATCGATACCGCAGAGTCGGTAGATGTTTCATACCCGGGATTCTTCGAGGAGATGATACGCTTGGGTGCCGGAGTCGCCTGCTCCTGAGCCTGACCCCTTCGACAAAGTCTAAGGTTTCGCGGATACGGTATGCATCTAGGGGTATGTCTTTACTCAGCAAAACTTAGGGCGGTCTTGACGTGTCGAATGAGAGTGAGATGGGGAAAAGCGGTCTCTTCGCATTTGATCTTTGCAATCCTCGCTCTTAGAATTTCTCCTATCAAGACAAATTGATACGGAAATGCCTCCAAGCCATTTTCATTCTCATGAGTAGCTGTTAGCCAGGAAGGTTTTTCGACATGCTCCATCATCTAGACGGATCTATCTGAATGTTCATGAAGTAGCTCGGATAATCACTGGCTGAAAAGCTCTTCTCTCTCTTATTGTGTTCTTATTCGGACTGGCCCCTCAATACCATGATCTCATCGCTTAGGCAATATGATATCGAGGCGGCTGAGAATTTTAGCAGATATAGTGCCCATTGACATTAATCGACATGCTGCAGCTCCATATACCTAGATCATGGAATATCGGGCTAGATAGAGGGTAGAACGATATATCTGGCCGGAGGTTGTGTAGGTCTCATATAGATCCGAGATGATCACAAAATCTTTTAAGTTCGGTAAGATCAGTAGCTTTGAGGTGTTTAGTTTGAAGCAGGTATATACAGCTTTGGCTATGATTTTGTTATTGGGAACTGCATATGCAGGCACGTTCACAGCAGGTCTTGATGTTGATACCTATGTAGACAGTGAGAAACCTGATATGTCCTTTGCCGATGCGGATACCCTCTGGGCAGAATCGGTATCAGGAAATCCCGTGAAGATAACATACATCGGGTTCATAAACGCATTCGGAAACCAGGGCATCTTCTCACCAGATCAGATAGACACAGCTACACTGAAGCTCAATGTCTTGCAAGTTGACAAACCTGGCGCTATCAGGGTTTATTTCGTACATGGTTACATCAGTCCGGAGTTGACATGGAATGACGAGGTAGAGGCTAAAGAGGATGTATATGCTGAAATAGAGATCCCTGAGACCGGAGAATATACACTCGATGCCACCGACATCATAAAAGAGGCGGTGAGGACATGCACAGAAGGCTGCCCATACGGCTTGAAGATCGTCGCTCTGAACGACACATCGATCGGGCTTGCCTCATCCGAGTTATCGAATAGATCTACAGAACTGAAATACGTCAGCAAGCTATAGAATAGTGATGCATAGCACACATTTTTTTAGCGGCATAGCGAGAGGGTCGTGGGCTCTATCGCTTGGCAGTTTCTCAGTAAAGGCCTATCATTGCCTATTAAAGAATCGTGGCTCAAAGCTGCTGATTTCACAGATACGAATACAAATCCTTATCCCACAAGGCAGTCCAAAGAGATCGTCCATGCGCGGAGGGATGCGATTATCGCGATAGAGGATACGGTCTTGGAGATGGCTCGGTTTGGGAAGAAACTTGTAAATCATGGCCTCACAGGTTCTCGTTTCGGCAACATATCGGTGCTCGCAGAAGACGGAATACTGATAACGCGCACAGGAGCCATGCTAGATGAGATCGACGAGAGCCAGGTGGTGCTCGTGGATCGGGATAAAACATGTGATATGGACAGAATCGCAAGCTGTGAGACGCCTGTTCATAGAGCGGTTTACAGCAAAACCGATGCCAGGGCGGTAATACATACACATTCCCCCTATGCTGTTGCGCTCTCGCTGATCGAGGGTATCGTCACGCCAATCGACAGCGAGGGTGCAACATTTCTCGGAAGTATGCCTGTTGTTGACGGTGGATTTGGCAGTGATGCTCTTGCTTCTTCGGTATCAGATGCACTGGTCGAGCACAAAGCATGCGTCGCCCGGGGGCATGGCGTCTTCGCAAAGGGCTTTGATCTGAGAGATGCCTACATCACCGCGTCCATGGCGGAGCACAGCTCCAAGGTCAGATATCTAGTGGTCTGGGGGAAGAGATAGAATTCAATCGACGCAAGTATACAGCGGTATGCACAACTCGTGAGGAGGAGGTTAATAGAAATCTTCATGAATGTATGTCCAGTGAGGAAAAGATTATGTCTGGTCCTGGAGGCGACGACTTATCGCCTTTTGATCCTTCCAAGGTAAACTATTGCAAGGAGTCCTGCCACGGCACTTATGCCCTCGAAACTCGGCTGTTCCTTCGCCCCCTGAGCAGTAGATACTGCAGGTGTTGCAGTTGCATTTCTCCATTCCTCATAGGTTCTCGCTGGTTTGGGATACATCAGATGAACTAGCTGAAGATGAGCATTTTTGCCGAATTCACCAGGTGTAGCGCCATGCGTCTGACCATCGCTATGATATACTACTCCAATCAGCGTCCATGTTATATTACTACTGATTGGCACCGTCTTGGTTACGTACATGGCTACCCAATCCTTGTACGTCACATTAGTGGTAGTCGGCAAAGCCATCAGTTTCAGGCTGAAAGTGGCATTACCCATTGAGTCCGACTTGAATACATTCTGAGAACCGTCAGATGCACCCAGAGGCGAGTTTTCTTCTTTGTAATTTGGTGGACTTGTCACTCGATGGCACCAGATACTGTACGTTCCATTAGGTACTAGATCATGGAACGTTAGATTTATTGAAGCGTTACCGTTTTCTTCGATATATGTACCAAAACCAATCGCAGATAGCCACTCTTTCAAGGTAAAGCCCAATGGGGCACCTTTGGGGAACGGGCCAAGGGCGTTGGGCTCTAATTTGTATGGATCATGAGAGGTTGCATTAGTAGTGGCATAAGCCATCTTTGCTAGATTAATTGGGTCATCCGCTTGATCTCTCTCGATTCGATAAACCAAATTAGGCATAGTATTATTGAGTTCAACGTAGACATCTGCTACAGGTCGTGGGGTTGGAAGATATATCGAACTCCGAAGCACCACATCAACCTCCCAACGCTCTGAGGCCGCAGGCGGATTAGCTAATGAATCAATAACCAGAGGTGAAATTGTTGATGTTATCATCAAAAGTACGAGTACATATAAAAATACCCAACGCTTAGCATTCTTCATACCTATTTTCGTTAAGGGAGGTGAACCGAGCTTGTCCATTGGGCATTTCCTTCAAAATTATTTGCTTTTAATCGCAGCTGCTATTCTATTGGTTGATTCTATGACTTGGTCGATAGTTAGAACAGGCTTGGCATCGAAATCGACATACGGCCAGTATTTCACTATGCTGGCGTAAAGTTCTGTCATGTCACCCGTCTCACAGATTGTATAGCCGCCAGACCCGTCGCAATACTCTCCCCAATCTAAGATCATGCCAGAATTTACCAGAACTTTAACTGCTTCATTCATTTGTTGTAAGAGGTTCATACATGCTTCGGGATCTTTTGGCATCATTTCGGGATTAACCTTCCATTTCATAAAAAATTTAGGCATTTTACATTCCTCAATAAAGCTACGTATATAAGTCCATCATATTTAACATTTGTTATAAGATTGCTATGTTGTATAGTCCCGAAAGTCTTGGCCTTATAAACCCCACCATTGGATCTAGGCCTCAAGTCAGTTCACGCTCCATTCTATCCATGAATACTCT
>FWPV01007257.1_pt1 | contig 20348 bp, 14 predicted proteins | sample 2228371 | NCBI WGS metagenome assembly FWPV01 (sample SAMEA103939776, study PRJEB20133) | metagenome | reverse complement strand
CCGATTTTAATATAAGGAATCAGGAGGAACTGCTTACGGGCTTACCTGGTATTGTGTATATGTTTGTATCAATATTTTTTATTGTAATGATTTTTTTTCTTGAATCTGATATAATAAAGATGTATTATATATCTCAGATTGTTAAAACAAAAGTTTTTTATATAAAGAATTATTTGATAAATTTTATTCTTGTAGTTTTTCTTGCGTTTTTATTTTCTTTTCTGCCATTGCTGGCAGGTATTAAAAGGCTCGAAAAAATAGAAATATAAAGAGGTTTGATATGGAAGGACTCAAAGGTTTGATTGTGGAAGCAGGACATATAACAGAAGTATATGGACCTGTTCAGGCGCTAAAGAATTATCTTACCAAAAACTGTGGTAATTTTATTTATATAACCCATCCATTTTCTTATTCAAAATTGGAAGGAACAGAAGTTATTTATTATAAAAATGGTGCTGAGGAAAAAAAGGAAAAAGGGCATAGACGCACAGGGTTTCAGTTTATCCAGTGGATAAGGGATTTCTTTTTTAATTTAAAATTTTGTTTTAAATTAAAAGAAAAAGCAGATATTTTTATAGGTGTTGATAATTTAAATACACTTTCAGGCATTATATTAAAGAAATTTGGCAAAGTGAAAAAGGTTTATTATTATATTATTGACCATATGGACAGGAGATTTAAAAATCCTTTTTTTAATTTTTTATATAATTTGATTGATATGATTGCCTGCAAAGAAAGTGATGTTATATGGAGTCTATCTCAACGTATACTTGAAGTTAAAAATAAAAAATATAAATTAAATCCAGAAAAGAATATAGTTGTTCCAGTGGGAGTTGAACTTGATAAAATAGATAAGTTTACACTTGATGAAAAAGTTTACAAAAAAACAATGGTTTTAATGTCACATCTTGATGAAACAAAAGGTGTGGATATGATGATAGAGGCAATGAAAGATATAATAAAAGCGGTACCTTCTGCAAAATTATTGATTATCGGAACAGGTCCTTATGAAGCACAATTAAAGGAATTAACTGATAAACTTGGACTTAATAATTGCATTCAATTTATGGGATTAATGGATCACGATACACTTTTTAAGTTTATACCGCATGAAAGAATAGGAATAGCCCCATATAAAAATTTTCCCAACAATTATACCTATTATGCCGACCCGACAAAGCCAAAAGAATATTTAGCATGTGGATTACCCATAGTAATAACAGATGTCCCGTGGATAGTGGAAGAAGTTAGAAACAGGCCCATGGGTATTGTATGCCAGTATTATAAGGAAGATATTATAAGAGCATGCATTAGATTATTAAAAGATGATGTTTTTTATCTGACATGCCTTAAAAACGCACTGGAATTTACTTCAAACCTGTCATGGGACAGGATATATACGGAAGCATTTGAAAGGAGCCTGAAAATTAAAAAAGGCAGTGGCAGGTAGCAAGTGGCAAGTGCCAAATGCCAGATGGCAGATAAAATTTGAAAATTGAAATTTAGAGAGGTAGTGGCAGATGTCAAGTGTCAAGTGGCAAATGATAGGTGTCAGGTGCAAAATGCCATGTAGAAAATTATTAAGTTGTCATTCCTGCACCCTATTAAGTCGAGTGTAAACTCCAGCAGGAATCCAAATATTCAAATATAATAAATATTGAATGGGGAAAGTTAGAAAATATGATACTATAAAAAAAGTGTGTAATTAAAATTAAGAATAAAAGGGATTCTCATCTGTAGATTTGAGAATTTTTTCAAGGATAAGCAAAAATATAATTCTTTAAGCAGAATATTCATCAGGAAAGACGCCGATATCATAAGTTTCTCAATTAAATTTTTTAAAAGTTCGTTTGAGATAACAGATAAAATGGCGGGCTTTTCTGCTATACTTATATTTTAAAGATCTAAAATTTTCATAGAGGCACCTTTTTTGTATTTTGTTTTTTTAAAAAAACATTATAAATAATACCCAAGGCCCCCTTCTCTTAAATTACACTCAATATTGTATTTTAACGACGATGAAATGAAATTGATTAAAGCGACATAAAGAGTTATAATTAAATATAAAAACAGGAGATTCAATGAAAACTTTTGGGGAAATAAAAAGAATCATAGAAGAACACAGGAAAGAATTAATTTCCATATACAAGGTCAAGGAAATAGGAATATTCGGTTCCTATGTTCGGGGAGAACAGGACGAAACCAGTGATATAGATATACTTGTTGATTACTTAGAAGAGCATATAAGTTTGTTTGATGTCCTGGATTTAAAGTATTATCTGGAAGATTTGCTTGGGTCGAAAGTTGATATTGTAACAAGGGGAGCGTTGAAGCCGGTTATGGGCAGGTATATTATGGATGAGGTAGTATTTATATGAAGGGAAAAAGGGATAACACTGATTATATTAATGATATATTAAATTCCATAGTTGAAATTGAAGAATTTACGAAAGGTGTGAGTTTTGACGAATTTTTTAAAGACATAAAGACAAGGCATGCAGTTGTCCGCTGTTTTGAAATAATTGGCGAAGCGGCAAAAAATATCTCACAGGAATTGAAGGATAAAAATTCCAGTATTCAATGGAAAAAAATGGCAGGTATGCGTGATATCTTAGTTCATGAATACTTTGGTGTTGATTAAGAAAAGTATGGGAAGTGAAAGAAAAGGAATTGCCGACATTAAAAATACTGATAAAAAACATCTCTAAATAACTCCTTCTTAAGTTAAAGTGTGAAAACAATTTTTGGGACAGGCCTCAAATTTGACATTGAATTTAAATTTTATTAATATCGTATATTTACCCGTTATCAGATAAAAATATTAAAATTTATAGAATTTTATTTTCTTATATTGTATAATCAAAAAAAATCTTAACTGGAGAAGGAATGAAAAAAAACCTGCAGGATTTTATTTTATATTGCATTATTTTATATGGTGTTTTTTCCGCAGTTTCAATAACAATTGCTGAAGTTTTTTTCATGCTCGGTCTTTTATTATGGCTCAAAGATTTTATTAAAAATAAAAGAGATATAAAAGAACAGTTTGACACATCCATATCAATTCCTCTTGTTCTTTTTCTTATTATCCATATATTATGTGCTGTATTAGGGATTGATAAAACTGCGAATATAATACACCTGAAGAAAATATATATAATTTTAATGTTTTTTCTTGTTGCCAATTATCTTAAAAGTTCTGAACATATTAAAAAAGTAATTAATGGATATTTAATTGGAGCGGTTTTTGTCGGTATTTACGCAATAATAACAACAATAAAAAACAGGTATATAGAGGGAAATATGAATTTCAGGGCTGTTTCATTTTCCGGGCATCATATACACGCAGGTGGTTTTTTTATGATGGCTTCAATAACTGCTGCTGCAATGTTTTTTAATAATCTAAAAGAAAATATAAAGGATTATAAAGGATACATCCTTTATTTTTTAAGTTTAATAATTATCATTACTGCGCTTTTGTTTACTTTTACCCGTGGAGCCTGGTTTGGTGCTATTGCCGGTATATTATTTCTTGCTTTTGTTTTTGATAAACGATTTCTTTTTGCTACACTTATCCTGTTCATAATTGCTGCTTTTCTGATGAAGGATACTGCAATCGCAAAAAGGTTTATATCTTCGTTTAAACCCGGGCAAAAAACATCAGCATCAGAACGGCTTTATATGTGGCAAAGCGGATTGAGAATTATAAAAGATTATCCTTTGGGTATTGGAACCGATAGCTTGCTCAAAGTTTATCCGAAGTATAAACACAAAAACGCAGCCGAAGAAAATCAGGGGCATTTGCATAATAACATTTTACAGATAGCTGTCATAGATGGCATCCCCGGACTTATTGCATTTCTCTGGCTGTTTGCTGCTTACTGGGTTTCAAGTTATAAAATGATATTAAGTTCATCTGGTTTTATAAAAAATATAATACTAATCTCTTTTGCGGTAAGTACTGGTTTTTTCATAAATGGATTTTTTGAATATAATTTTATGTCATCACAGGTTGCTCTGATGTTCTGGTTTTTAGCAGGGCTGGCAGAGGCAGTTAAAAAAAATAAAATGGTATAATTATGAATATTGATTTAAGAAAAATTAAAAAAATTTTAATAATAAGACCCAGGGCAATAGGAGATGTTATTTTAACAACCCCTTTTATCAGGGCTTTGAAAAAAGCAATTCCTGAAGCAAAAATAGATTATCTGTTAGAACCATTTGTTGCGCCCGTTTTATATGGCAACCCCAATATAAATAAAATATTGGTTTTTAACAGACAATCACGAAAAAAGGAACTGCCAGCTGTTGCCAGGATGAGGAAAGATGAGTTTAAAAATCTGAATTCTTCGGTAGAAATTTTTAAGAACAATTTTGAGATGTTTTCGTATCTTTTAAAAAATAAGTATGATATCGTTTTTGACCTGTGGGGTAATTTCAGAACAATACTTATATGCCTTTTATCATTTGCAAAATATAGAGCAGGTTTTGTTTACAAATTAAGAAAATTGTTTTATAATATTCCTGTTGTCCCGGATATTGTTCCAAAGTATAATGTAGAATATTATCTTGATCTTTTAAAACCTCTGAATATACAAATGGACAAAAAAAATACCGAAATTTATTATTCGAAACAGGACGAACAATATATATCGGATTTTTTAATAAAACTGGACAGGAATAAATCAAAAATAATTGGTATTAATCCAATGGGTTCATGGGTAACAAAAAAATGGCCGGAAGATAAATTTATTGAATTAATTTCAGTTATTTTAAAGCAAATACCAGAATCAAAAATAGTTTTAATCTGGGGACCTGGCGAGTATGAATCGGTGTCTAATATTAAAATATATTTTGATAAGGATAAAAGAGTTATAATAGCGCCAGAAACAAATATAAATCAGTTAGCTGTGATTATTAAAAATTTTGATATTCTTGTTACAAACGATGGTGCGCCAAAACATATAGCAGTTGCTACCGGAACGAAAACTCTTACAATTTATGGTCCAACAAATTATAAATCGTGGGGACCTGCAGATGATAAGAAACATTTATATATATTTAGTGGAATTAATTGCGCTCCCTGTGATAAAATGATATGTAAAGACAGAGATATTGAATGTATGAAAAGCATAAAGGTTTCAGATGTTTTTGAAAAAATAAAATTATTAATTCAATGATAAAATAAAGGAGGCTCTGAATGGCTAACATTGATGTGGATAAAATACTTGAAGAGAGTGAAAAACGGGAAAAACAAAAGGAGATAAAATCAAAGACAACTTTAGGTATAATAATCGCAGGAAGTGGGCTTGCAGCAATTATTATTGCAACCTTTGTTACTCTTGCTGTTCTGGGAGAAAGTTCAACTAACTATTTCCCTTTAGAACCGGGCGATAAATTTTTATATAACAGAAAAAACATGAGCCCTGAGGAATGGGAAGTGTTGAATAAGACAGAAAAAGTAAGCGGATATGACTGTAGAATTTTAAATAAAACAGACAAAGGAAATTTTTCAACAACACAGGAGTATTATTTTAAAGGAAAAAAGGGTATTTATAAAGTTGCAATTTCAAAAGATTACGGCAAAAAAAAAGAAGATAAATTTGTTATTTTGCCTGCAAGATTAAAAAAGGGAAATGTTTTTAATGCAGGCTACTATAAAGGAAATTTAATAAAAGGAAAAATTTTAGATAAAGAAAAATTATCAACACCGGTAGGAGATGTTACAGCGTTTAAAGTGCAGTATAAAGCCAGGGATTACAATATTGATATGTGGTTTGCCAAAGACACAGGACTTATAAAATTAAAAAACAATTTGACAGGTTATGAATTAAATTTAATAAGTGAGACAAAAAAATGAACAGGGTAATTTTAAAACGGGATTTTATTATATATTTATTTACTTCACTGGTTTTAATTACTATAATAAGTTTTTCTCTGGTTTCGTTTACTGTAAAAAAAGATTTAGATGCGTCAGAAAAGAAAGTGAAGGAAATAACAAATGATTTATTAGTTCTTGGCGATATTGAACAGGCAATAATGACACATATTGAATTATTAAGGCAGATAAGAAATATTCCAGAAAAGGACAGTAAAAAGTCCACTTATCCAAAAGTCAGAATAACAGACACAAGGAAAAATATTGAACAGCTCAGCGACAAAAAAGCTTTATCTGATTTATATAATCTACTTATTTTGAATTATCAGGACTTAAACTGGGACAAAATAAATGATGATAATCTAAATAAAGTGATAAAACAGGACAAAGAAATTTTAAAAAAAATACAGATAATTAAAGAAAAAAATGGAGCACTATTAAGCCAGACTCTGTATAGTTTAAAAAAAATAGATAATAAATTTGTAATTTTATTATTTCTTACTATTATATCCCTTGCTTTGATATTTATATGGGCATTTTATTACTGGTTTATTTCTTCCAGGTTTATCAGGTTGTTTTTAAAGGAGCCTTTGCTGGACGAATATAGAACACTTAAATATGCTGATGAACTTGGATTAAAGGAAGATGTAATAAAAATGATAGATGAAATAAAAGGAACAAGAGAAGAATATCGCAGAATTGATAGTGAATTCAAACAAATAACGCAGGCATTTCACAGTATCATGGATTCATTTATTGAAGTTTCATCAACCGCAGACACCATATCAACATCTGCCCAGGAACTTGCAAAAAAGATGGCAAGTTACATGGAATCAATAAAAAACACAAGGGCTATAACAAGAAATATTTCCGATGATATAGAAAAGATAAGATTAGAGACAGGTAAAGGAACTGCTTTTAATAAAAAGATGGATGAATCTGCTAAAGATGGTGGTGAAAAAATATCAAAAACAATAGAAGAAATAAAATCAATAAATGATATAATGAAGGAATTAAATGAAGTTGTTAATAGAATGGGGCAAAAGACGACTGAAATAAGCAAGGTAACAACACTGATAAAAGAAATTGCTGAACAGACCAACCTTCTTGCATTAAATGCTTCAATAGAAGCAGCTCGTGCAGGAGAGGCGGGCAGAGGTTTTGCAGTTGTAGCTGACGAGATAAGGCAACTTGCAGAGTCAACTGCCAGTGCTTCCAAAAAGATATCCGAAGAAATAAAGGATATAAATAAGACAACAGAGATTACAGTAAATAAGATAAATGAAGCGGCAAAAAGTATAAATGCCTGTGTTGAAACGGCAAATAATGCAGGCCTGGCGTTTGATAATATTAAAGAGGTTATAGAAGGTTCAATAAGTGCCGCAAATAGTATTTATATGCTGACATCCGATGAGGTAAAAAAAATACAGGAAATAGTAAATATTATAGGAAAAGTGGAAACAATGACTGAGGATATGGCAACAAATATTGAAAATATTTCAGCTTCAATTGAGCAGGAAACTGCAAGTATTGAAAATCTGCGCTCTACAATGGAAGAAATAAATGCAAAATCAAAAAGAATTAAATCTTCCTTTGATAATAAAGCAAATTATACAGACTGATAGATGAAAAAAGAGATAATATTTTTTCTTATTATAATTTTTTTGGGTGGGTTTTTTCTAAAAATATCTGCACAGGAGCCTGTAAAAACAGTAGAAGAAGATCAGTCAAAAGACACAATTTTTGAAGTTTCCCCACCTGCTGAGATGTCCTCAGAAAATGTAGAACCAATAAAAGGACCGGAAAAATTACAGGCAATAACTTCAAAAGATATAACAGGAATTAAACTTATATGGCAACCACTGGCTGATAAAAAATTCAAATATAATATTTACAGAGCAACATCTGAAACAGGAGAATTTATTAAAATAAACAAAGAGCCGGTTGCTGTATCAGAATTTATTGATAACAATGAAAATTCCCTGATTGATTTTAAAGAAAAGATAACTTATTATTATAAAGTAACAGGAATTGATACAACGGGGATGGAAACTTTAGATTCTCCTGTTACCTCTGCAAAATGGGAAGGCGCATTATTGCCACCTGATAAGATACAGGTGATTGCAAAAACATCCAGTGTTATACTAAAATGGGAAAAACCTGTTTCGTCAGGATTATATGAAATAGAAGGATATAATATATTCAGGGGATTAAAAGAAAACGAAAAGAATAAAATAAACAGTAATATTATTAAGGCACTTGAATTTGAAGATAATGCGGGTGGTGCAGGATTAACCGAAGGGACGAAGTATTATTATTATATACAAACAGTGGATGTAAAAGGAAATACATCTATTTTATCAAAAAAAATAGAAGCAGTCCCTTTTTCTGCAATAACTGCGCCAAGAAATTTAACTGCAACAGCTGTTTCTTCTGAATCAATAAAACTTATGTGGGAAGAGCCAGAATCAAGGGGCACATATGGTATAAAAGGATATCAGATTTATCGTTCAACAGATCCCAATATTTTTCCTGAAAAGCCGATTAATGAAGTACTTGTCCGGCCATTACAGGACGAAACAGGCAAATTTTTTTATTTTGATAATATTATTAATAGTGAAACTCCGCCGTCTCCCGGTGTCAATTATTATTATAAAATTGCCTGTGTTGATATGTCAGGTAACATCGGGGTCATAAGTTCGGTTGTATCAACACAGATAGAATATTTACAGATGCCAAAAGGTGGTATTATTTCATATGATATTTCAGAATTTGGTTTACCTCCTGATTCAAAACTTGAATTATCAGGATTAAAAACAATCTCTCTTACACTGGTAAATAGATGGTATGAAATCAAAATACCTGATAGAAATAATACTATAGCAGAGCCCCGTATAGAACAACCATTGCGTGTTATGCTAAAAGGACAGATAGGCAAGAAAATTTTTATTGATATAAACTATGATGATAGCGATGCTGCAAGAGTAGCAGCAGAAGATAAAAAAATATCTGTGCGTTATCAGGGTGAAAAGGATGAAACCTTGCAGGAAGTTTCATTTGGTGATATGTCTTTTGACCTTCCAAATACAAGATATATAAGATCGCCACAGTCACTTTTTGGATTAAAGAGCAGAGTTTTTTTACTTGATAATAAATTAAGGATGATGTTTGGCTGGGCGCAGCCAAAAGGCATAACTGAAAAACAATATTTCAAGGGCACATTAAGAGAAAAAGAAACAAATAATAAACCAGGCACAACTCTACGAGATACTGATTATATTAAAAATCAATATTTTTATTTAACAAGGGATTATACTAAAATAACAGGACTTAATCCGTTTCATACTGGAGATCAAATTTCTGTAGTCCCGGGTTCTGTAATAGTATATATAGATGAAGGAACAACAAGCGCATATACAACAAACACGATAAATTCTTATCCAACTGGAAAATACAGGTTTAATATAAGAAATTTAGGGACTGATTATACGGTTGATTATAAAACAGGTATAATTAAATTTAATAGTTATATTCCTGCAAACTATGTCATTGCAGTTGCGTACAGGCTTACAAACGGAGAAAGTGTTGGTTACACAAGTTCCGGAACTTTTGATTTTAATGAAGCAAATTTATTTTCAGCCTCAGATGGTAGGACTTCAAATTCTGCGCATTTAATAAAATCCGGTCAGACAGATATATCACATGCTGTAATGAATATTTATTATATGGGCGATACTCAGATTTATAATCCTATGACAGACACAGGTTTTTTTGATATAAAACTTTATAAATCAGGATCCCCTCAAATACTTCCAAGACCATGGGAAAAGGATGCAGATAAATATTATGAGATAGATGCAGATCTTGGCTTGATAAAATTTAAAGCTTTTTATCCATTTACCGAAAATTCAGTAGATCCCAGGTATTTTGGTGCCACAGGCACTGATTCAACGTCCGGTGCGGGAAATGACGCATATAACATAGAGCCTGGTGCAGCAAGGTCTAATTTTACAATAGAATTAAAATACAGATATAATGTATCTTCATACCGTCTTGATAATTATCCTGTGGTTGCAGGAAGTGAAATAGTTAGAATAGATGGTGTGAGGCAGAAAAAAGATATTGATTACCAGATAATATATGAATCAGGTGAAATTATATTTTTAGATAAATTAAAAATAAGAGATGATTCTATGATAGAAATAATTTATGATTACTCCCCCTTTATTCAGGTATTTGATAATTCTATATGGGGTGGCAGGACAGAATATCAGTTATTTGAAAATTTACTTTTAGGAACAACATATTTAAATAAGACCTCTACAAAACCAACGACAATTCCAGATGCAAGGAATACAGACATATCGTTTTCAACACCATATTCTGCATATATTTTAGATGCGGATTTTAAATTTGATTTAAAAAAGGATAATTTGAATTATATTATTAATTCTTTACCATTTATTAATGATATAAATTTACCAGTGGATATTAATGTTAGTGGTGAAATAGCACACAGTGATTTAAATTCCAATATATATGACATCCATAATGAAAAGGGTGTTGCTATGATAGATGACATGGAAGGCGCGGATAATGTGAGGACTTTAACAATGGCGAGAAATTACTGGTTTCCTGCTGCAATGCCAATAGGTATGCAGCCGGAATACAGAACTTATTGCTATAAGGATGATTATACAGGTTATGGACATGAAGTGGTAACTTCACAGACAACCGTGCAAACGCAAAAACCCATATTAACACTTTCATATTCAGGATTAACAGATCAGCGATGGGATGCATTCAGATACATTGTTTCAACAACAGGTGAGAGTTTCAGAAATTATACTTACATGGAATTATGGGTACGAGTTGTTAATGGCAACAGACCTGTAAAATTAGATATTGATATAGGTGTGATAAGTGAAGATTCCAATGGTAATAATTCTTTTTCATATAATGGCATTGACAGTGAAGATACCGAGCCAGCTAATGGGCGGCTTGACCTTGATAAAGGAGAAGATTCCGGGATAATGAGTGGCATTTATCCTGTAAATCCTGATTACTGGGGCAGGGGTAATAACCTTTTAGATACAGAAGATATGAATAATAATGGTCGCCTGGATACAGAAGAAAAATATTACAGGTTTTCAACTAATGCAATTGGAGATGGAATAGCTTATCCTAACCTGGAAATACCTGCAAATGGAGAATGGAAAAACATAAGGATACCACTTTATAAATTTTCAAGCTCTGTTAATCTGTCTTATGAAGATAGATTAGACCCTGCGCTTTCAAATTCACGTTTTATGTCGCTTGTAAAACATATAAGAATAACCGTAAAAGGAGCATCCGGTTCTCCTGCAAATGGTACCCTTGAAATAGAATCAATAAAATTTGTAGGTAATGCATGGGCGCTTAAAGTAAAACCATCCTATGATATGGCGGGTAATTACATAACTTCTCCGGATACAAATAAATTTAATATTTATACAGTAAACAGGAATACGAATCCTTCTTATATTCCAGATGTTGATTTTTACGATTACAGGACAGAATCAGATAAAGATTATGAAAAATCACTTGCAATGGAATATAAATTATCAAATTATGATTTAACCTCAGGCCAACCTATATATTATGCTGTTAAAAATTTTGCAGGGACTACCGGATATGATTTCAGATCTTATAAAAATATAAGGATGGACATCTTCTTTAAAAGAAAGGTCCCAGGGATAACCGGCAGGGTGTTTTTTATAAGATTTATTTCAAATGCAGCAGATGAAAATATTGATTATTATCAATATAATGAAATAATAGATGATATTCCATCTGGAACATGGAAGACAATAGAATTTAAGGTCGACGGCTCTGATAAGAAACGCTCAGCACCTGTAGGAAGTCCAAATTTAAGGAAAGTAATTCAGGTAGTCATTGGAATTATCAATCCTACAAATTTGCTTGCTGATGAAGAAATTTATATAAATAATATCAGACTTACCAATCCTGAACCTAAGATTGGAAATGCTTTATTTTTAGGTTCAAATATGAACTGGAGCGGCACATTTAATTCAAGTTATACTTATGAAGACCAGGAAACTGATTTTAACACAATAGATGATATTGGCAAATCGCAGTTAAAATCCCACATAACAAATTCAATATTTACATCAAATACAAATTTGCTTTCTTTTATGCCGGTAAACTATACATTCAGGAGAATGCAATCGTATGTGGAAGATAAATACAAAAATGATGCATCTTATACTGATAATTTTACAAAAAGTGATAGTGATACAGTAGAACATAGCGGAGGTATTGGTTTTAATGCAATACCGGGTCTTAATTTTACAACTACTTCAGGTTATTATGATTCACGTTTTACCTATTATGGAAATTATGCTTATCAGACAAACAGGCAGGAACGATTTGTTGTAAAACCTTCTGCAAACTGGACAGCACCAAATCAGTTTTTGTTTTTACCCTTAGGTTCCAATGTTTTTGATGCATGGATGGAACTTGAAGATGTAAAAAAGGATTATTATGCACCTTATTCTGTTACTGTTTCTGCATCATTTTACGACGCATGGATGCAAAACATTGAACAGTATTACAGATGGAATGGAAATTACAATATCTGGATATTTAATATTAATCCTTCCTATGAATACAGATTTGAGCAGGAAAGGGGAAATCTTTCTGGACAATTTGAGTATTACAGGGATAAATTAGGTGAATTTAATTACACGACTAATTTTCTGGTTTTAAGATATAGCATTTCACCACAAATAAGTTTAAGGATAAATGACCTGTGGCTTTTCTCTCCAGGCATAAACTATTCTGCGAATCATAATATGGACTATACCACGAGCAAATTAAGAACAACAGGACGACTTGGCTTTTCGACTGCGGTATTTTTGTCCAGAATTTTATCTGTTATACCGGATATCTCAGAATATTCTTTTAATATAGATATAACTGAAAATTATGACAGGATATATGATAGAGAATCTTTTGAAAAATTCAACAGTTTAACCTTTGAACGCAGATGGAATATGTTTTTATTTCAGATGTTATATGATGAAAATGAGATGGAAATATTTGAGAGATTATCATATAACGGCATAATAAATTTTAATCATACGTTGCGAATAAATGAGGTAAGATTCGGCGATATATTCAGTTTTACTCCTTACGGGACATATACAAAAACAAGACCATCGTCAGGAAGAACTTTACTTGACGTATCTGAAACGTATAGATTGCAAATATCAAATATACAATTAAAAAAAATTACTATTCCAGGACTTGAATTTTTAATAAAGGATAAAACAATATCTGGAAATTATTATTATAGCAGGACATTAAACAGAAATGCTTTAAATCTTGATGAGATTTTCAGGGATTCAGAGACGCATGATGGAAATGTCACATTGTATTTTGGTGAAACAGGTATCGGACAATTTAACGGAAATATAAATTTAAGCGGGACAAATACAAATTCAAGGGAAAGGGCAGTCACTACATGGAGTAATTTATTGAGACCGGCACTAAACTTAGGTTATACATTGAAAGTAGAAAATCCGATTACATTATGGGATTGGTTGCCATTTATTGGCGGCAGGGTTATAAAATTTGAACAAAATATAAATTTAACTTCAACTATAAGTGTTGCCATACAGAATAGTTTGAATGCTGGTAATATCAGAAATTCTACCGGGAATTATTCGTTTTCTTTAGCAGGCGATTATAACGTTCTGCAGAATATAAAATCAAAAGCAGAAATAAAATACTCTTATGTCAAAGATTATATAAATAATAATAATACTTACCATGAACTTTACATTACTGCAAAAGTAGATATAGAATTTTAACAGGAGATTTCTTATGAAGAAGATTTTGTTTTTACTGGTTTTAACAGGTTTGTTTATCAATGCTGCCGGTGTTCCTCCGGGAATGCCTTCATCTGTTACCCTTACTTTTGATGGTAATAATATTATTATAAAATGGGTATCTCCCACTGCATCTGATATAATGCACTATACTATTTTGCGGGGTGATAATGCAAATATAACAGAAACAACAGCAACATATATAACAAATACAGCCGGCAATGTTACAAGTTATGTTGATTCAACAGCAGATACATATTCTGCATACTACTATCGTTTACTCGCTGTAAATACATTAAATGAAAAATCACCACTGACTGCAGCTGTAAAAACAAATCCAAGGCCTCCTGCTCAAATAAATTTAATACCATTTAATTCAAAGATTTTTTTGAATTGGACAAATGATTATTCAGGACAGATTTCAGGATATAACATATACCGTTCTTCGACAGGCGGCGGAAGTTATGGCGCGGCTATACTGGTTACAAACAATGAATATATTGATACAGAAGTTGTAAACGGCAAAACATATCATTATAAAATAGCAGCAGTTTATAATGGCGATGGTGCTTTTTCAGTAACAAAATCAGCAACGCCATATGCTGCACCTTTTGCTCCTGAAAATCTTTCTGCAACAGCAGCTGGTTCTGATGTATATTTATTATGGTCAGATACTAACATCCGTGGCACCTATGATATTGCAGGATATAATATTTACAGGGCAACAACAGCAGAAGGACCTTTTTCACAGGTTAGTGGTTCTGAACCAACAACTACTATAACAACATATACCGATACGGTTACACAGGGCAGAAGATATTATTATAAGGTAATAACGCTTGATATTTATTCCAACACATCAAATGCTTCTTATTGCAATATTTATGTCCCTGATGGCATATCTGTCCCACAGGCGCTTTCAATAACTTCTTATACTTCAAATAGAGTTAATTTAACATGGCAGGCAAATGACCCCGGGGAAACCATAAATTATTATAAAATTTACAGGGATGGATATGAGATTTCAACTTCATATACAAATTCATATGCTGATACAGGTGTGACTACCGGTGTGGCGTATGTTTATAATGTAACTTCTTTCAGAAATCCGGATGAATCAGGATTTTCAAATCCTGTTTATGTGACAGTATTGCCTGCTGCACCGGTAAATTTTTTAGTTGATAAAACTGCAAATACAATAGGTGCTTTATCGCTATCATGGGCTGCTGCTGCAAATGAAGTTGCTGATGAATATAATATATACAGGTCAACAGATGCAGTAAATTATGTAAATATAACCCGGGTATCTTCTACTTTATATATTGATACTGATGTTACAACCGGTGTTGTTTATTATTACAAAGCAGCAGCATATTATGATATAGAAGGGCGATTAACAGAAGCTGTTTCTGCACGACCTGTTACTTTGCCTGTTGAGCCATCCGGTTTAACAGGGGTTGCTTATAACGGTTATATTTATCTAACCTGGGATAATGATGAAAGATATGATTTTACGTCTTTTAATATTTACAGGTCAACCAATAATACAGATTATTTAAAAATAACAACAGCTGTCAATAATTATTATTATGATACAGGGCTTACTAATAATACCGGTTATTTTTATAAAGTTCAGGCAAATAATTTTTATGGCTCATCAAACAGCATAACTGCTTATGTTTTAAATATAACACCAGTTGCATCTGTGCCGCCACAGGCACCTTTTAATTTAACAGCAACATCAGAAGGAGATGGAAAAATAAAACTACAGTGGCAGATTAATTCAACATCAAATTTAAGGCATTTTAAAATATTCCGCTCAACATATCCTGAAGCAGACCTTTTATTAAATACTTCTACTGTAAGCTCATTTATTTATTATGATACTATTATGACAACTCAAAATGCATCTTCTCTTTCAAATACTACTACGTATTATTACAAAATTTCTGCAGTTGATAATAATTCACTTGAAAGTGTTGCTTCCAATACTGCTTCTTCTTATGCGTTTATGCGGCCACCTTCTGTAAAAACAGTTGAAATAAGTAATATTTTTAATGGCAGTTTACTGATGTGGGAAAATCCCGTGGAACCATATACATTTACAAGGAATGTTTATACATACAATATTTACAGGTCAACTTCAGCAAATAGCGGATATGTTCAGATAGCTTCTTTAATTACAGATAATTATTATGCAGATTATAATTTAAACACATCAGTCGCAACTTACTATTATAAAATAAAAACAGTTGATTCAATGAATAATGAGGATTTACTTGATAATTATTTTGAATTTACTTTTGAAGGTTATAAGGAGCCGCCGCTAACGCTTATTGCAAAAGCAGGTGATAAAAAAGTTTACTTATTCTGGTCAAAGGTTTTGCCAGATTCATATAATATATATAGAAGAGAAGAGGGAACAGTATACGGGGAGCCTGTTGCTTATGGGCTGCCCTATGATGCACGTGAATATGTGGATACTTATAATCTTGTAAATGGAACTACTTATTACTATTCAATAGCATCTGTTACAAATGCAGGAGAAGGTCCTAAATCAAATGAAGTTTCTGTAATGCCTTATGAACCGGTAAAGCTTACTCCCGGAGCAAAGGTTACTTATGAAATAGAAAACAAAAAAGATATTATATTAACATGGGATGCTGCCATACCGGGTGGAGTAAATGGTTATGCCCTTGCAGGTTATAATGTTTACAGAAGTTCGGATAACGGCGCAACTTATATAAAACTTACCACAACAGCAGATACTACATTTACTGACCGCACAACAAACTGGGATAATATTTATTTTTATATTGTAAAAACTTTAGATGCTGCTGGAAATGAAGATGCTGTTTATCCGTTTGTCCGTGTTGAACTACCATTACCTAAAAACAGAATAAGAGTTTATTCAAATTTAATAGACCTCTCAAAATCACAGCAATTAAGATTACGCTATGTTTTGGTTAAAAGCGGAAAATTTAAAATAAGTATTTATACATTAAGCGGTGGTTTTGTAAAGACAATAATAGATAGTGATTATACAGGTTCTGTTTCAGAAACAGAACCTTATGAAAGTTCTGATTTTTACTGGGATGGTACAAATGATAAAGGAAAAATAGTCGCATCCGGTATTTATCTACTTGTTATGGAACTTGAAGGTGAAAGGACTGTAGAAAAAGTAGCGGTGGTAAGGTAATACATTTACAATTTACGATTTGCGATTTAATAACAAATTAAAATAAAGTCTAAAAACGTAAAGGTGATTATGGGGCTTATTAAAATATTGCCGGATAATGTAATAAATCAGATAGCAGCAGGTGAGGTTGTTGTGAGACCTGCATCATGTGTTAAAGAACTTGTTGAAAATTCAATTGATGCAGGGGCACAGAATATTACAATAAACATTTCTGCTGCCGGGAAAAAAGTTATTGAAATAAAGGATGATGGATGTGGCATGGATGAAACTGATTGTGTAAATGCTTTTTTGCGACATGCCACAAGCAAGATAAATACAATAGATGATTTAAATTATATTGAAACAATGGGATTTCGCGGGGAAGCGCTTGCTGCAATTGCTTCTGTGGCGCGTGTGGATATAATGACCAAAACAGAAAATGAAAGCACAGGCACTTATTTATTTCTTGAAGCAGGAAAGATAAAGAAAAAAGAAAAAGTTGCAATAAACAAAGGCACAGTAATAAAGGTAATGGACTTATTTTTCAATACACCAGCACGGCTTAAATTTTTGAAGACCAATTATACAGAAGAATTACATATTATTGAAACTGTGTTAGGCATTGGGTTATGCCATACTGGAATTTCTTTTAAACTTATAATTGATAATAAAGAAATATTGTTTTTTCCAAAAGATGCGGATTTAAAAGAAAGGATAAGATTGTATTTTGGAAAAGAAATTGCAGATAATCTGTTGGAAATAAATAACTTATCTGACAATATAAAAATTTATGGATATACAGGCAAACCGCAGATTTCAAGAAATGACAGGAATACCCAGTTTTTATTTGTTAATAAAAGAGTTATAACAAGTAAAAGGTTAAATTATGCAATTTACGATGGATATGGTACTCATCTGATGAAAGGTAAATATCCGGTTTCATTTATTTTAATTGATATAAATCCTTCTTTGATAGATGTAAATGTTCATCCAACAAAGGCTGAGGTGAAATTTAAAGATGAGGGAAAAGTTTTTAATATGATCAAAGAAGCTATTACAAATTCTCTTTCTTATTCTGATTTAAGTATAACAAATCAGGTGGAAAAAGTCTATGATGTGAAAAAAAATGTAGAAGAATCTATAAAAAATTATTTTGCTAATGAACAGCGGAACTTTCCTGAAACTCTTTTTAAAACAAAATCTTTTGAAATAAAAAAACAGGAAAGAGTGGAAATTGAATCAAAAACAAAAGAATATTTGTTTATTCGTGTGATAGGACAGATGAATAAAACATATATTATAGGTGAGGATGATGAAAACATGGTAATAATAGACCAGCATGCAGCACATGAAAAGGTTTTATATGAAAAGATTATGAAAGAAGTAGAAAGCGGCAGGGTTCGTTTGCAGGAACTTTTAATACCTGAGATAATAGAAACAAATCAGCAGGAGAAAAAGATATTAGAAAATAATTCAGAGATATTTAAAAAAATGGGGTTTGAGATAGAAACTTTTGGAGAAAGACAATTTAAAATTACCACTCACCCTGTAATAATAAGGACAAAGGCAGTTTCATTTTTTGTTAGAGAAGCAATATCACTTTTAATAGAAAAAGAGACGGTGGAAAAAGAAGATGTATTAAAACGTCTTATATCAACACTTGCATGCAGGGCTGCATTAAAAGCAGGAGATGAATTAACAAACCAGGAGATAGAAGGTCTGTTAAAGGAATATTTTGAAATCCAGACTCCATATTCCTGCCCGCATGGCAGGCCTGCAATTGTAAAAATTTCTTTTTATGAAGTGGAGAAGATGTTTAAGAGGAAAGAATGAGTATAAAAGTGGCAGATGGCAAATGCCGAGTGCCAAATGCCAAATGGCAGATGGAGAAATCTTCGGATCTTCAGATTTGGAGATATTCGGATTTAAAAATAAAACACAAAACAAAAATTGAAAAAATTGTAGAGACGCGGATAGTATGGATTTGAAATTTAGAAAGACAGTGGCAGATGGCAGGTGCCGGGTGGCAGGTTTGAATATTTTATTTAAGATTTAAGAATTAAGATTTAGGATTTGAAAAAATAAATTTACGATTTGCTATTTTCGGTTAACGCTTTACGATTTAAAAATAAATTGTAAGGTGAAAATTGAAAATCGTAAAAAATTTTTACTCTACTTTTGAACGCAGTTTGAACTATATGTGAACATATTTTTCAATTTGAAGATTTGAAACTTTATAATATTAACCTTTCTACCTTTTTTACAACTGAATCCGGTGAAATATTTTTCAAACACAGATTATCTTTGCATTTTGTTTTATCACAGGGTCTGCATGAAATGCTGGTGGTTAATGCAATATTATTTTCATCCTGTTTCATCCATGCTTTTTCATTTGTGGGACCAAATAATCCTGTTGTTTTAACAGAAAGCGCCTGAGCAATATGACGCACTCCGTTGTCATTTGAGATAAGTATGGAAGCAAAAGATAAAATTGCAGCAAGTTCTCTTATATTCACTGCAGGAATAATAAAAATATTTGAAAAATTTTTTTCTTTTATATATCGGACATCTTCTTCATCGCAGGTCCCCAGAGCAAAACTATTTTTTGAAAACTTAATTTTTTAATTAATTCTATCCAGTTTTCAAGTGGCCATTTTTTCGCCTGCCATTTTCCGGATAGGCAGAGCATTATAAATTTTTCATCTACATTTAATCCCATTTTTTCAATGATAGTTTTTGCTTTAAGTTTTTCTTTATCTGAAATTGTTAAAACAGGGTTTAAATTAAAATTATTTTTATTTTGACAATACATTTTCATAAGTTCAATAAATTTAAGTGCTATATAGCAATTCTCCTGTCTGTAATTTAATCTATAATTATAAAATCAGTTCATATAAAACCTTCTTTTTTGTGTTATTTTAAAACCCGATTTTTCTTTTGCATTGATATGAAAAGAAAGATACGCGGAATAATAACTTGATTCAAAATCAACAAAAATATCATAAAAGGGAGAAATTTTATTTTTATATTTTTTCCTGCAAATATTGCATTTATAAAGCGTGGAAAATGTGTTTTAATTTCATCAAATACAAAAACTTTATCAATATAAGGATTGTTTTTTAATATTTCTGATGCAGGATATCCAGCAAGGTAATGTATCTCAAAGTCTGGATTATTTTCTCTGAAATATTTAACAGCAGGTGTTGTTAAAAGCGCATCGCCAATTGCGCCTATACAAAAAAATAAAATTTTTTTCATTTATCACCATAACAAATATAATTATAACTTTACTATATTTTTATTTTATCTTAAAATATTAAAAAATAACAAGGAGAAAATAATGTATCGTATATTAATAATAGTTTTTATTATTTTATTCATAAATAACTGTGCAACACTAACA
>FWPV01007256.1_pt1 | contig 20349 bp, 15 predicted proteins | sample 2228371 | NCBI WGS metagenome assembly FWPV01 (sample SAMEA103939776, study PRJEB20133) | metagenome | reverse complement strand
ATATCCTGAAAAAGATCTTTGGCAGCCGCAACGAGCGGCTGCTCAAGCAGTACCGCGCCATCGTCAACAGGATCAATGCCCTCGAGGCCGGTTTCGAGCAGCTCTCGGACGAGGCCCTGCGAGCCAAGACGGCCGAGTTCCGGACCAGGCTGGAGAAGGGCGAAAGCCTGGACGACCTGCTGCCCGAGGCCTTCGCCGCCGTGCGGGAGGCGGGCAAGCGCACCCTGGGCATGCGCCACTACGACGTGCAGTTGATCGGCGGCATCGCCCTGCATCAGGGCAAGATCGCCGAGATGCGCACGGGTGAAGGCAAGACCCTGGTAGCCACCCTGGCGGTGTATCTCAACGCCCTGCCGGGTAAGGGCGTGCACGTGGTCACGGTGAACGACTACCTGGCCAGCCGGGACGCGGAGTGGATGGGCAAGATCTACAACTTCCTGGGCATGACGGTAGGGGTGATCCACTCCCAGCAGCCGGCCGAGGAAAAGCAGGCCGCCTATGCCGCCGACATCACCTACGGCACCAACAACGAGTACGGCTTCGACTACCTGCGCGACAACATGGTCTACCACCCCAGCCAGCGGGTACAGCGGGGGCTCAACTACGCCATCGTGGACGAGGTGGACTCCATCCTCATCGACGAGGCCAGGACACCGCTCATCATCTCGGGTCAGGCCGATGACAACGTAGAGCTCTATCAGCTGTGCAACCGCATCCCGCCTCTGCTCACCAGGCAGGAACGGGAATACAAGGAGGGCGAGACCGGGCCCATCGGCGACTATATCGTGGACGAAAAGGCGCGGCAGGTGATCCTCACCGATCAGGGCCACGAGCGGGTGGAGCAGATCCTCACCGAGATGGGCCTGTTGCCGGAGGGCGGCAGCCTCTACGACGCCACCAACATCCGCCTCATGCACCACGTCTACGCCGCCCTGCGGGCGCACGTGCTCTACCACCGGGACCAGCATTACGTGGTGCAGCACAACGAGGTCATCATCGTCGACGAGTTCACCGGACGTCTCATGCACGGCCGGCGCTGGTCCGAGGGCCTGCACCAGGCGGTGGAGGCCAAGGAGGGGGTGCCCATCCAACGGGAGAACCAGACGCTTGCCTCCATCACCTTCCAGAACTACTTCCGCATGTACAAGAAGCTGGCCGGCATGACTGGCACGGCGGACACCGAGGCTTACGAGTTCCAGCAGATCTATGGCCTGGAGACGGTGGTCATCCCCACCAACAAGCCCATGATCCGTAAGGACCTGAACGACCTGGTCTTCCGCACCGCCAAGGAGAAGTGGCGGGCGGTCATCGAGGACATCAAGGATTGCCACCGCCGCGGCCAGCCGGTGCTGGTGGGCACCACCTCCATCGAGATCAACGAGTTCCTCTCGGACCTCCTCAAAAAGCAGGGGTTGCCCCATCAGGTGCTCAACGCCAAGCAGCACGCCCGCGAGGCCGAGATCGTGGCCCAGGCGGGCCTGCCCGGGGCCATCACCATCGCCACCAACATGGCCGGCCGCGGCACCGACATCGTCCTGGGCGGCAATATCACCAAGCAGGTGGAGTCCATCCGCAACGACCCCAATCTCTCCGAGGACGACAAGCACGCCAAGATCGCCCTGCTCAGGGAGGAATGGCAGCGCCTGCACGACCAGGTCATCGCCGCCGGGGGGCTGCACATCATCGGCACCGAGCGGCACGAGTCGCGCCGGGTAGACAATCAGCTGCGGGGCCGCGCCGGCCGCCAGGGCGACCCCGGCTCCTCGCGCTTTTACCTGTCCCTGGAGGACCCGCTGCTCAGGATCTTCGGCGGCGAACGGCTGATGGCCATCATGGAGCGGCTCAAGATGCCCGAGGGCGAGGCCATCGAGCACCCCATGGTCAATCGCTCCTTGGAATCGGCCCAGCGCAAGGTGGAGCAGCGCAACTTCGACATCCGCAAGCAGCTCCTGGAATACGACGACGTGGCCAACGACCAGCGCAAGGTCATCTATGCCCAGCGCAACGAGCTGCTTGAGACCGAGGACGTCAGCGAGGGCATCCGCGGCATGCGTGCACAGGTGCTCAACCGGTTCATCGACGAATACATCCCGCCGGGCAGCCTCGCCGAACAATGGGACATCGCCGGCCTCACCCAGGCCCTGGCGAGCGAGTTCCTGCTGGAGCTGCCCCTGCAGCAATGGCTGGACGAGGACGTCAAACTGGACGAGCAAGGTCTGCGCGACAGAATCGTCGCGGCGGCGGATGCGGCCTATGCCGAGAAGGAGCGCCTGGCGGGCGCTGAAAACCTGCGCCACTTTGAGCGGGCGATCCTGCTGCAGAGCCTGGACAACCACTGGCGCGAGCATTTGGCGGCCATGGACCACCTGCGCCAGGGCATCCACCTGCGGGGCTACGCCCAGAAGAACCCCAAACAGGAATACAAGCGCGAGGCCTTCCAGCTGTTCGAGGCCATGCTGGAGGCCATTGCCCGCGAGGTGACCCAGATCACCCTGACGGTGCAAGTGCGCACCCAGGCCGACGTGGAGGCGGTGGAGCCCCAGGCCCCGCCCGTGTCCAACGTGCAGTACCACCACGCCGACTACGACGAGGCCCTAGGCAAGTCGGGCGGCGAGGAGGCCCCTCCTCGCCCCATCCAGCGGCAACAGCCCAAGGTGGGACGCAACGACCCCTGCCCCTGCGGCTCGGGCAAGAAATACAAACATTGTCACGGCAAGCTCAATTGATGGGGGTGGGGAGTAGGCAGTGGGGGTGCGGGGGACCTGTAAGGGGCAGGCGGGAGCGCGCGTGCTCTGTCAGCCCTTGCCAGGCAGCCCTCCCCCGCATACCCTATCGTGCTGGTCAACTATTCCTGCGGTTGCCATGCCTTACTATCTCTACAAAATTGGCCCCCTGAACCTCCTGGAGAAGATGGGCGAGGCCACGAGCTTCAAGGAAGCCAAGGCGCGGGCCAATGAACTGCGCAAGGGTCTGGACCCAAGTTCAGGCCAGACGGTGAAGATGGTCTTCGCCGAGAATGAACTGGCCGCCGAGGACATCCTGTCCCAGCCCCGGCAGCTGGACCCCAGCCTGGCGGGGGACGACTACTGAGGGGGAGGAGTGATGGGGGATGAGGAAAGGGTTCGTCCCCCATCCCTCATTACCCTTTTCCCCATCCCCCCACCGATGTCCGGCTACAACGAAGAGGCCTACCGACAGGCACGCGAGGCGGCCATCCGGCTGCCCTGCCCCTTCGAGCGGGCGCTGCTTTCGCGCTGTGCCGTGTGCCATAAGGCGCATAAACTGCTCCTGGCCGAGCGGGAGGCCATCACCTGCACCGAGGCGGCGGCCAATGACCTGTGCAAGGCCTACCACCGCGCCCTGCACGCAAACGCCCGCTTCGCCCTGCACATGGACCCCAACCAGCCCTGGCCCTTCGGCAAGGAGATCCGGGCTCAGTGCGGCGGCGCCTTGGGTCTCAAGATGGCCCTGGAGCTACCGGAGGACGTACCTGTCGATTATGCCCGGCTACTTAGCGAGGCCATGGAACGCCACGGCAGCATCGAGGCGTTGCCCTACTCCGTGATCATGCGCGCCGTGGTGCACTTCGAGCCGCGCCGACGCAAATCGTAAGCGGAAGGTAGGGCTAGCTATACTCCCCCCATGCAACTGACTCTCACCCGCCCCGACGACTGGCACCTGCACTTGCGGGACGGGGCGTCGCTGCGAACAGTGCTGCCGGACACGGCGCGGCGCTTCGCCCGCGCCATCGTCATGCCCAATCTCAAGCCGCCCATCACCACGGTGGCCGCCGCCGCTGCCTACCGGCAGCGCATCCTGGAGGCCCTGCCGCCAGGGCTGCGGTTCGAGCCCCTGATGACCCTCTACCTCACGGACCACACCACGCCGCAGGAGATCCGGGCGGCGCGGGCGAGCGGTTTCATCCATGGGGTGAAGTATTACCCGGCGGGGGCCACCACCCATTCAGACGCCGGGGTGACCGCCGTGGAGCGGACCTACCCGGCGCTGGAGGCGATGCAGGAGGTGGGGCTGCCCCTGCTGGTACACGGCGAGGTGACCGACCCGGAGGTGGACGTCTTCGACCGCGAGGCGGTGTTCATCGAGCGGGTGCTCGAACCCCTCATCGTGCGTTTCCCGCGGCTGAAGGTGGTGCTGGAGCACGTCACCACCCGCCAGGGGGTGGAGTTCGTGCGCGCCATGCCCGGCAACGTCGCCGGCACCCTCACCGTGCATCACTTGCTCTACAACCGCAATGCCATGTTTCGGGGAGGAATCCGCCCCCACTACTACTGTCTGCCGGTGCTCAAACGCGAGGAACACCGGCGGGCGCTCGTGGCGGCCGCCGTCTCTGGCAGCCCCAAATTCTTCCTCGGCACCGACAGCGCCCCCCATGCCCGCGGTGCCAAGGAGAGCGCCTGTGGCTGTGCCGGCATCTACACCGCCCATGCCGCCCTAGAGCTCTACGCCGAGGTCTTCGAGGCGGCGGGCGCCCTGGATCGGCTGGAGGCCTTCGCTAGCTTCCATGGCGCCGACTACTACGGTCTACCCCGCAATCGGGAGCGCATCACCCTGGTGCGGGAACCCTGGCAGGTACCGCAGGAACTGGACTTCGGGGAAGGACAACGGCTCATCCCCCTGCGCGCAGGCGAGACCGTGGCCTGGCGGCTCGCCTGACCCGCCTCAAGTCGTCCGCCCAGCGTGCCGAAATAGGGGTTGATCCAAACCTGCCGGCGACGCAGACGAGATGCAGAAGGACAGCCCCTATTTCAAGTACGTGGTGGAGCTGCTCAAGGTGATGCTGGAGAAGGGCGGCTCCGACCTCTTCATCACCGTGGGCGCCCCGCCCGCCATCAAGATCCAAGGCGAGATGACCCCCTTCGCGGGCAAGCCGGTCACCCGCGAGCAGGCCGAGGAGATCGTGGCCGCCGTCATGAACGAGCGGCAGCGGGCCGAATTCCTGGCCACCAAGGAATGCAACTTCGCCCTGTCCCTGGACGGCATTGGCCGCTTCCGGGTCAATGCCTACGTGCAGCGAGGCTCCCACGGCTTGGTGGCAAGGGTGATCAACACCCGTATCCCCACTCTGGACGAGCTCAGGCTCCCGGCCATCTTGAAGGAGGTGGTGATGGAAAAGCGCGGCCTCGTCCTCATGGTGGGGGCCACCGGCTCGGGTAAATCCACCAGCCTCGCCGCCATGCTGGACCACCGCAACGAGAACTCCCGCGGCCACATCATCACCATTGAAGACCCGGTGGAGTTCGTGCACCAGCACAAGAAGTGCCTGGTCATGCAACGGGAGGTAGGGGTGGACACGGAGTCCTGGCATGCAGCGCTCAAGAACACCCTGCGCCAGGCGCCGGACGTGATCCTGATCGGCGAGATCCGCGATGCCGACACCATGGACTACGCCATCGCCTTCGCCGAGACCGGCCACCTGTGCCTGGCCACGCTCCACGCCAACAATGCCAATCAGGCCCTGGACCGCATCATCAACTTCTTCCCGGTGGAGCGGCGCAGCCAGATCCTCATGGACCTGTCGCTGAACCTGAAGGCCATCATCTCCCAGCGTCTCATCCCATCGACTGCAGGCGGCCGGGTGCCGGCGGTGGAGATCATGCTCAACACGCCGCGCATCGCTGACCTCATCCTCAAGGGGGAGGTGCACGAGATCAAGGAGGCCATGGCCAAGTCCAAGGACCTAGGCATGCGTACCTTCGACCAGGCCCTCTACGACCTGTGCGTGGACGGGCTGGCGGAACCCGAGACCGTGCTGCGCTACGCGGATTCCTACAACGAGCTGCGCCTGATGCTCAAGAACATGGTGCGCCGCGGCCCCCTCGCTGAGGATGGGGAGCCCTTGAGCCTGGTCTGAGGTCCTTGCGTGCAGCGGGGGCCACCCCTATATTGATGCAGGGAGTCGGCCAGACAGCCGCTGTGCCGCCAGGCGCAGAGGAAAGTCCGGGCTCCACAGGGCAGGGTGCCAGGTAACGCCTGGGCGCTATAAGGCCGTAAGGCCCCAAGGCGACGGAAAGTGCAACAGAAACATACCGCCGATGGCCAATCGCAAGCTTGGCACAGGCAAGGGTGAAATCGTGCGGTAAGAGCGCACGGCCGGGCCGGTAACGGTCCCGGCGGGCAAACCCCACCCGGAGCAAGGCCAAGTAGGCAGGCGCGTCCCCGTGACATCGACGGCCCGTCGAAGCCTGCGGGTAGGCTGCACGAGGCGGCGGGTGACCGCCGTCCCAGAGGAATGGCTGTCCACGACAGAACCCGGCTTATCGGCCGGCTCCCCCTCCCCACCCCTGCCAGCCCCTCGCCGCGCCCGCACGCTTTCGGGAACCACTGAATAAAACTCCTCGCCCCCGCTGGCGGGGGCGAGGGCAGGGTGAGGGGGCGCGAGAAATCAAGGCGTCATGCCCCTCACCCCCAAAGGCAGAGGGAGTACTTCCGCATTTCCTTGGCGTGAATGTCGCGAAGCCGCGCTCACGCCCCCCCTCCTGCGCATGGCGGGAGAGCTGTCCTCCCGCAACCGGCTGTCATGAGTTGCCAGTAGGGCTAGCAAGTTACATACAAGGGGGCGGGGGAACGGACTGACGAGAGCTTTGGGGGGCCGTCGCCGCGAGGTGGGCGCAGAAATTAATAAACAGCTTTAACTTTTTTCCCTAGCCTTTTCTTTCTTTGGCCTCTATCAGCCGCCGCCCCCCGTTCCCTAAGTCTTTGTTCCCACGAAAAATTTCTGCCTCTGCCCCTTGACGGGGAGGAAACCTCACCTCTATAGTGGGATGAAGTGGTAGGAGGTGGAGGAAAGTGGAGACGAAGTGGGAAGGCTTCGTCGCCCCGACGACCGATGTTCCGCGGCTTCACGCCTTTGACTCTGGACAGCAAGGGGCGGCTGGCCATCCCCAGCCGGCACCGGGATGCCCTCGCCCAGCGCTGCGGCGGCCAGCTCATCGCCACCCTGGACCCCGGCCGCTGCATGCTGCTCTACCCCCTTCCGGACTGGGAGGTCCTGGAGCAGCGCATCAACCGCATGCCTAGCTTTCACCCCGTGACCCGCCAGCTCAAGCTGTTCCTGGTGGGCTCGGCCACGGAGCTAGAGATGGACAATGCCGGACGCATCCTCCTGCCCGCCCACCTACGGGAGAAGGCCAGACTGGAACGGGAGGTGGTGCTGGTGGGTCAGGGCAACAAGTTCGAGATCTGGAACAGTCAGGATTGGCAGGCCCAGTACGATGCCGCCACCGATTTCGCCACGCTGCTGGAGGACGCCCGCAGCAAGGGGGACCTGCCCGATGAGCTCAGGGAATTCAGCCTGTGACCGCCGCCCACCGACCGGTGCTGCTGGCCGAGACGCTGGCGGCGCTCGCCATCCGGCCCGACGGCGTCTATGTGGACGCCACCTTTGGGCGCGGTGGCCACAGCCGGGCCATCCTGGAGCGGTTGGGGCCCGCCGGGCGGCTGCTCGCCCTGGACCGCGATCCGGAGGCGGTCGCCTGGGGGCGGCAGTGGCAGGACGGGCGCTTCACCATCGTTCATGCCGCTTTCAGCAGCCTCATGGAGGTGGCGCGGGCACACGGGATCTGTCGCGCCGACGGGCTGTTGTTCGACCTTGGGGTCTCGAGCCCCCAGCTGGATACACCGGAGCGCGGCTTCAGCTTTCGCAAGGACGCGCCGCTGGACATGCGCATGGACACGAGCCGCGGTCCTACGGCTGCCGAGTGGCTGCGGGATGCCGATGAAGCTGAGATCGCCCGCGTGCTCCGGGAGTATGGGGAGGAGCGGTTTGCTAAGTCGGTTGCAAGGGCGATTGTCCAGGCGCGCGCGCATGCGCCCATCGCCACCACCGGCGAGCTTGCGCGCCTGTGTGCCCGCGCCGTTCGCTCCCGTGAAGCCGGCCAGGACCCGGCCACGCGCACCTTTCAGGCTATCCGGATTCACGTTAACCGCGAGCTTGAGGAGCTGGCTTGCGCGCTGCCCCAGGCGGTGGAGCTGCTGCGGCCGGGGGGAAGGCTCGTGGTGATCAGCTTCCATTCCCTGGAGGACCGCCTGGTCAAGCGCTTCCTGCAGGCGGAGGCGAAGGGCGCCGAGATCCCGCCCGAGATCCCCCTGACCCAGGACCGCCTGCCCGCGGGCCGCCTGCGCATCCTGGGCAAGGCCAGGCGCGCCACGGCCGAGGAGGTGGCGGCCAACCCGCGCGCCCGCAGCGCCGTGCTGCGGGTGGCCGAGCGGCGCGGGGGGGAGGCGCCGTGCTGAGGATCAACCTGGCACTGGCCCTCGTGCTGCTCCTGTGTGCCATCGCCGTGGTGGCGGCACGTCATCAGGCGCGCAAGCTCTTCGTGGAGTTGCAGCGGGCCGAGGCCCAGGCGCGCGCCCTGGACATCGAATGGGGGCGTCTGCTGCTGGAGCAGAGCACCTGGGCCATGCACAGCCGGGTGGAGGTGGTGGCCAGGCACCAGCTCCACATGGAGGTACCCGATGCCGCGCGCATCCATCTCATCGCACCCGAGCCGCACACCCAGCCATGAGCCGACTGCGTCACGCCAACCGCCACGTCAACCCACTGCTGCGCCTGGACCTGCAGCGCTGGCGCATGCGCCTGGTAATGGCCCTGATCTTCGGCGGCTTCGCAGCCCTGGCATTGCGGGCCGCCCACCTGCAGGTCTGGCAGACCGAATTCCTGAACCTGCAGGGCGACAAGCGCATCCACCGGGTGATCCCCATCAGCGCACACCGGGGCATGATCCTGGATCGGCGTGGGGAGCCGCTGGCCATCAGCACGCCGGTGGAGTCCCTCTGGATCAACCCGCGCGAGGCCGAGGCGAGTCCCGAACAGTTGCAGGCCCTAGCCGGGATGCTTGACATGTCCCCGGAAGAACTCACCCAGCTGTTCGCCGAGCGCGACCGCGCCTTCGCCTATGTCCGCCGGCATCTGTCCCCCGATCTGGCCAGGCGCTGCCTGGAGCTGGGCATCAGGGGGCTGTATGCCCAGTCCGAGTACCGCCGCTACTACCCCGCCGGCGAGGTGATGGCCCAGGTGCTGGGCCTGACCGATGTGGAGGACCGGGGTCTGGAGGGACTGGAGCTCGCCTACAACACCTGGCTCGCCGGCGAGCCGGGCGCCAAAAGGGTGATCCGCGACCGCAAGGGCAACGTGGTGGAGGAGCTGGAACTGCTGCGCCTGCCCAAGCCCGGCAATGACCTGACCCTGTCCATCAACCTGCAGATCCAGTACCTGGCCTATCGGGAGCTCGCCGAGGCCGTGGCTAGGCACGCCGCCCGCGCCGGTTCGGTGGTGGTGGTGGACAGCCGCAGCGGCGAGATCCTGGCCCTGGCCACCGCGCCCTCCTTCAACCCCAACAACCGCGCCACCTATACCGCTGAGCGGGCGCGCAACCGCCCCGCCACCGATGTCTTCGAGCCCGGCTCTACCATGAAGCCCTTCCTGGTGGCCGCCGCCCTGGAGGCCGGCGTCGTGCGCCCCGACACCCGCATCGACACCGGCGCGGGGTATTATTACGTGGGCGACAAGCGCATCACCGACGTCCATCCCAAGGGGGTGCTGACGGTGGCCGAGGCCCTGCAGGTGTCCAGCAACGTGGCCACCGCCCGCATCGCCATGGACCTCAAGGCCGAGGACTACTGGCGCATCCTCTCCCAGGCGGGCTTCGGGGCGCCCACTCGGACGGGGATGCCGGGGGAGGTGGGCGGCAGCCTGCGCCCCTACCGGACCTGGCGCCCCATCGAGAAGGCCACCATGGGTTACGGCCACGGTATGTCGGTGACCCTGCTGCAGCTGGCGCGGGCCTATACCGCCTTTGCCAACGACGGGGTCATGCCGCCCCTGACCGTGCTCAAGCGACGGGAGCAGGTCGTGGGTGAGCGGGTCATGTCGGCCGCGACCGCCCGCGCCGTCCGGCAGATGCTGGAGGGGGTGACCCTGAACGGCGGCACCGCCCCCCAGGCCAGGGTCATGGGCTACCGGGTGGCGGGCAAGACCGGCACCGCCCACAAGCTGGTGGGTGGTGCCTATGCCCCCGGCAAATACATCGCCTCCTTCGTGGGGCTGGCCCCCGCCACCGCCCCCAGGCTGGTGGTGGCGGTGACGATCGACGAGCCCTCGGGGCGGGAGTATTACGGCGGTCTCGTGGCCGCGCCGGTGTTCTCCCGCGTCATGGCAGGCGCCTTGCGGCTCATGGCGGTGCCGCCGGACGCGCCCCTGGACGCGGCCAGCAGCCCCGCTCACGCGGCCCCCGTCGTTGCGGAGGAGGTCTGATGCACGGCCCTGCCGTGGTCCAGAGCGTGCTCGACTGGCTGCAGGCCCATGGCGCGGCCGGGGCCGGTCTCAGCGCCGACAGCCGGGAGATCATCCCGGGGGACGTGTTTCTTGCCTTCCCAGGAGGGGTGCACGACGGTCGCCACTACATCCCCCAGGCCCTGTCCGCCGGGGCTGCTGCGGTGCTGTGGGAGGCAGAGGGGTACCGCTGGCCGTCCGAGTGGGGGCAGCCCAACCTGCCGGTAGCGGGGCTACGCGCCCTGGTCCCGGAGCTTGCCGCACGCTGGTATGGGGAGCCCAGCCGGGCCCTGTGGGTCACCGGCATCACCGGCACCAACGGCAAGACCTCGGTGGCCCACTGGCTGGCCCAGGCCTTGACCGCCCTGGGGCGCAGGAGCGCCGTCCTGGGCACCCTTGGCAACGGCTTCCCGGGGGCGCTCACCCCTGCCCGACACACCACGCCGGACTGCGTGCGCCTGCAGCGCCTGCTGGCGGCATACCGCGCCGCAGGGGCACAGGCTGCAGTCATGGAGGTATCTTCCCACGCCCTGGATCAGGGCCGCGTGCAGGGCGTGCATTTCGACGTTGCCGTGCTCACCAATCTCTCCCGCGACCACCTGGACTACCACGGGGACATGCAATCCTATGCTCAGGCCAAGGCCAAACTGTTCGGCTGGCCGGACCTGAAATGGGCGGTGCTAAACCTGGACGACGAGCTGGGCCAAGGCCTCCATGCGCGCCTTGCTGGCAGTCGGGTGGAACGCCTGGGTTATGGGCTGGCCGATGGCGAGATCCGGGGGCGCATCCTCGGCTTGGATGCCACCGGTCTGCGCCTTGCGGTCTCCACCCCCTGGGGCCGCGGCGAGGTCGCCAGCCCCCTGCTGGGTGAGTTCAACGCCTATAACCTGCTGGCCGTGCTGGGCGGCCTCCTGGCCGCCGGGGTGGGGCTCGAGGACGCCCTCGAGGCGCTCGCCCGGCTTGGGCCCGTGCCCGGACGGCTGCAGACCCTGGCGGGCGGGGGGGATGCGCCCACCGTGGTGGTGGACTATGCCCACACGCCGGACGCCCTGGAGAAGACCCTCAAGGCCCTGCGGCCCGTCACCCGCGGCCGACTGTGGTGCGTGTTCGGCGCCGGCGGCGGCCGCGATCGGGGCAAACGCCCCCTCATGGGGGCGGTGGCCTCTGCCCTGGCCGACCAGGTGGTGGTCACCAGCGACAACCCCCGCCATGAGGACCCGGCCGCCATCCTCGCCGACATCCTGGCGGGCATGCCGCCCGGCCAGACCGCTATCCTCGACCGGGCCGAGGCCATCCGCCATGCGGTCCAGGGCGCCCAGACGGGGGACGTGGTGCTCATCGCCGGCAAGGGGCACGAGGATTACCAGGAGGTCCAGGGGGTGCGCCTGCCCTTTTCCGACCTGGAGGTGGCGCGCGCCGCCCTCGCCAAGAAGGAGAGGGACCCATGCGCCTAAAGGAAGCCGCCCAAGCCATCGGCGCCAGCGCCCTGGGGCCCGATGTGGCCTTCGAACGGGTGCACACCGACAGCCGCACCCTGACCCCCGGCTGCCTGTTCGTGGCCCTCAAGGGGGCGCGCTTCGACGGCCACCGTTTCGCCGCCCAGGCCATCGAGCAGGGCGCCGTGGCGGTGATGGTGGAGGCGCCTGCGGGCGCCGGCACTGAGGCGGTCGGCGCCGCCTATGGCCTGCCGCCGCAGGCGGCGATCCTCCTGGTGGAGGACACCCGCCTCGCCCTGGGTAGGCTCGCCGCCTGGCACCGCAGCCGCATGCCGGCCCGCCTGGTGGCCATCACCGGCAGCAACGGCAAGACCACGGTCAAGGAGATGACCGCCGCCATCCTGCGGGCGCAGGCGGGGGAGGAAACTGTGCTGGCTACCGAGGGCAATCTCAACAACGACATCGGCGTGCCCCTGACCCTGCTCAGGCTCACCCCGGCGCACCGCTATGGGGTCATCGAGATGGGCATGAACCACGCTGGCGAGATCGCCTACCTTACCCGCCTCACCCGGCCCGACGCGGCCCTGGTGAACAACGCCCAGCGCGCCCACCTGGAGGGCCTAGGCACGGTGGAGGCGGTGGCCCGGGCCAAGGGGGAGATCTACGAGGGTCTGGGGCCGGAGGGGGTGGCCCTGGTCAACATCGACGACCCCTACGCCCCCTTGTGGCTCGGGATGAACGCTGGCCGCCGGGTGCTGCGCTTCGGTCTCGCCCTTGAGGCGGAGGTGCGGGCGGAGTATGAGCGGCTGCCGGAGGGGGCGCGGCTCACCCTCACCACCCCCCTGGGCCGGGTGGACACGCAACTGCAGGTTCCGGGCGAGCACAACGTGCGCAACGCCGCCGCTGCCGCTGCCGCCGCCATCGCCCTGGGGGCCGGGGTGGCGGCCATCGCCCAGGGCTTGGCCGGCTACCGGGGGGTGAAGGGGCGGCTACAGGTGCATCCCTGCATCCTGGGGGCCACCCTCATCGACGACAGCTACAACGCCAACCCGGATTCGGTCGCCGCCGCCATCCAGGTGCTGGCCGCCCGCCCGGGACGACGTATCCTGGTGCTGGGCGACATGGGCGAGCTGGGGCCGCAGGCGGTGCAGTTGCACCGCCGCATCGGAGAGCAGGCCCGTGCCGCCGGCATCGAGCGCTTGTTCGCCCTGGGTGAGCTCTCCCGCCATGCGGTGGAGGGTTTCGGCCCCGGCGCCATGTTCTTCGAGCGCATCGAAGAGCTGCTGGCGGAGATCGAAAACGAACTTGTCGCCGGCAGCGACGAGTTCGTTTCGGCGCAGGCTAATGCCGGCGAAGCCGGCGTTAAGCCCGCGCAAGCGGGCGGCCGGAGCCAAAACGCGCCCGGGGTGACGGTCTTGGTCAAGGGCTCCCGCTTCATGCAGATGGAGCGCGTGGTCAAGTCCTTCGTGGAGGAGCGGCACCTATGCTCCTGATGCTCGCTCAATGGCTGGGGCACGACATCCGCGCCTTCAACGTCTTCCAGTACATCACCCTGCGCGCGGTGCTGGCGGCGCTCACGGCGCTGTTCGTCTCCTTCCTGCTGGGCCCCTGGATGATTCGGCGGCTTACGGCCTTGAAGATCGGTCAGGCCGTGCGCGACGACGGGCCCCAGACCCATCTCAGCAAGGCCGGCACCCCCACCATGGGCGGGGCGCTCATCCTCATCGCCATGGCCTTGTCCACCCTGCTGTGGACGGACCTCACCAACCGCTATGTGTGGCTCGCCCTGTTCACCCTGGCGGGTTTCGGCGCCATCGGCTGGGTAGACGACTGGCGCAAGGTGGTGGAGAGGAATCCGCGCGGCTTGCCGGCGCGCTGGAAATACTTCTGGCAGTCGGTCGTCGCCCTGCTGGTGGCCGCCTACCTCGCCTGGTCCGCCAGCCTGCCGGCCCAGACCGAGCTGATCGTGCCCTTCTTCAAGCAGGTGGTCATGCCCCTGGGGGTGGCGGGCTTCGTGCTGCTCGCCTATTTCGTCATCGTCGGCACCAGCAATGCCGTCAACCTCACCGATGGGGCGGACGGGCTGGCTATCCTGCCCACGGTGATGGTGGCCGGGGCCCTGGGGGTGTTCGCCTATGTGGCGGGACATGCCGTGTTCGCCAAATACCTGGGTCTGCCCCACATCCCGGGCGCCGGGGAGCTGACCATCTTCTGCGCCGCCCTGGTGGGGGCGGGGCTCGCCTTCCTCTGGTTCAACGCCTATCCGGCCGAGGTCTTCATGGGCGACGTGGGGGCCCTGGCCCTAGGGGCGGTCCTGGGCCTCATAGCGGTGATCGTGCGGCAGGAGATCGTGCTCTTCATCATGGGGGGGGTGTTCGTGCTGGAGACCATCTCGGTGATGCTGCAGGTGGGCTCCTACAAGCTGCGGCGCAAGCGCATCTTCCTCATGGCGCCGCTGCACCACCACTTCGAGCTGAAGGGCTGGAAAGAGACCCAGGTGGTGGTGCGTTTCTGGATCGTCAGTATCGTGCTGGTGCTGATCGGCCTGTCGACGTTGAAACTCAGGTGAGGTCGGGGCGTGGGCGCTGAGACCCGGAGCTATGCAGGTGTGAAGACCCTGGTGGTGGGCCTGGGCGACACGGGGCTTGCCTGCGTGCGCTGGCTCGCCGCTCGGGGGGCGAGACTGCGCGGCACCGACAGCCGTGCGGCACCGCCCCACACTGCTCAGTTGCGTGCCGAATACCCCGGGCTCGACCTCACCCTGGGGGGCTTCGACCCGGCAGACTTCGATTGGGCCGATCTGATCGTGGTGAGCCCCGGTGTGCCCCTAGCCACCCCCGAGATCGCCGCCGCCCGTCTGGCCGGCAAGGAGATCGTGGGCGACGTGGAACTGTTCGCCCGCGCCCTGGCAGACCTACCTCAACCCGGACGGGTACTGGCGGTGACAGGCTCCAACGGTAAGAGCACCGTGACCGCGCTCACCGGCCACCTGTGCCGCATGGCCGGCAAACGCACGGTGGTGGCTGGAAACATCGGCCTGCCGGTGCTGGATGCCCTAAGGGAATGCGAAGCCACCGCCGCCTGGCCGGAGGTGTGGGTGCTGGAGCTGTCCAGCTTCCAGCTGGAGAGCACGGCGAGCCTCACGCCCGATGCCGCCACCGTGCTCAACCTCTCCCAGGACCACCTGGACCGCTATCCCGGCATGGCCGAGTACGCGGCGGCGAAGGCGAGGATATTCGGAACGGTGGGTTGGGAGAGGGGTGGGCCAAGGCCGCCTGCCCTCCTCCCCCCATCCCCCATGACCCAAATCCTCAACCGGGACGACCCCCTGGTGATGAAGATGGCGCGCCCCGGCCAGCGGCTTTGGACCTTCGGTCTGGGGCTTGCCTTCGAGGCCGGGCAGTGGGGGCTCACGGAGCGGGGTAGGCAGCGGTGGCTGGCGGAGGGCACCACCCCGCTGCTGCCGCTTGCCGAACTCCCCCTGGCGGGCCTGCACAATGCCGCCAATGCCCTGGCCGCCCTGGCCCTCGCCCGTGCCATCGACCTGCCCTATGCCCCGCTGCTGGAGGGCCTGGCCACCTTCCGGGGGCTGCCCCATCGGGTGGAGCGGGTGGCCGAGATCGACGGGGTGGTCTGGTACGACGACTCCAAGGGCACCAACGTGGGGGCGACGGTGGCGGCCCTGAAGGGTTTCGACCGCCCCGTGGTGCTCATCGCCGGCGGCGACGGCAAGGGCCAGGACTTCGGTCCCCTGCGCGAGGCTGTCCAGCGCGCCCGCTGTGTGGTGCTCCTCGGCCGCGACGCGCCCCGCATCGAGGCGGCCATTGCCGGTGCCGTGCCCTGCCTGCATGCCGCCAGCATGGAGGAGGCGGTAGCCCTCGCCCATGCCCAGGCCCGGCCCGGGGATGCGGTGCTGCTGTCGCCTGCCTGCGCCAGCTTCGACATGTTCCGTAACTATGTCCATCGCGCCGAGGTGTTCGTGGCGGCGGTGAAGAGGCTGGAAACGGGCGATGGGGAATGGGGAATGGGGGCAGATGGCGTGTCCCCATCCCCCATCCCTCATCCCCCATCCCCCAATGGAGGCGGCCATGTTTCATAACGCCGCCCTGAGGCGTACCGCCCTGGCCCCCTACGACTGGGGGCTGCTGTGGGTGGCGTTCGGCCTCCTGGGCCTGGGCCTGGTCATGGTCTATTCGGCCTCCGTGGCCATCGCCGAGGCGGCCAGCGGCAACCCGAACCACTATCTCACTCGCCACGGCATGTATTTGCTGCTAGGCCTATCCCTGGCCTACGCCGCCTTCCAGCTGCCCAGCCAGCTGTGGCAGCGCCTCGCCCCATGGCTGTTCGTGCTGGGGGTAGTGTTGCTCATGCTGGTCCTCGTCCCGGGCATCGGCTCCGAGGTCAAGGGTGCCCGGCGCTGGCTCCCCTTGGGTCCGCTGGGCAAGCTGCAACCTTCGGAATTCGTGAAACTGGCGGTGGTGCTCTATGCCGCCGATTACACGGTGCGCAAGGCCGGGTTCATGCACGACCTGCGCAAGGGTTTCCTGCCCATGTTCGCGGTCATGCTGGCGGTGGGGGGGCTGCTGCTCATGCAGCCGGACTTCGGTTCCTTCACCGTCATTGTCCTCATCGCCCTGGGCATCCTCTTCCTGGGCGGCCTCAACTGGCGGCTGTTCGTGGGTCTGATCCTGCTCCTGGCGGTGGGTTTTGTGCTGCTCATCTGGATGTCGCCCTATCGCATGGCGCGCGTCGTCGGCTATCTCAATCCCTGGGATGACCCCCTGGGCAAGGGCTACCAGCTCACCCACGCCCTCATCGCCTTCGGCCGGGGGGAGCTCACTGGCGTGGGCCTGGGCGACAGCGTGGAGAAGCTGCACTACCTGCCGGAGGCCCACAACGACTTCCTCTTGGCGGTCATCGGCGAGGAGCTGGGGCTCATCGGCGTGCTCGCGGTCATCCTGTTGTTTGCCTGGCTCACCTGGCGAGCCTTTTCCATCGGCTGGCAGGCCGCCCTCATGGGACGGAACTTCCAGGCCCTTGCGGCCCAGGGGATCGCCATATGGATTGGGGTGCAGGGCTTCATCCACATGGGCGTGAACATGGGAGTGTTGCCCACCAAAGGACTCACCCTGCCCCTCATGAGCTACGGCGGCTCCGCCATCGTCACCAACTGCTTGGCCCTCGCCCTGCTCCTGCGCATCGATTATGAAAATCGCTGCCTGATGCGAGGCAAAAGATCGTGAATACGGTGGATACACGCAATACGTCTTGCAATAGGCACGAGGCAGCGATTTCGGCGCAGGCTAACTTTTGCGCAGCAGAACTCAAGCATGCGCCAGCGGGCGGCCGGGGCCGAAGGCGGTGCCTGATGCGCGGCAAGGAGGGCAAGGCATGCGCCGCACCGTGCTGATCATGGCCGGCGGCACCGGCGGGCATGTCTACCCGGCCCTGGCGGTGGCTGAGCAGCTGCGCGGGGAGGGCTGGCGGGTGGTGTGGCTGGGCACACGCGCCGGCATGGAGGCCCGGCTCGCGCCGGAAAAGGGCTACGAGTTCATCGCCCTCACCTTCGGCGGTGTGCGCGGCAAAGGGATACTACGTCTGGTGCTGCTGCCCCTGCGGCTACTCGTCGCCTTCTGGCAGGCCGCCCGTGCCCTCTTCCTGGTCCGGCCCGACGCCACCCTGGGTCTGGGCGGCTATACCGCCTTCCCGGGCGGCATGATGGCCGTGCTCTTCAACAGGCCCCTGGTCATCCACGAGCAAAATGCCGTGGCCGGGCTCGCCAACCGTGTGCTCGCCTGTGTGGCCGACCGGGTTCTGCTGGGGCTGCCGACCGCCTTCAGCCACGCCTCAGACCGTCCCATCCCCTGCGGCCGGGTCAAGGCCGAATGGGTGGGCAATCCGGTGCGGCCGGAGATCGCCGCCTTGCCCGAACCTGACGAGCGCTATGGCGCTCGGCAGGGGCCCTTGCAAGTGCTGGTGGTGGGCGGTAGCCTGGGGGCGCTTGCCCTCAATGATCTACTGCCCCAGGCGCTGGCCCTCTTGCCGGCCGCTGGGCGCCCGGTGGTGCGGCATCAGGCCGGTGGGGGCAAGCTCGAGGCGCTGCTGGCCCGCTATGCCGAGGCGGGGGTTGAGGCGCAGTGTCTGGAGTTCATCGCCGACATGGCAGCGGCCTACGCCTGGGCGGATCTGGTGGTCTGCCGGGCCGGGGCCTCCACCGTGGCGGAGATCGCCGCCGCCGGCGTGGCGGCCCTGTTCGTGCCCTATCCCCATGCGGTGGACGACCACCAGACCGAGAACGCCCGCTTCCTGGCCGATGCAGGCGCCGCCTGGTTGATCCAGCAGCGCGATCTCACCCCCCGGGGGCTGGCGGACTGGCTGACGGGGCTTAGCCGGGAGACGCTCCTCACACGCGCCCGCAAGGCCCGTTCCCTCGCCAAGCCTGAGGCCGCGGCGCGGGTGGCGGAGGTGGTCAAGGAGCTGGGGGATGGGCCGGGGGGGATGCGTGCATCGGCCCAGGACCCTTCCCATCCCTCCTCCCCCATCCCCCATCCCCCGACCGGAGGCCGTCCGTGAAACACAAGGTCCGCCACGTCCACTTCGTCGGTATCGGCGGGGCCGGCATGAGCGGCATCGCCGAGGTCCTGCTCAACCTGGGCTACACGGTCTCCGGCAGCGATCTGCAGGACAACGCCGCCACCCGCCGCCTCGAGCAGCTCGGGGCGCGCATCCATCTGGGCCATGCCGCCGGGCACATCGCGGGGGCGGACGTGCTGGTGGTGTCCACTGCCGTGGCGGCGGACAACCCGGAGGTGATGGCGGCCCATGCAGCGCGCATCCCGGTGGTGGCGCGGGCCATGATGCTGGCCGAGCTCATGCGCTTCAAACAGGGCATCGCCGTGGCCGGCACCCATGGCAAGACCACCACTACTAGCCTGATCGCCAGCGTGCTGTCCGAGGCCGGGCTCGACCCCACCTTCGTCATCGGCGGCAAGCTGCTGGCCGCAGGCGCCAACGCCCGCCTGGGCCAGGGGGAGTACCTGGTGGCCGAGGCCGACGAGTCGGATGCCTCCTTCCTGCACCTCAACCCGGTGCTGGCGGTGGTCACCAACATCGACCAGGACCACATGGACACCTATGGCCACGACTTCGAGCGGCTCAAGGCCGCCTTCGTGGACTTCCTGCATCGACTGCCCTTCTGGGGCATGGCCGTGCTCTGTGCTGACGACCCCCATGTGCGTGCCATCCTGCCCCAGATCCACCGGCCGGTGATGACCTACGGCACCACCGACGACTGCGGCATCCAGGCAGTGGACGTCCGCCCCGAGGCGGGCGGGATGCGGTTTTGCGCCCTGCGCAACGGTGAGCGCTCGCCCATCGACGTCCAACTGAGCCTGCCCGGCCGGCACAACGTGCTCAACGCCCTGGCGGCCATCGCCGTGGCCTGGGAGCTGCAGCTGCCGGACGCCGCCGTGCAACAGGCCCTACGCAACTTCAGCGGCGTGGGCCGGCGCTTCCAGCGCTATGGCGAGATCACCCTGCCCGACGGGCGCCGCTTTGCCCTGGTGGACGATTACGGCCATCATCCCGCGGAGATGGCCGCCACCTTGGAGGCGGCGCGCAGCGCCTATCCCGGCCGACGCCTGCTGCTCGTCTTCCAGCCCCACCGCTACAGCCGCACCCGCGACCTGTTCGAGGACTTCGTGCGGGTGCTCTCCCAGGCCGATGCCTTGCTGCTCACCGAGGTCTATGCCGCCGGTGAGCCGCCCATCGTGGCGGCCGACACCAGGAGCCTCGCCCGCGCCGTGCGCGTGGCGGGCCGCGTGGAGCCGGTGTTCGTGGCCGAGGTGGCGGACCTGCCCCAGGCGGTGTTGCAGTGCGTGCAGGATGGCGACGTGGTGCTCACCATGGGCGCGGGCTCCATCGGCCAGCTGCCGGCGCAGCTGGCAAGACTGGGGGAGGCGGTATGAACGCCCTGGCCATCATCGAGGGCATCCCGGGGCTGCGCGGCAGCTTGAGCCTGCACGTGCCCATGGCACGGCACGTCTCCTGGCAGGCCGGCGGCGAGGCGGACCGTCTCTACGTGCCGGCCGATCTCGCAGACCTGGCCGCCTTCCTGCGCACCCTGGACGCGAACGAGCCCGTGTGCTTCATGGGGCTGGGTAGTAACCTCCTGGTGCGCGACGGCGGCTTCCGGGGCACGGTCATCCTGCTGCACCGTGCCCTGTCCGCCTTGCGTCTGGAGAGTCGCCGCCAGGGTACCGCCTGGGAGGGGCGCCAGGGCAATTTCGGCGTGATCTATGCCGAAGCCGGCGTGGCGAGCCCCAAGGTGGCCCGTTTCGCCGCCCGGCACGACCTGGTGGGCGCCGAATTCCTGGCCGGCATCCCGGGCACCGTGGGCGGGGCCCTGGCCATGAACGCCGGCTGCTATGGGCACGAGACCTGGGAGATCGTCGCCCAGGTCCTCACCATCGACCGCCGGGGCGAGACCCGGGTGCGTCTGCCGCGCGACTTCCGGGTGGGCTACCGTCAGGTGGTAGCCCAGCGGGAGGAGTGGTTTGTGGCCGCCTGGCTGCTCCTGCCCAGGGGCGACGGCGAGGTCGCCCGGCAGGAGATCAGGAAGCT
>FWPV01007255.1_pt1 | contig 20349 bp, 17 predicted proteins | sample 2228371 | NCBI WGS metagenome assembly FWPV01 (sample SAMEA103939776, study PRJEB20133) | metagenome | reverse complement strand
CACGTTCGGGTGGGCGGGACGGGCCGCAACCCCGGCTGCGGCAGCAAGAAAAGTGCGGCGAGTCATGGCTCAGGCTCCTTTCCAGGATTGTATTCCTTTGGATCTAGTGGCTGCTCGCCGCGCCGCCCGGCTGACTCTTGTCCGGCGGCTTGGAAGACTCCAAGTACTGCACGAGAACGGATACCCGCCGGTTCGACGGAGATTCGGGATCATCCGGAACGAGCAACCGCTGATCGGCGTGCCCGCGGATTTGCACCACCTGATCTTTCCGCACGCCGGCGTCCATCATCAGACGCCGGGCGGCGTTGGCGCGGTCCGCCGAAAGCTCCCAGTTCGAATAGCCGTTCTCGCGATGGTAAGGGCGGGAATCGGTGTGCCCCTCGATCTGAAGCCGGTTGGGCAGCTTGGCGAGTTCCGCCGCCAGTTGTTGGAGCATATGTTCGCCTGAAGGCGTGGGCTTGGCGCTGCCGAGTTCGAAAAACATTCCCTTTTCAGTCTCGAGCAGCTCCACGCGCAGACCTTCGGCGGTGATCGTCAAAATGACTTGATCCTTAATCCGCTGGAACTCAGGCAACTGCCGGATGGCGGCCTCGATCTTCTCCTTGAGATTCTGCATGTCATCTTTCGGCTCAGGCACGTTGCCTGCAATGCCGCTGCCGCTGATCTTTCCTTTGCCTGAGGGGTCGCGGAAATAGCCGCCCACGGCTTCCTGCACCTTCTTGCTGCTGTTCATGAGCCAGAGGACGATGAACAGCGCCATCATGGCGGTGACGAAATCGGCGTAGGCGACTTTCCATGCGCCCCCGTGATGGCCGCCATGCCCGGCGACTTTCTTTTTGATGATGACTGGCGCGGGGGCGTCGGGCATAGGCTTATCAGGCGGCTTGCGCGGCTGGACCGCGGCTCTTGCAGGCGGCTTCGAATTCCTTGAAACTCGGCCGCAGATGGGAGGGGATAGCGCGGCGCGCGAACTCGGCCGCAATTAACGGCGACGCGCCCTTGAGGAACGCCACCAAGCCGACGCGGATGCAAGCCAGATACTGGCTTTCGGCTTCCGCCTGCTTGTGCATGTTGGCGGCTAGCGGTCCGACCATGCCGTAGCACAGCAGGATGCCTAGGAAGGTGCCCACCAGGGCGGCAGCCACTTTGTGGCCGATCTCTTCCGGAGGTCCGCCCAGGGCGCCCATCGTGATCACTACGCCGAGCACCGCCGCTACGATGCCCAAGCCCGGCAAAGAATCGGCTACCGTGGTCAGCGCTGCCGCCGGTTTCCCGGCTTCGTGGTGGTGGACCTCCATATCGAGCTCCATCAATTGGTCGAGGTCGTGCGGACTCGCTCCCGCGCTCACCGCCACCCTCAGCGTGTCGCACAGAAACGCGAGCGCGTGGTGGTCCGCCAGAAACGCCGGATACTTGTTGAACACCGGGCTCTTGGCTGGTTCTTCAACGTCTGTTTCCAGCTTGGCTAGCCCGCTGCGCCGCCCGTGCGTGAACAGGTCGTTCAGCATTTTGAGAGTCTCGAGGTAGCGCGCCATCGTGTAAGGGCTTCCCTTAAGCGTGCCCACAAGCCCCGAGGCGATTTTTTTCAGGATGTGGAGCGGGTTGGCTACAAGCACGGTTCCTGCGGCGGCGCCGCCTATGATCACCAATTCGGCGGGCTGGAACAGAACACGCAGGTTCCCGTGCTCCATCAAGTACCCTCCGATGATCGACCCGAATACGACCAGCAACCCGATGATGACGAACATTTATCCGGCTACACCCGCCTCCGGCTTTGCTTATCGGCCCTTAGACGGCGATCTTGACCACACTAAGGTCCCTGCGGAGCCGAGCGCCGGGTCCCGGTGGCCAGGGGTCTGGCGGACTCCGCCGCGGGGCGCAAAGCCTATCAATCGCAATGAGTTGCGGGTGCTCGCGCGATTTGCGCGTTTGACAGGCGGCTCGGATTCCGGTATCCTGGTTGTTTTGCGAGATCCTTCGGGAGAAAGTCTGTCTCATGAAAACCCAGTTCCCGTCCGGGGAATCCATTGTCCGCAACTGGCACGTCATCGACGCCGCCGGCAAGGTCCTCGGCAGAGTCGCATCGGAAGCCGCTAAGATTTTGATGGGCAAGACCAAGCCCTGTTACACGCCGTTTCTCGACACCGGCGATCACGTAATCATCATCAACGCAGCTCGCGTCCGCCTCACCGGCGACAAAGAGAACCAGAAAATCTACCGCCACCACTCCGGATATCCGGGGGGATTGAAAGAGATCAGCGCGCGCAAACTGCGCGCCACCCGGCCGGAAAAGATGGTGGAAATGGCCGTACAGGGCATGCTGCCTAAGTCGAAACTTGGCAAGCACATGGCCCGCAAGCTGAAGGTTTACGCCGGCGACCGCCATCCCCATCAGGCTCAGAAGCCCGTGGAGCTGGCCTTGTGAGCGTCGCGAGCCGAGCCGTCAAAGAAGTTTAGAGAGGGATCTGAGTGCCTAGCAATCTCGTTCAGTATTTAGGAACCGGCCGCCGGAAGACGTCCGTGGCGCGGGTCTTCCTCCGGCCGGGGAAGGGCGTCATTAAGGTCAACGGCCGGGACTTCGAGGAGTACTTTCCGGCTGAGACAGCGCGCGCGCTGGTGCGCCAGCCGCTGCTCGCCACGGAGACAGCGGACAAATTCGACGTGTTGATCCTGGCGTCCGGCGGGGGATTTAGCGGGCAGGCGGGCGCAGCCCGGCTGGGCATCGCCCGCGCCTTGGTGGAATTCAACGCCGAACTGCGCGCCAAACTGAAGGAATTGAAGATGCTCACGCGCGACCCGCGCGCGCACGAGCGGAAGAAGTATGGACAGGCTGGGGCGCGCCGCCGCTTCCAGTTTTCAAAGCGCTAGCGGCAGATTTGGAGCGGCGCTGTGCAGCCCGCTCTCTCTTGCAACGTTATGTCCCGCGTCGCAAATCTCGTTTGGGCCGCGCGCGGGATGGCATGAAACCAGCATCCGCCACAAGGAGGATTTTTGCCTAGCATTTCAATGAAGGAATTGCTCGAAGCCGGCGTTCACTTCGGGCACCAGACCAAGCGCTGGAATCCGAAGATGAAGGAATACATCTTCGGGGAACGCAATGGGATCTATATCATCGATCTCCAAAAGACTCTCAAGCTCTTCAAGGACGCCATGCAGTATGTCGGCGAAATGGCGCGCCAGGGTAAGACGGTGCTGTTTGTAGGCACCAAGCGCCAGGCGCAAGAAGCTGTCGCCGAAGAAGCCACGCGCTGCGGCCAGTATTACGTCAACCAGCGGTGGTTGGGCGGGCTGCTCACCAACTATCAAACTGTGCAGCGCTCCATTAAACGCCTCAAGGAACTCGACGCCATGGCGGAAGCCGGCGATTGGGGCAACCGCACCAAGAAGGAAATCATCGGGTTAGAGCGCGAGCGCAAGCACCTTCAGCAGAACTTGGCCGGAATTAAAGACATGCCCGGCTTGCCTGACCTGCTGTTCGTGATCGATTCCAACAAAGAAGCCATCGCCGTGGCGGAAGCGCGCCGGCTGGGCATTCCGGTGGTGGCCGTGGTGGACACCAACTGCGATCCCGACCTGGTCGACTGGGTGATCCCCGGCAACGACGACGCTTTGCGCGCCATCCGGCTTTTCACCAACAAGATTGCCGACGCCGTGATCGAGGGCCGCGCGCTCGCCACCGAGCAGGAGTTCGCCGCCGAGCGCATAGTGGCCGAAGAGGTAGTGACGGAAGTGGATCTTAGCCAGCACGCGCACTACCTGGCGCCGGAATTCGCCGAGCAGCTCATGCAGGAGAGCATGCCGGACGAAGACTTGCCCAGCGTTTCGCTGCCGAAGAAGAGCGAGCCCGACACGAGCGAAACCGCTCCGGCCGGGACGTTGTAAAACGAAAATTCCAGGACAACCAGGACTAGATACACTATGGCGGAAATCACCGCACAACTCGTCAAAGAGCTCCGCGAACGCACGGGCGCGGGCATGATGGAGTGCAAGAGCGCTCTGGTGGAGGCCAAAGGCGACCTCGCCGAGGCGGAGGTCGTCCTCCGCAAGCGGGGTCTGGCTTCGGCCGCCAAGAAGGCCGGGCGCGCTACCCGTTGCGGCGTCATCGGCACGTACGTGCATCCGGGCGCGCAGTTGGGCGTCATGGTGGAAGTCAACTGCGAGACGGACTTTGTGGCCCGCAACGAGGAGTTCCAGCGGCTGGTGCACGACATCGCCATGCAGATCGCGGCAGCCGACCCGAAGTTCATCCGCAAAGAAGACGTGACTCCGGAAGTGCTCGAAAAGGAGAGAGAGATCCAGCGCGCCCGCGCGCTGGCCGAGGGCAAGCCGGAAAAAATCGTGGACAAAGTGGTGGAAGGGCGCTTGGCCAAATTTTACGAGGAGGTTTGCCTTTACGAGCAGCCCTTTATCAAGGACAACACGCTGACCGTGGGGCAGTTGATCGCCGGGCGCATCGCCACGATCAAGGAAAACATCACGGTCTCCCGTTTCGTCCGTTATAAGGTGGGCGAAAGCGCGCCGCAAGCTCAGGCTGAGCCAGCCCAGTAGCTGGATTTGCGGCCGCCAAGCCGCGGAGCCGGACATGCCCAAATATCAGCGCATCCTCTTGAAACTCTCCGGCGAGGTCATGGCGGGCGCAGGCTCGTTCGGCATCGACTCGCGGCGCGTCGCCGCGCTGGCCGCGGAAATCGCCGGGGTGGCGGCAGCCGGGGTCTCGATCGGCATCGTCGTGGGCGGCGGGAATTTCTTCCGCGGCATTACGGCTCCCAGCGAAATGAACCGCGTCACCGCCGATCAGATGGGCATGCTCGCAACCGTTATGAACTCCCTCGCCCTTCAGGACCAGCTTGAACGGGCCGGCGTGGTGACGCGCGTGATGAGCGCCATCCACATGAATCAGGTGTGCGAGCCCTACTACGTTCGCCGCGCCTTGCGGCATTTGGAAAAGGGGCGCGTGGTCATCTGCGCCGGCGGCACGTCGAATCCGTACTTTTCCACCGATACCGGAGCGTCGTTGCGAGCCCTCGAGCTGCGCGCCGAGGTCTTCGCGAAGGCGACCCGCGTCGACGGCGTCTATGACAAGGACCCCCTCAAGCACGCGGACGCGGTCTTGTTCCGCGAAATCACTTACCAGGAAGTCCTGAGCCGGGGATTGCAAGTCATGGACGCATCCGCTGTGGCCATGTGCCGGGACAACGGTTTGCCGGTGGTGGTTTTCAACCTCAACGTGCCAGGGAATATAATGCGAATGACAATGGGTGAGCCGGTTGGCACGCTGATCCATTAGTTGCGTTGTTCACATGGAGATGAGGCCTCAATGAAATCAGGACAACAGCCCAGCAATACGTTTCAAAGCGTGAAAGACGTGCAAGCCAGCGCCAAGACGCGCATGGAAAAGGCGATTGCCGACTTGCAGCACGAAATGGCTTCCATCCGCACGGGGCGCGCTTCGGTGAACCTGCTCGACGGCATCCGTGTGGATTACTACGGCACGCCGACGCCGCTCAACCAAGTGGCGACGCTGCACGTTCCCGAGCCTTCGATGATCACCGTGCAGCCGTGGGACGTCTCCATGATCGGCGCGATCGAAAAGGCCATTCGCGCCTCCGATCTGGGACTGAACCCCTCCAACGACGGCAAGATCATCCGCGTTCCGATCCCTCCGCTTACCGAAGAGCGGCGCAAGGAGCTGGTCAAGAAACTCCACCACATGGCGGAAGACCATCGTGTGGCCATGCGCAATATCCGCCGGGATGCGAACGAAGCGTTGAAAAAGCTGCTCAAGGACAAGCTCATCAGCGAGGATGACGAACGCCGGGCGCTCGACGAAGTTCAGAAACTCACGGACTCCAACATCGCCAAGCTCGATCAGATGGCCAAGCTGAAGGAGAAAGAGATCCTCGAGATCAAGTAAGCCAAATATTACTTTGCCGTAGCCAAGATCCCATCAATCAGCCGGGCGAGAAAGCGCGCTCCGCACGCTAGCAAGATGCCCCGACCTCTGAGGTGAATTCGAAACTTCGAGGCCAGAGAAAAGGCGCCACGCCCTCAACGTGCAAGCCATTGAGAGCCGGCAGTGCACTTTCAACGGCTAAAGGGTCAGAACAGAAAGCGGAGTGCTAGCTGAATGATCCGGGGGCTACGTGCCCCGGTGAGTTCGCCGAAACGGGCATTGACCTGCTCGCCCGTTTTGGCGTCGAAACGCGCCGTTGTATCCAGTCCGCTGAACTGCGTGTGATTGAAGGTGTTGTACGTCTCGCACCGGAACTGAAATCTGGCGCGTTCGGTAACTGGAAAATCCTTGAAAACTGCGATGTCCCAGTTGTTGATTCCGGGGCCGCGGATCACGGTCCGAGCCGCGTTGCCGAACGTGCCGACCTCCGGCAGCCGGAAAACATCGGTATTGAAGTAGCGGTGAAAAGTCCGCTTGCTCTTGGGCAGGACGGGGTTGTCTAAGACCACGATGCGGGCGCCCTGGCTTGGTGTACCTGTGATGTCCAGGGCCGTTGTTGTGCTCCATCCAACGCCTGTGGGATTGCCACTTACAAAGCTGGCAATGCCGGAGATCTGCCAATGGTTCAGAATCTTATCAACGACAGCACTGCTGACCGGCGCTCGCGGCGCCTGCCACAACCAATTGAGTTTGAGGATGTGCGTCCGGTCGAAATCCGACAAGCCGTAGTTCCAGACCCGGACTGGCAGCAGTGCGCTCACGGTGCTCTGGTCGCTGGAGTTGAAGTCCATGGCTTTCGACCACGTCCACGCCGCGCCGAACTGAAACCCGCGCGCGAACCGGCGGTTGGCGGTGACCTGCAACGAATGGTAATTCGAAGAAGCAGCCCACTCCCTGTAGATCAGGTTGTTGTAACCCGTGTAGGGTACCAGGAACTGCTTCGAATAGGCCCTGTTCGTTGTCGGATCGATGTTCTTTGGCTGGAAATTAGCGCCGGGCGGAACAGGGTTCAGGTCCCGCTGCCACATCAGGTGCCGCCCCACGCTGCCCACGTATCCAACATCCACCACGGCGCCAAAACCGATATCGCGCTGCACGGTCAGGTTCCAGTTGTAGACCGTAGGTATCTTGCCGATGATGTCCACACCCTGCACGTTCTGCGTGGGAGAGAGCCCGCCGGCGGTTAGAAACGTATCGAACGTGCTGTTGGGCACCTGAGGGTTGTCAACCAGCGGCGGCATGAAAGCGTGAGCCAAAATCTGCGCGTCGAGATTCTGACGGTTATAGAACATGCCGAAACCGCCGCGCACGGCGGTCTTTCCGTTGCCGGCAACGTCCCACGCAAAGCCGAAGCGCGGCGCGTACTGCACTCCGCGATCTTTCACGAGCCCGCGTGGGAGCGAGGGGTCAGTCAGCGGAGAAACCATCCCATTCACCGGGCTCCCGGTGCCCGGCGCAACGAATCCGATGGCCGAGACCGGGTAGACCGCACCGGTGACCGGGTGGATACCCACGCGCTTTCCGCCCACCATCCTAGGCTGGATCAGTTGTACTGCTTTCGAGGGGTCCCACGCGCCGGGAAGGAATCCAGAAATGCGGTTTCCCTTCTCCCAGATCGGCGCCACCAGCATGAAGCGCATGCCGTAGTCGAGAGTCAGCCGCCGCGTCACCTTCCAAGAGTCCTGCGCAAACCATTCGATATTGCTCAGGCGCCATTCGGGAAACGGGCGGTCGGTACTTTCCGTGTAGTTGCGGAATATCCCCAGTGCGGCGTTGGAGTAGGCGTAGTTTGTATCAAGCGGGTTATTTGCGTCGCGTCCGAAATCGAAACTGCCGAAGGGGATCAGTGAGTTGTCCGACGCGCCACGGAAGATGAAGTCGTAGTAAAATCCGACTTTCGTAATATGCGCGGCGAAGGTCTTAGTGAGATTATCGTTGACGGTAAAGGTCTTGTGATTTGTGTAAAGCGGGAACCGGCCGTCATATCCGATTACGGCGGGCGCATTAACCCCGCCGAAGGCCACCGCCGGAAGCACGTTTAACGGGTTGGCCTTGGGGTTGAACTGCCCTACCTTGAAGCCGATCTTGTCCCTTTGCAACGCAGAAATTCCGTCGCTTACAATCTCGCGTTCGGGCCGGTCGACGTAACCCGCGTTCAGCTCGTTAATGAGGGTCGGCGAAAAAATCCGTTTGAAACTGCCTATCACACCCTGCCCATCGAAAGTGCGCTTATCGTTCAGCACGCCCCAGTTGATGCTGTGCCCCACGAACGGGCCTTGGTTGGCGTCTTTGTGCGCGGAGTAGTTCACCGTCAAAAAGTTGTTTGAGTTCAAGTTGTAGTCTATCTTCAGTGTTGTGGCCTGCTTTGGTTGGTCGTTCTCACCCTGGAAGATGTAGTTGTACTTGCCGCCGGAGATGCCGCGGTCAAAGAAGTTCGGGAGCGGGAAGACGGTTAGCAAGACCCTTCCGTTAGGGTCAACGCGGTTCGCCGGGATTACGTTCCCGGGGAATGGCTTGCCGGTGGTGGGGTCATTGATCACAATCAGCTTGTTATTGAGGTCTACCGATTGGGAGAAGTCCCCGATGCGTTCCAATTGCGTCGGAACTGTTATGCGCTGCAAAGCGGTCCCTGTCTTGAGCGGCCAGAACTCCTGGTTCCAGAAGAAAAACAGCTTGTCCTTGTTCGTATTAAACTTGCCCGGAATGTAAACGGGTCCGCCGATATTGTAGTTGAAGGTGTTGTAACGGTAGCGCGGCTTGGGAGCGCCCACCTGGTTATTGAAGTAGTTGTTGGCGTTAAACTGCTCGTGCCGTTTGTAGTAGGAGCCGCCACCGTGGAATTCCTTGGTTCCGGACTTCGTGACGATCTGCACATTGGCGCCGGACATGCGGCCGTACTCAGCCTGGTAGTTTGACAACAACACCTTGACTTCGGCAACTGCATCCTGGCTGATCATGAGCACCGAGTTATTGTTGTTGCCGATGGCGTTGAGCGCCATGCCGTCGAAGGTGACGCTCGTGGTGTTTTGGCGATTCCCGTTGACGATAAGATTCCAGCCGCGCGAGATGACATCGCTATCGGACCGATTCACCACACCGGGTAGCAGTTGCAGCAGTTCCATCACATTGCGGCCGCGGATGGCAATCTGGGCCACCTGCGCGCTAGTGATCGTGCCGGACCGTTCCGCGCTGACCGTCTGGACCACGGCGCCGCGAGCTTCGACAGTTATTGACTCAGTGACGTTCCCAACTTGGAGTGTCAGTCTACCGACGGGCAATCGTTCAGCCGCGCTGAGGTTGATGCCTTCTTTCGTTAGCCTCTTAAAGCCGGAGCACTCGACAGTGATCGAGTATTCGCCCGGCGGCAGGGTGCTAAACACGAAATCGCCTTGAGCATCTGTCTGTGTCTTTCGCTGAGCGCCCGTCGCGCGGTGCACGAGGGTTACTTCAGCCCCAGTGACAGCGGCGTCCGTGGAGTCAACCACCGAGCCCACAATGGAGCCCGAAATGCTCTGGCCAAACGCCAAGCTGCTGCCCAATAGAACAGCAACCAAGAAGTGCAGCGTTTTCTTCATGACTTGCTCCTGCTTCAGGTTTGTCCCGTCAGAAAAAATCTCTAGCGGCAGTTCGTCCGGGATTTCGATTTTGGGTTCCCGTACGAGTTCAGTATGCACCCACACCGCCCTTGTATCAAGCCTCCAGCGCCTTGCCGCAGCTTTCGGCTGCCGGGCGGCCTCGGCCCGCACCCCCCACACGGCGCCGCTTCTGGAGCCGTTCGATCTCCGGCAGCAGCAATTCTTCCCCCCTCGACCCCCGCCACGTTGCCCGGCCGCAGCCCCCAAACAGTCGCCGTAGCGGTTGAACAGCCCCCGGAGTGGCAGCAGGCGGTCTTGAATCGGCCGTTGTAAGCGCGCGGCTCCTGCCAGGCGAACACCGGAATCCCGGTCGCGTCCAGGTCCGGCGCCGCGCGTTTGGGCGAGGCGAGGGCTTCTGCTTTGCCGATCTGCTCCCGGTGGATCCACCCCAGGCCGGCGAAATTCTCCTCGCGGCGAGCCTCCCGGTCTCGAAGCAGTGCAGCCCGGAGGCCGATGCTGCCCCGGACGAGGGCCAGTCAAGTGCTGTTCTATGAGTTCACTTCATCCGAGGCGTTCGTCCGACTCGCGCTCCACAATCGGGTCCCTTTCAGAGATGCACCGCGCTCCCTGGGGATCCGGTTACAAAAGGAGATTGACGGAGCGCTGAGACGGTCCCTGCCGTTCCTTACCCATTGGGTTTGGGGCTTCCGGGCGTCTGTGCGGCATCGAAACCCGGACGGGGATAGATGCCATGCGCTATCGAGGTCTGCGGTAAATGTTTCAGCCAGAATCCGGGCTCGATCACTTCCGCACAAGCGGCGTGACCGTAATGTCACGGATCTCGATGGGTCCGTGGTCTCCCTGAATGGAGATCGGACCTGGAAGACCTTCGTCGGCGTCGTGCGCCATGGCGGTGAAGCCTTCCACCTCCACTTTGTCGTGAATCTTCACGCCGTTGAAAACAACCGTCAATGTGCGCCCGATCAGCCGGATGTCATAGGTCTGCCACTCGCCCGCGGGCTTGCTAGCGTTCACGCGGGGCGCGATGCGGCTGTACAACGCCCCCGCCGTGTGCGTGTTCGGCTCCCTGCCGTAGTCCTCAAGCACCTGAATTTCGTAACGTCCGCGTAATCCGATGCCGCTGTTGGTCTTCGGACCAAGGCGAAATTCAACGTGGAGATCGAAATTCCAGAACTTCTCCGCAGACTTCAAATTATTGGCGCCGGCGACGTTCTTCATGATGCCGTTCTCCACCGTCCACCCAAGCTCCTTGCCTTCGATGATGGGCAGCCACCCGGATAGATCCTTGCCGTTAAAGAGCTTCACCGGGCGAGCCGGTTTCCATGCGCCGTCGTCTTTGTCGGTGATGACGGGCGCCCGCATGCCTACCCATTTCATCCGCGGCGCGTTCTCGCGCCCTTCCACCCAGAATTCCCCGATCAGTTTCCCGTCTTGCAGCTTCGCCGTATATACGCCGCGCGGCTGGTTCGGACCCTTGGCGTCCCTGACATAGCGCTTGTTCATGTAGAAGCGCAGCTCGCCGTTGGCGATTTTCATTTCTGGAATGACGTCCATATCGCCGCCGGGAGCCCCCACGAATTTGCCCGTGGGATGGGGCGTTCCCGCGCCGTTGACTTCGAGCCACCACACGCGGGCGGTGTAGCCTTCCACCTTGATCGTCCACCGGCCGTTGAAATCCTGGTCAGCCGCCATGAGAGCAGCCGCCGAAAGGAGAAGAACACTGAGTGCGCGCATAACCGTACCCTTCATCATACCCGCATCGGGCCGCCTCTCCGGGCGGCGGATAATGGTTGGCATGAAGACCAACGCCACACGCCTGCTCGACCGGCTCGGCATCCGCTATGAGGTGCGCGAGTATGAGGTGGACCCGGACGATCTCAGCGCGGAGACGGTGGCGGCTAAGATCGGTCTTCCCGCGGAGCAAACGTTCAAGACCCTTGTGGCGCGCGGGGACCGGACCGGAGTCTGCTTCGCCGTGATACCCGGCAACGCCGAACTGGACCTGAAAGCGCTCGCCCGTCTCTCCGGCGACCGGAAAACCGAGGTGGTCCCCTTAAAGGAAGTGCAGCCTCTCACCGGTTACGTGCGCGGCGGCGTGACGGTGCTGGCGGCGCGCAAGGAGTACCCGGTTTTTGTGGACGAGACGATCATCCTGTTCGACCGGGTGGCTGTTTCCGCAGGGCAGCGCGGGCTTCAGATCGTGCTGGCGCCGGAGGATTATTTGCGGGCGGTGAACGCCGCCGTGGGAGAGATTGCGAGGCTCAAATGATCGCTGTGTTGGCTTTTCTGATGGGCGGATGGTGGATGGACACCCCGGTCCGCCTCATTCAAACCAATTTACGGGAGAAAGACACCGCGCTCGACGTCCGCCGCCTGGTGGATCAACTTTCCGGCTTCCGGGCGAACGCGGTCCTGTTCGGCATGGGCGGCATTGTCGCCCACTATCCCACCCGGGTTCCGCTCCATCCGCGCAGCGCTTACTTGCCCAAAGACCGGGACCCGTTTGGCGAACTTGTGGCGGAGGCTCACCGCCGGGGCATCCGAGTCATCGGGCGTTTCGACTTCTCCAAAGCCCACAAGCCCGCCTTTGACGCCCATCCCGAATGGTTCATTCGCCGCGCTTCCGGCGGCCCCGTCATTTACAACGGGCTTTACTCCGCCTGCATCAACGGCGGTTACTACCGCGAATTCGCGCTCCAAGTGCTGGCCGAAGCGCTTGAACGCTATCCGGTCGACGCGCTGTTTTTCAACATGTTCGGCAATCAGCTTAGCGACTACAGCGGCAACTGGGTGGGGCCGTGTCATTGCAACGCGTGCGAGTCCCGCTTCCGCGCCCGGCACAACCGCGCCATCCCCGAAAAGCCGGACGCCGCCTACCGGCAGTTCCTCACCGATTCGGCTCACGAAGTCGCGGCGCTGTTTGCGGATTTTATTCACAAGAAGCGTCCGGGAACGGGCTTTTTCACTTACGTGCAGGCGCACACGGACTCCATCATGAGCGAGTCCAACACCGCCGTGAACCGCCCGCTGCCCCTATGGCCGTACTCAGCGAGCGACAACGTCAACCGCGGGCGCAACTCCGAACCCGGCAAGATGGCCATCAACCTCTGCATGAGCTTCATTGACTACCCATGGCGCTTCGCTACGGTTCCGCCTGCCGAAATCGCACTGCGGCTGTATCAAAGCCTCGCCCACGGAGGCGTGGCGGCGCTGAACATGCACGGAACCATGGATCAGGAGGATGCGAGCGCGCTTGCCGCCGCCAAGCCGGTCTTTCATTGGGCGGCGGAGCGGGAAGATCTGTACGTGGGGCAGGAGAGCGCCGCGCGGGTGCTCCTGCTCAGCGGCGGGGGCTCTTCTTACCGGGGGTTGTTCCGGATTCTCACCGAGAACCATATCCCTTTCGCCGTCAGCGCGAACGCGCGGCGTTTGGCCGAGTTCGATCTGGTGGTAGCCGCCGAGACTCCGCCCGAGCTCGACCGCTATCTCAAGAATGGAGGGCGCGCGATCGTCGCCGCGCCGCGCGCCCCGGGGTTGGATTTGCCGCGCCCGGTGCGCGAATGGCAGGACGTCAAAGGCTATTTCCGGATTCATGACCGCGAACTTTTCCCGAATCTTTCCGGCGTCAACCTCACGATGCTCGACGGGGCGTACACGGAGTATCCGCCGGCTGGCAAGCCGCTGCTGACGCTGATTCCGCCCTCCATGTTCGGACCGCCCGAGCGGGTGCACATGGACGCCATCGAAACCGACAAGCCCGGTTTGCTGCTGACGCCTTACGGCAAGGGGCGGCTCGCCTATCTCCCATGGGATCTCGGAGGGTTGTACTACCGGCTGAGCTCCCCACCGCATGCCGCCATCCTCACGGCGCTCATTGACCATCTGCTGCCGGAAGGGCGCCAGATTAAGACGAACGCCCATCCGCTGGTTGAGATGTCGCTGATGCGCCAAACGGCCAGGAACCGGACCCTGTTGCACCTGATCAATCTGACCGGACATTCGCAGACGGGTTATTTCCCGCCGGTCCCGATGCGCGGGATCGAGATTCAGGTGAGGGGACAGTTTGAAACGGTAGAGGCTGCGCGATTGGGCGTACGGCTTGCGGCAAGCCAGGAGTCCGGCTACACCCGCTTCATTCTTCCCGAACTTTCCGCCTACGAAGCGGTCATCCTGCGTTGACCCGGATTCAGGTGTTCAACCGACAGACAATTCAGCCGCGGGACCTTAGCATGGAGTTATGTGGGCCGCAGCAGCCGTGGCGCTTGCCGGGGCTACGATCTTAGCCCCGGAGCAGGCGCTGAGGTCGCGGTGCGAGAAGGATTCAGCGGTGGTGGCGATCTTGTCCCCGCGCGATGAGATCCGCATCCGCTTTGCCGTCAACACGGAAAACGGACGCTGCTACAAAGTCTCCACCTCCCGCGGGGAGGGCTATCTCTCTGAGAGCGCTCTGGCGGAAGCGGAAGAATTCGAGAGAGCCCGGCGCGCAGGAGCATTTCTTGAAGTCGTGCGTGAGATGAAAGCCGCGCCGGACAGCCCTCCGCCGCTAGCCGCCGCAATCCGCCTGCTCGAATCCAGCCAGCCGGGCGAGGCGCTGAATCTGTTGGAGAAAGAACTGCGCGCCGGGCGGAAAGACCCGCAGGTTCTCGCCATGGCAGGCGTGGCGGCGTATCGCACGGACGACTTGCGGCGCGCGGCATCGTATCTCGAAGAATCGCTCCAACTGCGCCCCAGCGCCGCGGTGCGGCAGGTACACGCGAAGGTGGTCCGGGAGCTGGCGGCGGACCAAGGCTCGGAGCGGAAGTTTGGCTCACGCTTCGCTCTGCGCTACGACGGGCGCGCGGTTTCCGAAGAAGCCGCCCGCGCGCTGGTGGCGGCTCTCGAACAGGAGTACTGGCGAATCACGACGGAATTGGGTTGCCGGTGGGGCGAGCGCATCAACGTGATTGTCCAGACTCCTCAGGTTTATCGCCAAGCGGCTGACGCAGCAGAATGGAGCGCCGCCCGCTACGACGGGCGTATTCACGTGGCGCTGCTCGAACCCGGCGCTGGGGAGCGTACCCGGCGTCTATTGGCCCATGAGTTGACCCACGCTTGTCTGGCGACGCTCGGGCAGTGGCCGGCGTGGTTGCACGAAGGCTTGGCTCAAAAGCTCTCAGGCGCAGCTCTTTCGCCCGCGGCAGAGCGGCAAGCCCGCGCCGCGCTGAAAACGGGCAAGCTGCCGCGCCTTGACCGGCTTTCGCAGGATTGGTCCCGGCTCAGCGCCGGCCACGCGGCTCAAGCGTATGCGGCCGCCTTGGCGGCAGTGGAGTTAATATACGCCAGTTACGGGCGCGAGGGGATCCGGAATATCCTGAACCATCCCGCCGGACTGCCGCAAATCACGGAGTACGTTCAGCGCCGTTTGGCTGAGTGACGGCTTGAGCGGCTTCTTCGGGGATGTAATAGATCCGGATCGAGCGGCCGGCGCGGGCGACCGGGGCGTGCTTCTCAAGCCAGGCGAAGCCGTCGTAGGGCGGCGTCCGCCCGTCATCCATGCGCAGCCGCCGCTCGCTGATGGCGATCCAGCCGGTCGTAATTTCGTAAGGCTGAAGCGGAGCATGCGGGGGCAGACCCATGCGGGTCAAGTCATTCGTCCCCGAGAGGGCGACGCTGAGTTCGTCCACGCCCAATTCCTGTAGCAGGTGCGCCAAGCGGCCAACGTCTTTGCTGCCGTCGAAAGCCCGCACCGGATTCAGCCATGTCCCGAAGAGACTCTGATAGGCGTGGTAATCCGGGTGCGCGCGAATGGAAACGGACGCCAGGATCAAGGCGAGCGCCGCCGCCATCGCTTTTCCGGCGGATCGCAGCCGGTCACTCTCCCAAAGCGCCGCCAGAGCCGCCGCAGCGGCGATCGCCATGAACGGATAGCACCCGGATAGATGCCGCGGCGCGAACGTCAGTTGGCTCACGGCGTTGACTGCGAGGACGCAGAATGGCGCGGCCAGGATAAGCGTGCGCTCCCGCCGCTTCTCCTTCGACCACGCACCCGCCGCCCATGCGGTCCAGGCGAGCGCCAGGCAGATCCAGAAGGACAGCGGCAATTCTGAGAGCAGCATGACCGGAAAGTAGTACCAGACCCCCTCAGTCCGCACCGCGCCCATGAAGTAATACGGTTCTGCCCCGCGGTTGAACGTGTGGCGCAGGAAAAGCAAGTCTGCGATGCCCGGAGCCAGATTGCCCAACGGCACAGGGGTTTCGAGGGCGGCGTAGATCGCTCTCTGCCAGATCGAGCCTTGCGGGACGAGGTGGTCGATCAACGGATGCGAACCGCGCAGCGTCGAAATCGGGACCACGGCAAACCGGAATACGCCCCACAACGTCAGCGCCATCGCCAGCATGGCGGTCAGCGCCAGACGTCGATTGCCGGCCATGCGCCGGATCACATCGCGCCGCAGGATGATCGCCGTCGCCGCCATCAGAGCCGCCATGTATGGAATGGAGGAGTATTTCGTTCCCGCGGCGGCGCCCGCCACGACGCCCAACCAGACGGCGTTGCGATAACCGGGGGCGTCGAGCCAAACCAGCCACCGCCAGACGAACAGCGCCAGCATGGCGGCCAAAGCCAGGTCGTTGTAAGCTACCGAAGCCATGTTCAGCACCGGCGGCAAGAGCGTGAAGCACAGCACCGCCAGAACGCCTACCGCGGGGCTAAAGAGCCGCGAACCCAGCACGTAAATGCATGCGCCCGCGAGCCACAAATACAGCAAGGTTCCGGAACGCGCTAGCGCGAGGTTCCGCCAATACTCCCCGCCGGAATGCAACACAGCGGTCCCTGCGGCATAAAAGTCTCGCTCCTGCGCCGGACGCAGACCCTTGAAATACAGCGGCGCCGCCAGCACGGCGCGAGCCAGAGGCGGGTGCATTGGGTCGCAGGCGGATGAACACGAACTCCACCATTCCAATCCGCAAAGGATGTGCGCCGGCTCGTCCCACGCCTGGCTGAAAACCGGATAGGTGGAGACGGCGCGCAGCGAGGCGGCGATCAGAATCACCGCCACCATGAACCGCGGACCAGTGAATCTCACGCCGCCTCCCTCACCGCATGAGCCGCCAGAAAGTGTCCCGTAAGCCACCGCACCGGCAGGCGGTCCAGCCGTTCGAAAGCCAGCATGAGGCGCAACACCGCCGCATGCAGCCTGCCCGGATTGCGGCTGCTTAGCCACGCGCACAGCGGGATGGCGAGTACGCGCGGGACGTGCAGAATGGCGCGCATTTCGTCCACCCGGAATCCGGCTTCCTCGAGGAGCTTGCGGAATGTGCGCGGACCGCAGGTGGCGCCGACGAAATACGGCGTCAGCCCGGTCCGCTGGCGAAAGCCCGGCGAAAGATGGTTGCGCAGCCACACCGCCGGATTAGCAAGATTATCGAGCGTGATCCACAGACGCCCGCCGGGCTCGAGCACGCGGCGGATCTCGCCGAGAGAGGCGCGGATTTCCTCACGGCTTTCAAAGTGGTCCAAGGTGGAGATGGAAACCACCGCATCGCAGGATCCACCGGCGAACGGCAAGCTTCGCACGTCGGCGCCCACCACGTGTGTCCCCGGCGCGTGCCGCTTCAAGGATGCGAGCAAGTGTGTGGAGACGTCGATCAGCACAAAGCTCTCCGCGCTCGATGCGAAGAATTCCCCGAGTCCGCTTCCGACCGCCTCGTCGAACGCGTCGGTTTTCAAGACGCGCTTCCAACGGCCTTGGGTCCAGCGCGCCAGCAGCTTGCGGTTTACGCCATCGGCATAAGCGCGCCAGAGGAAGTTACGCCGGAAGGGATCGAGCTTCTCTCCAAAGTCCTCCCAATGTGATCCGCTCAATCCAAATGACGGTAGCAGATCTCAAGGAATGCACGCAAGCGCGGCGCCTATTCGAAGTTTCCAGACCAGGCACATCGTGACCCACCTCGGCTGAGAGTGTTCACTCCAAAGATGTGGTCAGAGTTTCAGAAAAAGATCCAGCCCTGGGTTGGTTCGGCGTTTCCGGAGCCGAAGCGTAGCGGAGGCGGAGGAAACGCCGAACCAACCGCGCGCCGCCGGCCCTCCTCCCTCACCTGGGAACTGGCCTGGAAACGCCGCACTTAATTGAAACACAATGGCACAAGGATGTTCCCCATTCCCATCGTTCTGCTATCCAACGCAGCAACCGGAGGTGATCCTTGTGCCCCCCTTATTATGAAATGATTCGTTCCCCACATCCAAGTTTTGTCTACCGTTACCGCATGGTGCTGACCGCCGAGCAGCACGGCATCCGCCAGGCGGCCCGGGACTTTCAGTGCTCGCGCAACACCGTCCGCAAATGGCTGCGGCGCTACCGCGAGGAGGGGAAAGCGGGCCTGGAGGAGCGCTCCCGGGCGCCCCACCACATCCCCCACAAGACCCCGCCGGAGGTCGAGCAGCAGGTGCTGGAGGCTCGCGACCAGATCCCCTGCTTCGGTCCCCGGCGTCTCCAGCAGGAGTTCGGCCTGCGCTGCTCGACCGGCGCCATCGGCCGCATCCTGCGCCAGCACGGGCGCAGCCGCTCTCGCAAAAAGCCCCGCCCGCCGGTGCGCAGCCTGGCGGCCGAAAAGATGCGCTGGCCGCCCTTCGGGCTGCTCCAGATCGACGTCAAGGATCTGCGCGACTTGGCCGGCTACCGGGAACTGATCCCCTTCGGGCTGCCGCGCTACCAGTACACCGCCCGCGTGGTCCCGGAAGGAGCGGTGTGGCTGGCCTTCAGCGCGGTGAACGACTCCACCTATGCGCTGCTGTTCGCCGACCGGCTGCTGGCCCACTTCCGACGCTGCGGCGTGGATCTGGCCCAGCTGACGGTGCAGACCGACAACGGCAGCGAGTTCGGAGGCAACTGGAACCGGCGGCACGGCTTGCCGCCCTTCACCAAGCTGGTGGAGCAGAAATACGGCTGCCGGAGGCACCGTTTCAATCCTCCCCACCGCTCGACGCACAACAGCGACGTCGAGGCGGTGCACGGCATCATGGAGCCGGAATTTTATGAGCTAGAGCGGTTCGCCGGCTGCGTGCGGACCTTCCTGGCGCAAGCCTACAGCTACCAGCTGTACTTCAACCTGGTGCGGCGCAACTCGAACAAGGGCGGGCGGACACCCGAACAGCTGCCCGCCCTCCGCGCTCCCACCGTGAGCGGGCAAATCCACTTCCTGCCGCCGGTCTTGCTATCCTCGTTGAGCGCCCATGAGCTGCCGCTGCCGCGGCAGCTCATAGTGGGTCACGATGTGCCTGGATATCTCAGGCGCCTATTCGAAGGATCCCGCCATGCACTCGATGCCCCTCGCCAAAGCTCACGGCTCTGAGGACGCAACACGGCTTCGGATAAAGCGGACCTGCTCCTCCAATTGGGGCAAATCGCGCCGGGCCATCGTCCAGACTTGGCGCATATCTAATCCGAAATACTCGTGCACTAGTATGTTTCTAAGCGCTATCACCGGCAACCATGGCACCTCTGGGTGGCGTGCCTTGAGATCCTGTGAAATTCCGCGAGCGGCTTCTCCGATGACTTGCAGATAATGGAGCACCCAAACTTGAACCATCTCATCAGCGAGAAAATGTTCGAAGCGATCAGGGAGCCGCTCGCGAATCTTCTCTGCGGCATCAAGGATGTCCCGAAGGCGATCCGCGTCAGTCCTCATAGTGGAATCGCGTCCCGATACACTGATTCCCGGATCGAAGCCCTCACCCAACCATCGCTTGCGATGTCTACTTTTCTCCCGAGCAACTCCTCCAATTCGAGCATAAGAGCGGCTTGGTCCAGCAAACTCGTTCCCTCATCCCAACTTACCAGCAAGTCAACGTCGCTGTCCGGCCGCGCCTCGCCGCGGGCGAAAGAACCGATAAGGCGCACTTCCCTGGCCCCATGCCGTGCGGCAAGGCTCAAGATAGCTTCTCTGAGCTCGCGGATGAGATCTGCGGACGCCTTCTCCGCCACGTCGTCCTCCCCTGCTTGAAGTATAACTTGCACCGCACGATTCCCTTGGGCCTCGCGGACCTGCTTGGGAGCGGAGGTATACTGAGTCTGGCCACGGGCTTATGGCGGAGCGAGAATCGACGCGGCGGGAGATGATGGGGAACCTCGTGCGCGCGTCGGGCGCCGCCGCGGCGGCGGGCGGAGCGGCGTGGTGGCTTTCCGGGCGTGAACGGTTCGCCCCCGGCGCGGCGCCGCCTGTGGTGCGCAGAGACCTCACGGTTCCAATGGATGCCCGCTTCCCCTCGCTGGCGGCGGTCACTGCGCCCGCTCCGGGTCCCGCGGTGCGGGCGGCGATCGAGGCTTTAGGAGGAATTCGCCGTTTCATCTCCCCGGGCGACGTTGTGGTGATCAAACCCAACGCCGCCTGGGACCGGTCGCCTGAACAGGCGGCGAACACGAATCCGGAGGTGGTGGGCGAATTGGTGCGGCTTAGCCGGGAGGCGGGCGCGAAGTCCGTGATGGTGGCTGAGGTGCCGGTAAGCGACGCGCGCTCCGCTTACGAACGCAGCGGCATCGCCGCGGCGGCGCGCGCTGCGGGAGGCGCGCTGGTCTACCCCGAGCAGCGTCTTTTCCGGGAAGTGAACCTCCGCGGCGAGGTCCTCGAAGTCTGGCCCGTTTTGCGGGCGTTTCTCGAGGCGGACAAGCTGATCAACGCGCCGGTAGCCAAGCACCACAGCCTCACCGGGGTCACGCTGGGAATCAAGAACCTTTACGGCGTGATAGGGGGCGCCCGCCGGCGGTTGCACCAACGCATACACGAGAGCCTCGCCGATTTGATCGAGTTCCTGCGCCCCACGCT